>WLWD01001867.1_pt1 | contig 103811 bp, 94 predicted proteins | sample 6712731 | NCBI WGS metagenome assembly WLWD01 (sample SAMN12718690, study PRJNA576275) | sponge metagenome | isolation source: marine sponge | host: Mycale hentscheli | place: New Zealand: South Island, Marlborough, Capsize Point | collected 2014-11-01 | reverse complement strand
CGGTGTTTTGGTCGTGTAGAGCTTCGCATGAGCCACTTTGGAATACGTGTCCACGAAGGTCTGTTGATACACTCTGCCGATCCCCTTGAAGGTACCGACGTAATAGGTGTCCTGTGACCCCAGATAGCCGGGATGGGCGGTATCTATCTCACCACAGGCCACATCGTCCTCTTTCTTACGTTCCATGGCCGCGACCTGGGATTCAGTCAAAATCAATCCCTGCTCAGCCACTTTATTAGACAACGCTTTTAACCGGTCTTTAAAGCACGCTAAACCATGTCGCAGCCAGATACTGCGAACTCCGCTGGGTGAAACGAAGGTACCTCGTTTACGCAGTTCATTACTGGTTCGGCTTTGGCCATGGGCAGGTTCTTCCAGTGCGTAATCAAGCACGATGGACTCGACAGCAGGATCGACTCGGTTCTTGATGTTCGGGCTGCGACGGTTGCGATCAAGAAGCGCTTCGACTCCTCCTTCATCCGCCGCCGCTTTGTATCGGTAGAATGTATCGCGCGACAATCCCATCACCTTGCAGGCTTTAGAAACGTTTCCGAGCTCTTCAGCCAGATTCAGTAAACCGACTTTATGCTTGATGACTTTTTCGTTAGTATGGATCATTGAGAGTTACCTCGTTGTGTTTTGATATTGTTTGGTAACTACATCAAAACGGGTAACTCTCATTAAATCAACCCTCGCTTCGCTCGGATTGATTTAATACGGTGTCAGATTTGGTCTAAACTTCTACACTTCATTTACCCGGTTATCATAGAAATATATTCGCTCTTTTCTAGCCTCCGTTTCACCTTCCCAGTCAGCGGTTTCAAATCGATGTTTGGCCGCTTTAGTGATTTCCTAGAAAAGATCGAAGTGATGGTTGAATCCATCCAGAATAGATTGAGCGATGTTTCTTGCAAGCCCCGAGTTCATAAAAATCAAATGGTTTCTTGATGTAAGAAAAACACAGAACGCTAATAATCCAAGGCGAGAGTGAAGGGGCCATCGTTTAACAAATTAATCTGCATGTCTGCACCAAATTTACCGGTTTCGATTCGACTGAGTTTTGACAATCGTAGTTTTGATACAAACTGATTGAAACAGTTGTTTGCTGCTTCCGGTGCCATGGCTGTCACGAAATCAGGCCTCCGCCCTTTTTGAGTCTGCCCATATAGTGTAAATTGGGGCACAGCGAGTATGCCTCCTTGAATATCCAAGACCGAGTAATCTAACTTACCAAGCTCATTGGAGAACACGCGTAGATTGAGGATTTTTTGCACTGCTTTTTCGATTTTTTCATCCATGGAATTTTGGGTGTCCATTTCATCTTCCTTACCAAATCCGATCAATAACATCAGGCCTTTTTCGATCTCTGCGATGATGGTATTTTCCACTGTGACCGAAGACATCTTTACTCTTTGCAGGATAATTTTCATATAATTCCAACAGCAACATTGATACTCACTTCGTCATCGACTCCAGTCGTGGGAGTGTAGAACTAATTTCAAAACCAATGAGTAACAACTTAACAACTTTAGTGGACAATTTCATGAATTTAACCAGAATAAAAACCCAAACCAGAATGAGTCAAGCGGTGGTGCATGGCAATACAGTATACACGGCAGGTCAAGTGGCACAAAGTGCTGGAGGAGAATCTGTTGCAAAACAAACGGCAAATATTCTTGATCAAATTGATGAGTTGCTTGCGGAGGCTGGAACTGACAAAACCCGATTAATATCGGCGACTATCTGGTTGACTGATATTGGCACGTTTGCTGAAATGAATGAGGTTTGGGATGCTTGGGTTCCTGAAGGCCACGCGCCTTGTCGAGCTTGCGTTGAGTCAAAACTCGCAGCACCTAAGTTTACTGTGGAAATTATGGTTATCGCTGCGCTTGACTAAGTGCCATTAGAAAGGACTGGGTTTCATCCATCTAAACTTCTAAATCTAAGGCTGCAATTTTTTTAAAACCGCGCTGGAGCGTTTTACAATTCGATCTTCAGCGTGGTTTTGTCTCTCCCTTATTTCCCCTTTATAAATTTAGTATTCTGACCTTTCGGTTTGTGGCTTAGCAACTAATTTCTTTACCACTGCCGTTGTTTCCCTCTGGCATAGGTGATCATTTGACTAGCGGGTGAATTTTTCCACGACGTTATAAAGCAGTTTTGAAATATTGTTGTCGCCATTGTTATGAAGTAGGCTGCCACAGAAAGTAATGGAGCCGGTTGCAAATAGCTGCCCACCTGATTCAGAGTGTTGATAAATCATGTCGGCGCGCAACAAATCTTCCACCGGTTCCCCTGGCCAATTGGTAATGTGTGTTAGCTGTTCTTCCGGCACAAGCACAAAAGAATCATCGTGCCCCTCTGAGCTGGCGAGAATCTGTATGTTCTCGTTTGATCCCAACCGATAATCAACGCGATCAAGTTCGAATCCAGCAGCTCCGCCACCACAGAGGCCAAAGTCCCCTAGGATATCGTCTGCAATCCCTTTGAAAACCCAGCTTATGTCTGAATTCTCTGATCCCAAAGCCGTTTCTTTTTGTATGATTGGTGCCTTGCTTCGACGATAGTAGCTCCCTTGGAAAGTCCCTTGGGCGGAAAAACCAATGCCCGCAATTTTTTGAGGTGGCTGTCCATTGCGCCTCCACAAACCGCCATAGCTACCATCGAATGCTTGGTAATATTCACCAGGTTCTGCTGCCCAAGCCCTGATACCTCCTTCTCCACGCCGAATTTCCATTAAGGAAGGGTCTTCATCGTGGAGTGAAATTTTCCAATAGAAGCCATTACCTCCAAGATACATAAAGTTTCCTGCATTAGATCGGTATTGCGCAATAGCCTCCAGTGTTTGTTGGGTGTGGTATTCCGGGTGGGTGCCAGTAGTGACAGCGGCATAGGGCATCAGTGAATCAACTCCCATGTCATGAACTTCCTGATCTGTCACGATATCATATTCAATGCCATTGGATTCCAGCCAGGTGATTAGGTGACTATCGGCTTGGAAGTGCCTTAATCCTGAACAGCCATTCTCGCTGGCACCGAAGGTGATATATCCGGGTCGCATATTCATCAGTGGGCGTTTGGCACTCGCATGGCAAATGCCACTGCCGTCGCTGTGATTATTGTATGTCGATAATCCGTATTCTCGATTTACCGCTGGATTCCATGGATAAGCATTCCATTGTTGTATTCGATCAAGCCAAGTCGAGTTGAAATCAGGACGTGCATGATTCCCATAGATGGCGTAGGTGAATGTTGAGACTAGAACACATAGCCTTGCCGTGGGTTTGGTTGGATCTGGGCAGACAAAAAATGGAATTTTATCGTTGTGTTCGCCGCAACGAATGCGAGCGGCGTAGATGCCGGAAGGAAGATCCGCGGGGACGGTAAAAGTGAAATCGGTGTCCCATTCAAAATCATAAATATCATCATCGTGAAAATGAATGGCGCCATATTGATCGGGTGCATGACGCCAAGCCATTTCAGACCCATCCCAGTTAGAGCCTGTCATCCCTCTCGCCGGAGAGTTAGTTAACTTCCCATGACAGCCTAATGGTCCTTGGTCTAGAATTTGAGTGGTAGAAATACCTTGTGAAAAATCCCAATGCATTAGGGGAGCCATTTGGGTTGCTAGGAAGGATGGAACAATTTGCCCCCCATTCAAAGTTTCAGTGAAAATCATGGGTGATTCCAGTTTCCCATTGAAGTGATATTTCGGAAGTGTCTCGTGATTCGCCGCAAAGGTTATGGTGTCTACATTGATACCTCTCGTGTCCCGCTTTGTGGGTTCGCTAACGGATTCTCTTTGCTTGGTTGTGTCAGTGTTCTCACTCTCAATGTACCCAATAGTGATATTGGAAGACTCGGCATCATGAATGAACCAGACACGATACCACTGTCGGCTTTTCAGAGGATGCGCGGTAACGACGCTACACTGGAAACTTGGTTCGTCTTGTCTAAAGATAGCCCCCTCTAGACATCCCTGTTCATTGATCGAAAGTTCGATGTGACTGTTTTGAGAGTCAGAGTTCAGTGCGAAAATACACTGCTTCTCGCCCTTCGGTGAGGTTGGCCATATGGTGGCAGCTAAAGAAAACGTGGATAAGCGCTTAAGCTTCGCCTGTACCTCCACTCGTCCGTAGGAGCCTGGATAAAACGGTTGAATTCTTGATGGAAACACACCACCGAAATTAGTAGAAACATCATGCTCGATGAGACCCGGCCCGTCCGGATTAGGGTCAGCGCAAACAATTCGGATCAAATCGGCTGAAAAGGGCTCGTCAGACTGGCTGCTAACTTTGAACTCTATTTGTTCCCTAGGGCGAGCCGATAGTCGATTGGTGTATCCTATGAGTGGTATCAATTTGAGCCTGCTGTGTTCATGAATTTAGTGGTCAGATGTGACTTAGATCTTTCGCCAGTGCGCATTTGCTTCGTGGACTGATCGATAAGACGAATATGGGTTGGCCGAAGCGAGTGTTAAATGTATCGAATTGCAGCGAGCGGTGATCTCAAATTTTAAGTCGAGTTGCTCTCGAACTCGAATTCCACCAAACGCGATACGATAGGGTGTTATTCCATAATCCGATTGGTTTATAGATAGCTGTCCAGCTAGTGTTAGCCAATGATCAGTGTGGTTAAGCGTCACAGTCGTGGTTTCGAGCCGACTCTGGCCGTGTAAGGTGACATCCAATTCGACCACGATGACATTTTCCTGTTTACGGATTGATTGGCTATCGATTTTGATGATCGGAAACTGGGCAGCATCCAATATCTTGCTGCTCAACATACTCTTACGTGTTATTTTCCGGTTTAGACTGCTAATTCGAGATTCAAAATCTTTTCCCGCTTGAGCACGAAGCATTGGATTATCTACCTCGAATGAATGAACAGGCACCACGAAAGACAGAGAAGACTGGCTTATGGACTTTCCGTTGAATTCAACATTACCTTCTAGTTCATGAGTTGAAATGATGTGGTTGTCGCCAAGCGCAGCTAAGGGTCCTTCGCTGTAAACAAAAATTTGTACAAGAGAGGCCGGTTTCTGAATCTGGCAGGTTTGCGTTTCCCCATGACTGGGTTGAATCGATAGTATGAATAAAATATAAGTAAAAAAGGTATAAGTACAAAAAGCCGCAATTTTCTTCATATCAGCGCTTTTTACTTCCACCCATTTGATTTTCGAACTAGTCATGCTTACATAGGCGAAAATTAAAACGTTTTTGCCGCCTCCAATAGCCTTTCCTGAACCTCTGGACTGAACCACATTGCCATGAACTGTTGATCTTTTTCATCACAGAATGTGTCATAGGTGTGTTTTATCGAAGCGGTCCGATTCTCCTTTACGACGTTAAATGCAGGGCCGCAGTTCAATGTCAATGGGGTTAGCGTCTCTAAGGCTTTGTCCTCAACGTCTTCCGCGGGGTGGACTTGATCAATGAGCCCAGAGCTGCACATACTATCCATTGTGAAAAAGTCTCCACTATAGATGATATTGGTTGCAACACGGTCTGTGACTATTTGCCTCAACACCAAGTCTGCGGAGAATGGAATAGGAATGCCAAGTTTAATTTCATTAAGACCAATACGTTTTTTTTCTTCAGCACCGATTCTAAAATCAGCACCAAGCGCGAGGACGGCACCACCGGCGATGGCATGCCCCTTCATTGCGCAGATAGTGGGGACTGGTAGCGTATATAAGTCAAAGAAAATCTGATTAAACATGCCCCAAAACTGTTTGAACTCATCCTGATTCAAGTTGACCAAGCTCGGTAGGTCAAATCCTATGGAAAAGAACTTTTCGCCTCCGGCCAAGAGTAATCCTCGGTATTGAGATCCAATCCCCGCTTTTATCTGAATGACTGCATTCTCTAGTTCGTGTAACAAAGACAGACTAATTGGGTTGGTGACGCCATTATCTAACCGTAAAATCGCAACGTTTTCATTCTTGTCTAATTGAATCATGATCTTGAGGAAGTGTAGTTATCTACCAGTAACGAATAGCATCCCGATAGATGTTCTGAATATCTGTCAGGTTGGTTTCCTTGGGGGTGTTCGCGATAGCGCGTTTCTGTCTAGCCGAAGAGTCGGAAAGCGCATTCACGTGGCTTTCATCAAAGCCGACTCCGCTCAATCCATTTGGTGCTCCAGTTTGTTGCATCAGTTCGATAATTCGTTTGGCAATTATTTCACCGGACTCATCGACAGTGCCGCCTTTGGAGTCCGCGCCTAAATAGTTGGCCGCCTCCATATGTCGTAGCGGAGCTCCTTCAGCGATATGGCGAAATATTGCGGGTGCGCTAACAATCACGCTAAGTCCGTGGGGCACAAAGGGAGACTTAACCTCATAGTCTTTCGTTGTGATATCGTTCATTAGATGCGTGACGCCATAAGACATGGCGTGGGGAAGGTGGGTGCCTGAATTGCCAAATGCCATGCCAGCGAGGGTTGCCCCCCACATTAATTGATCCCTGGCTTCAGTGTCGGCATTGTCGGCAACCCCGCGCACGAGATATTTTCCGGCGATCTCCAGCGCTTTACTAGCGGCAAGATCGCTCCAAGGATTGGCGCCCTGTAGAAACGTTCTTGCCGTTGGGTCTGTGACTTTCTGCCACTTTGTATACGCTTTGGCGGTATAGCATTCAATGGCATGACAGAGCAAATCAAACCCCGTTGAGGACACAACATTCGAGGGGAGTGTGTCGCAGACCGAGGGGTCAACCAAGGCTTCTACCGGTAATAGATGAGGACTGCCCAGAACAAACTTAGTGTTCAGAGAATTAATTCGAACCACGGATACCGATGTGCATTCAGAGCCGGTGCCAGATGTGGTGGGACAGGCAAGGTGTGGCAGTAATGGCCCTGGGATCGGTTTGCCTAAACCGATAGGTGGAGCAAAGTAGTCATTAAAGTCGGCAGGAAATAGGGCGTATATCATCGCCGCTTTAGCGGTATCTATCACGGAGCCTCCACCCACTGATACAACACCATCGAATTGATCACTATTAAGGAAACGAGCACCATTCATGACTGACGTATCATCGGGTTCGATACGTATGTCGCTAAATGTTGTCACGTCCATGCCGCTTTGAATCAGTGAAGTACGAACCGTATTTACATATTCGCTGTCTCGCAGATATGAGTCGGTGAACAGTGCTACCTTTTTGATTCCCCTAGAGGCGAACCGCGGGCCGGCCTCGGATAGACAGCCTCGGCCAAAAGTAAGTTTGGGCATGGCCACGGTAAACGTTTCAGCGCCGTGTTCACAAACTTCAAAATATTGACACCCCATATGACTTTGCTCGATCTAAATGATTGGTTCAATTATTCCTGTTTTCTTAGGAGGCTTCTTTCCATAGTCAGATTGGAGGGACCAGATAGCGGTTTCTCTAATTTGATGATCAATACGTACAGATTAAGCGCTTCAGAGCTAGAATTATAGATCTAGAAGGGTCGCGGTAAAAACTGCAAATGATTGATGAGCGTGTAGGATTTAAGAAAACCAGGGACTATTAGGGGTAGTGTACCCTGAGGTCTGTAATTTATTTCTTTAGCGATGTTCGTTTGGCTTAGGCGAAGTGAGCGTAGCGAACGAAGCCAAAGCCGGTTTTTCTGGATTAGGTGTTGAATGTTGAGCCATCAAGTCGTTCCATGTTTGTGACTTAAGCAAATGTGGAGGCAACCCAATGACCCAACCGGATTACCCTAACCTATATGAAGTAGTGATGGAACAATTGATTCAACATGGCCCCCAGGCATTTCGTGATGTCATTACCGCGATGATGAATCAGGCCATGCAGATTGAGCGGTCTCAGTTTCTGGGTGCCGCCCCTCACGAACGCAGCAACGACCGTCAGGGCCATGCCAATGGATTCAAACCCAAACTGGTGGACACGACTCTTGGGACACTGAATTTGTCGATACCCAAGACCCGTAACCACGGTGAGTCCGGGTTTTATCCACAGTGTCTGGAACAGGGACGGCGTAGTGAACGTGCTTTGATGCTGTGTGTGGCAAAGATGTACATCAGCGGGGTCAGTACTCGTCGTGTGGAGAAGGTGCTGGATCTGTTTGGTATTGAGAAGATCTCCTCCACTCAGGTGTCTCGTGCGACGGCCCTGCTGGACGATGCTCTATCGGTTTGGCGTGACCGGGCCCTTGGAGAGATTCGGTATCTGGTACTGGATGCGCGTTACGAACGGGTCAGGATGGATCATGAGGTGGTGGATGCGGCGGTGCTCAGTGCGGTGGGTATATTGCCGGATGGCAGACGCAGTGTACTGGGCGTGCAGATCGCGACCAGTGAAGCGGAGATCAACTGGCGGGAGTTTTTACAGTCTCTGGTAAAACGGGGGATGCACGGCATCATCTACATTGCCAGTGATGACCACGCGGGCCTCAAAGCAGCGAGACGTGCTGTGTTTCCGGGGGTACCGTGGCAGCGTTGTCAGTTCCACCTGGCACAAAATGCGGTCAATCATGCGCCGACAGCAAAGGTTCGTAGTCGGATTGGTGGTGAACTGCGTTCGGTGTGGAATGCGACGGACGAGGCATCTGCCCGCGCTCAGTTGGAGCAACTGGCGGCCCGTTACGAGTCAGATTACTCAAAGCTGTCGCAATGGCTGCTCGATAACGTTCCTGAAGGACTGACGGTGTTCAATTTACCGGAGTCGCATCATCGAAAGATGAGAACGACGAATGGAATTGAGCGTCCGATCCAGCAGGAGATTAAACGGCGAACCCGGATTGTCCGGGTCTTCCCGAATGAGGCATCTTTACTCAGGCTTGTCAGTGCCATCCTCGTCGAGATTGACGATGAATGGAGCAATGCCGACAAGCGATATATCGTGTGGAACGACGATAATGACTCAACCTAAATCAAAGTTACAGACGTAGGGTTGCACAATCCTATTAGGTGCATTCTACCCTAATCAGAAAGCGGATAAGAAGCGCTGCCGACACAAGTAGTTTGTCTGAAGTAAAACCGAGGAGGATATCGGCTCTGTTTCTTAGCTTTAGGTAAGGAGTAGTGTATGTAAAATCAACGCGTATTGTGTGATGCTAAAAATGATGGTGAGCTGTCTAGAATGATGCACACTTTGCTGTGGCCCTTTTTTCAGCATGGGGGCGGTGATTACAATACGGGGTTCAAGCAAGGCATTGGGTTACGGCGTGTTTCCATCCTTGCAAATTTTTTATCCTTTCTTCGTCTCCCATACAAGGTTCAAAAGTAATGTCGGACCGGTATTTACTTTTCAGCGTCTCTAGGGAATCAAATAGCCCTATGGACAGACCTGCTAGGAAAAACACACCTAGCGCAGTGGTTTCTGTGATCTTTGGTCGGGTTACCTCGACATCAAGTAGGTTGGAGAGAAACTGCAATAGATGATTGTTAACTGTCATTCCTCCATCTACTCGTAAGTTGGTCAGAAGTGTGCCGCTATCATTGGACATTGCTTCGATCAGGTCGTGGGTTTGATAGCAAACGGACTCTATGGCAGCACGAAAGAGATGGGCCGGGGTAGTGTCCCGCGTTAAACCATTAATCAGACCTCTGGCATTGGGTGTCCAATAGGGGGCACCCAGACCCGTGAAAGCGGGAACGATGTAAACACCTTCATTGGTTTGCTGTGAATCCAAGTGAGATTCGATTTCATTGGTGTGTTGGATGAGACCTAACTGATCCCGTAACCATTGAATCGTGCTACCAGCATTGAAAATTGAGCCCTCCAATGCATAAGTGGGTTTAGAGTCTAGCTGATAGCCGATCGTTGTTAATAGGTTATGAGTCGACTCAATCGGTTCTTTGCCGGTATTGAGTATCATAAAACATCCTGTTCCATAGGTGCTTTTAGCCATCCCAGGATCAAAACAGGATTGCCCAAACAACGCGGCCTGCTGGTCTCCTGCAACGCCGCAAATCGGTATTTCTAGGTTTAAAACTGACTCATGTATGTGGCCATAGTCAGCAGCGCTATTTCTCACTTCAGGGAGTAAACTTGCCGGGATGTCAAAGTAACTGAGCAATTGTGGATTCCATTTTTGTTCACGAATGTCGAATAGCAATGTGCGGCTTGCGTTTGTTGCATCGGTTAGATGTTGGGCACCTTTAGTGAATCGCCAGATCAAAAAGGTATCTACAGTACCGAAGGCCAGCTCTCCCGCTTCGGCCTGCTCCCTTGCGCCTTCGACATTGTCTAATATCCAAGATATCTTTGTGGCGGAAAAGTACGGATCAAAACGGAGCCCTGTTGTCTTGATAGCGCTATCGAGGGATGGCTTAGTCTTTTGCGCCTCTTGATGTTTCGTGCATTGTTCGCTGGTTCGGCGATCCTGCCAAACGATGGCATTATAAACGGGTTTGCCGGTCCTCCTGTTCCACACTAAAGTTGTTTCTCGCTGATTTGCTATACCGGCTGCGATCACGTTCCCGAGGGATTTCGATTGAGATAGGACTTCGGCGCAGGCACGTATGGTGGTTTGCCAGATATCTTCAGGGTTATGCTCTACCCAGCCATTGGCGGGGTAATGCTGTTCAAATGAATATTGCGCCATTGCCACTGATTCTCCAGACGCATTAAACACGATGGCCCGGGAACTGGTGGTTCCTTGGTCAATGGAGAGAATCAGTGGAGTATTATGCATTAGAATATTCTTTTCAGCGAATAGATGATTTCCGTAAATTCAATAAAGTCGCGTTGACACGTTATTTTTCCAAATGAGTTGTATCAAGAAGTGACGGCAACAAGCGCGTCTGCGAATGCATTTAGCTGCTCGTCATTGCGTAGACCGGCAATATTTATTCGACCTCCAGCAACGGCATAAACAGCATGTTCGTGCATTAAGGCATCCGTCTGCTCTTGATTCAAGACGAGCAGTGAGAACATCCCACGATGGTGTTCAATAAAGTCCCATTTTTCGCTGTCTGTTTTCTCCCTAAGCACATCACTCGCTTGTTTACGCAACGACAAAATACGATTACGCATTGCAGTAAGCTCAGTTTCCCACGTTGACTTTAGATCAGGGCTGTTCATAATGAGATTAACCACGGCAGCACCATGGTCCGGTGGCATCGAGTAGGAGCTACGAGCTGCGGTCAGGATGTTAGACCGAGCGAGATCAACCTCCTCGGATGTTTTTCCCACCATTAATGCACATCCGACCCGCTCTCGGTATAGTCCAAAGTTCTTGGAACACGATGCTGCAACCACCATTGATTCAACTTTTTCCATCAACGTGCGAACACCATAGGCGTCTTGACTCAGTGAATTTCCAAAACCTTGATAAGCGAGATCCACATAGGGGAAGAATCCATTCTTTGCGGCGAGGTTCCCGACTTCATCCCAAGCTTCTTCACTTAGCTCCGCGCCAGTAGGGTTATGGCAACAACCATGCAGTAACACGATATCGTTAGTGCCCAGTTGGCTGATTTTTGACAGCATCTCATCTTCGTTAACTGTCTTAGTTTCCCGATTTAAGTAAGGATAGCTATCGACTTTAAAACCAGCTTGTCGAAAAACAGGGTAGTGATTCCCCCATGTAGGATCACTAACCCAGATAGTTCGGTCACTGGCGGCGCGAAAAAGCATGTCAGACAGTAGTCGTAACGCACCACATCCGCCAGGCGTTTGTACCGCTCTTATTCTCTCTTTCCCATTATGGTCGCCAAAAATAAGATCAATCATGGTTTGGTTGAAATTTTCGTCTCCTGCTAGACCAACATATGCCTTTGTGGTTTGGGCGTCATGTATTCTCGTCTCTGCTAAGCGGACTGATTCCATGATAGGCGTGTTTCCATTGTTGTCTTTGAATACACCAATGCCAACATCGATTTTATTAGAGCGAGGATCATTCTTATAAAGCCCAATCAGTTTAATAATTGGATCTTCAGGGGTTGGTGCTAGTTTTTCAAACATGATTCTTGTGTTAGCAGAGTTGATGATAGTGGATTACGTTGCTTTAAACATCTTTCCGAAGAAAGTATGTTATGGCATACGTTGTACTAAATTTGCTGTTTGGTTTACGCCTTAAGCTTATACGCAGTACTAAAAAGATAAGCAATTTGACCATCTTATAGTCTAGAAACTTATAGTCTAGAAATTATTGGTAGTGTACCCTGAGGTCTGTAATTTATTTCTTTAGCGATGTTCGTTTGGCTTAGGCGAAGTGAGCGTAGCGAACGAAGCCAAAGCCGGTTTTTCTGGATTAGGTGTTGAATGTTGAGCCATCAAGTCGTTCCATGTTTGTGACTTAAGCAAATGTGGAGGCAACCCAATGACCCAACCTGATTACCCTAACCTATATGAAGTAGTGATGGAACAATTGATTCAACATGGCCCCCAGGCATTTCGTGATGTCATTACCGCGATGATGAATCAGGCCATGCAGATCGAACGATCCCAGTTTCTGGGTGCGGTGCCCCATGAACGCAGTGATAATCGCCGTGGCCATGCCAATGGATTCAAACCCAAACAGGTGGACACGACCCTTGGGACGCTAAATCTGTCGATACCCAAGACGCGTAATCACGGTGAGTCCGGGTTTTACCCGCACAGTCTGGAACAGGGACGACGCAGTGAGCGCGCGTTGATGCTGTGTGTGGCTCAGATGTACGTTAGTGGTGTCAGTACGCGCCGTGTGGAGAAGGTACTGGATCTGTTCGGTATTGAGAAGATCTCCTCCACTCAGGTGTCCCGTGCAACGGCTTTGCTGGACGATGCCTTGTCAGTATGGCGGGATCGTGGTCTTGGCGAGATACGTTATCTGGTACTGGATGCGCGTTACGAACGGGTCAGGATGGATCATGAGGTGGTGGATGCCGCGGTGCTCAGTGCGGTGGGAATACTACCGGATGGTCGACGAAGCGTACTGGGTGTGCAGATTGCCACCAGTGAAGCCGAGATCAACTGGCGGGAGTTTTTACAGTCGTTGGTGAAACGAGGCATGCACGGCATCATCTACATTGCCAGTGATGACCACGCGGGCCTCAAAGCAGCGAGACGTGCTGTGTTTCCGGGTGTACCGTGGCAACGCTGTCAGTTTCATCTGGCACAGAACGCGATTAATCATGCGCCGACAGCAAAGGTTCGTAGCCGGATTGGTGGTGAACTGCGTTCGGTGTGGAATGCGACGGACGAGGCATCTGCCCGCGCTCAGTTGGAGCAACTGGCGGCCCGTTACGAGTCAGATTACTCAAAGCTGTCGCAATGGCTGCTCGATAACGTTCCTGAAGGACTGACGGTGTTCAATTTACCGGAGTCGCATCATCGAAAGATGAGAACGACGAATGGAATTGAGCGTCCGATCCAGCAGGAGATTAAACGGCGAACCCGGATTGTCCGGGTCTTCCCGAATGAGGCATCTTTACTCAGGCTTGTCAGTGCCATCCTCGTCGAGATTGACGATGAATGGAGCAATGCCGACAAGCGATATATCGTGTGGAACGACGATAATGACTCAACCTAAATCAAAGTTACAGACGTAGGGTTGCACAATCTTAGCTATTCGGTAGCCGGCGTAGCCAACAGCCAGTATTACTAATCCCCAAGGGCCAAGAGCACCCGCGATCGGAGCGGGAACGGCAGAGCCCGCCATCGCTTGAGGTGAAATAGCAAACATCATTAAAAATAAAGTCAACATGGTATTTGTAAACCGGTTACTTATCGAAGTCATACGATACTTTCCATTTCTGATTAGATTAAAGGGCTGTATTGCTAAGATAACAAATACAGACTACACGTAGTGTACGTGTTTTCCAAAGGCGCTTAAAAGTCAATTCCATCGAGTTAGACTGTTGTTAGGTAAAGTGGCCTATTCATAGAATGATCTATTCACAGACGCCCACAAATAAATTGACGTATCATCATTCTTTTTTACACTAGGCCTAACGGAATATCTCCACCAGCTGACCCTCACCCCAAATTGTTACCATGATTTGGATGAGAAGGTTTCTGTGAAGCCATCTGTTGTTTTTCTGCTGCTTTCTCATGCGGCATCTGATAATGCTGGATTGTGTGGAAACCCCATTCCATTATTTTCCATTGAACCGACTGACCATTTAAATTGCTTCTAGAAGCAAGGGGTAGTGTAATCTGAGGTCTGTAATTTAGCTTTCTATTGCAGCTTCGCTATTGGCTTTGGCGGAGTGAACGTAGAGAGCGAAGCCAAAGCCGGTTTTTCAGGCTTTAGTATTGAATGTTGAGCCATCAAGTCGTTCCATTTTTGTTACTTACGCAAATGTGGAGGCAACCCAATGACCCAACCTGATTACCCTAACCTATATGAAGTAGTGATGGAACAATTGATTCAACATGGCCCCCAGGCATTTCGTGATGTCATTACCGCGATGATGAATCAGGCCATGCAGATCGAACGATCCCAGTTTCTGGGTGCGGTGCCCCATGAACGCAGTGATAATCGCCGTGGCCATGCCAATGGATTCAAACCCAAACAGGTGGACACGACCCTTGGGACGCTAAATCTGTCGATACCCAAGACGCGTAATCACGGTGAGTCCGGGTTTTACCCGCACAGTCTGAACAGGACGACGCAGTGAGCGCGCGTTGATGCTGTGTGTGGCTCAATGTACGTTAGTGGTGTCAGTACGCGCCGTGTGGAGAAGGTACTGGATCTGTTCGGTATTGAGAAAATATCTTCGACTCAGGTGTCCCGTGCAACGGCTTTGCTGGACGATGCCTTGTCAGTATGGCGGGATCGTGGTCTTGGCGAGATACGTTATCTGGTACTGGATGCGCGTTACGAACGGGTCAGGATGGATCATGAGGTGGTGGATGCCGCGGTGCTCAGTGCGGTGGGTATATTGCCGGATGGCAGACGCAGTGTACTGGGTGTGCAGATTGCCACCAGTGAAGCCGAGATCAACTGGCGGGAGTTTTTACAGTCTCTGGTAAAACGGGGGATGCATGGCATCACTTACATTGCCAGTGATGATCACGCGGGTTTGAAGACGGCAAGGCGTGCCGTGTTTCCGGGTGTACCGTGGCAACGCTGTCAGTTTCATCTGGCACAGAACGCGATTAATCATGCCCCAACGGCAAAGGTTCGTAGCCGGATTGGTGGCGAATTGCGTTCGGTCTGGAATGCGACGGACGAGGCATCGGCCCTGGCTCAGTTGGAGCAACTGGCGGCCCGTTACGAGTCAGACTGCTCGAAGCTATCGCAATGGCTGCTCGATAACGTTCCTGAAGGATTGACCGTGTTCAATTTACCGGAATCGCATCATCGAAAGATGAGAACGACGAATGGAATTGAGCGTCCGATCCAGCAGGAAATTAAACGGCGAACCCGGATTGTCCGGGTCTTCCCGAACGACGCATCTTTACTCAGGCTTGTCAGTGCCATTCTCGTTGAGATTGACGATGAATGGAGCAATGCCGACAAGCGATATATCGTGTGGAACGACAATAATGACTCAAACTAAACCGAAGTTACAGACGTAGGGTTGCACAATCTGCCATGCCTGGCGCTAAGTGGTTCTCTGGAGCTAGGCTCAACTATGCAGAAAACTGCTTACGCTATCGAGATGATCGATTGGCGATGATTTTTCGTTCCGAGGGTGGTGTTCAACGAGAAGTCACTTATCGTGAGCTCTATCAAATGGTGGTTCGATGCCAGCATCTATTGCAGTCTTTGGGTGTCAAGGAAGGTGATCGCGTCGCGGGGTATATGGCAAATTGCCCAGAGACCATTGTAGCCCTGTTGGCCACGGCCAGTATTGGCGCTATTTGGTCTTCCTGTTCCCCTGATTTTGGGGTGAAGGGGGTGTTTGAGAGATTTGATCAGATTCAGCCTAAAGTGATGTTTGCCATAGACGGTTACCGCTATGCGGGCAGTAAGATTGATGTGTTGGAATCGGTGTATTCTGTGTCTGCTCGAATTTCGAGTATTGAAAAAGTGATCGTCGTGCCATTCCTTTCTCCTGACCCAGATCTAACTTCGTATTTCGGTCTGCAAGAAAACGGTATGGATAAAGTGATGCGCTATGACGAATTCAATACGGATCGTAGCGAAATGACGTTTGCACAATTACCCTTTGATCATCCACTCTACATTCTTTATTCATCAGGGACCACGGGAGAGCCCAAATGCATTGTTCACAGTGCGGGTGGTTCACTGTTGCAGCATCTCAAGGAACATCAACTCCATACTGACGTGCATAGGGAGGACCGATTATTCTATTTCAGTACTTGTGGTTGGATGATGTGGAATTGGCTGGTTACTGGCCTTGCCAGCGGTTGTACTTTGATTTTGTATGATGGGTCACCTTTTCACCCAAAGCGAAAATCACTCTGGGTATTGGCTTCAGAATTGAAGATATCTGTCTTTGGTACCAGTGCAAGATACATCGCAACCTGCAAAAAGGCGAGAGTACGGCCAAATCAGGACGAGGAATGCGACTTGTCATCGCTTCGGGCGATTCTGTCGACAGGTTCTCCCTTAGCAGCAGAAAGTTTTGATTACGTTTATGAACACATTAAGTCAGATGTGATGCTTTCTTCCATCTCTGGTGGTACAGACATCGTATCGTGTTTCGTTCTTGGTTGTCCGGTTAGGCCTGTGCATCGAGGACAGATCCAAACTCGTGGATTGGGTTTGGCGGTGGATGTGTATGTCGATGGTGAAGCCGCGATTGGCCAGCGGGGTGAGTTAGTTTGTACTAAACCATTTCCGTGTATGCCCATCGGTTTTTGGGGTGAAGTGGATGATACCCGATATCATGAAGCTTACTTCTCGCGATTTGAAAATGTGTGGGCACAGGGTGACTATGCTGAGCGTACAGCACAAGATGGACTTGTTATTTATGGTCGATCAGATGCGGTGTTAAATCCGGGCGGGGTGCGAATCGGAACCGCAGAGATTTATCGCCAAGTGGAAAAAGTTGACGAAGTGCTAGAAAGCTTATGCATTGGACAAATATGGAAAGACGACGTGAGGATAGTGTTGTTTGTTATGCTACGGCCAGGGAAGGAGCTTAATGATGAACTGATATCAAAAATTCGTACAACGATTCAAAACAACACCACCCGGCGGCATATACCGAAAAAAATTATCGCGGTGCCTGATATCCCTCGAACTTTGAGCGGCAAGATTGTGGAGCTAGCCGTCCGTAATATCGTCCATGGAGACGAAGTAAAAAATACGGACGCTTTGGCTAACCCTGAATCCCTGGCGTATTTTACAGATTTAGATGAGTTGAAGAATTGATGTTGTTTTTCGACGTTTGTCACGCACTAAATGCTAGGACAGTCGCGGTAAACTAGGCTGCAATTCTAGTAGCGGTGTTTTTTGGACCGTCGCTTTTAATATTATCGAGTGATACTTATGACTAATAATGAAGTGGTAGTGGTAAGCGGCGTCAGAACGGCGGTGGGCGATTTTGGCGGTAGTTTGAAAAATCACACCCCATCACAACTTTCGGCTGCGGTGGTACGTGAGGCTGTGTCCAGAGCGGGTATTGATGCTGAGTCTGTAGGGCATTGTGTGATTGGTAACGTGATTCACACCGAGGCGCGAGATATGTACATCTCTCGCGTGGCTGCACTCGAAGGCGGTTTGCATCCCCACACTCCGGCGCTGACAGTTAATCGCTTATGCGGAAGTGGGTTACAGGCCATTGTAAGTGCGGCGCAGCAAATAGAACTTGGAATTTGCCATACCGCTGTTGCTGGTGGTGTTGAGGTGATGAGCCGCGGTGGCTATTTGGCAACAGGAGCCCGATTCGGAAATCGGCTGGGTGACGGACAATTGATTGACATGATGGTATCAGCATTACATTGCCCAATGGAAAAGTACCACATGGGGGTGACCGCAGAAAATATCGCCGAAAAATGGGGTGTGACTCGGGAGGAGCAAGATGAGTTCGCACTCTTGAGCCATCAACGTGCGCAAAAAGCGATTGAAAATGGTTACTTTAAAGATCAAATTTTGCCTGTCGAACTGAAATCAAGAAAAGGAAGCAGTTTTTTTGAGCAGGATGAACACGTGCGGTTTAATGGGCGCTTAGAAGACATGACTCGGCTTCGCCCAGTGTTTAAAGAAGATGGAACTGTTACGCCAGGAAACGCCTCGGGAATTAATGATGGGGCGGCTGCTATGGTACTGATGGAGAGACGGAAGTGTGAGGACTCTGGAATCATACCGAGGGCCAAATTAGTGAAATATGCGTTTGCCGGTGTCGAGCCGAAATACATGGGGATCGGACCAGTTCCTGCGGTGAGAAACCTACTTGAGGGGAGTGATTTATCTGTCGGTGACATTGATGTTTGGGAAGTGAACGAAGCTTTTGCTGCCCAAGCGATTGCCGTCTCCCGGGATCTTGAGCTTCCAGCAGAAAAAGTAAACCCAAATGGTAGCGGCATTTCATTGGGACATCCTGTGGGCGCAACTGGGGTTATCATTAGTGAGAAGGCCCTTTCAGAATTGGAAAGAACCCATGGGCAGTTTGCAGTAGCAACCATGTGCATTGGCGGTGGACAGGGCATCGCAGCCCTGTTTGAGCGACTCTAGGATGGCCGCGCCACTAACAGGGATTAGGGTCCTTGATCTGACACGGGTGCTAGCAGGGCCATGGTGCACGCAAATGCTGGGTGATTTGGGTGCGGAAGTCATTAAGGTGGAGAACCCAGAACGCGGTGACGATACTCGGCAGTGGGGACCTCCCTGGTTAAAAGATGAGAATGGCGATGAGACTAAGGAATCTGCCTATTTCCTTAGTGCAAATCGTAATAAGTCCTCAATTAAACTCAATCTCAAGTCACCAGAGGGATTGGAAGTCCTTAAGCAACTGGTCCGTGAGTCGGATGTATTCATCGAGAATTTTAAGGTCGGCGGCTTGGCCAAAATGGGCTTGGATTACGATACGCTTAAACTGCTTAACCCCGGTTTGATTTATCTTTCTATTACTGGTTTTGGACAGACGGGGCCCATGGCAAGTCAACCTAGCTATGATTACCTTATTCAGGGACTTGGTGGGTTGATGAGTATTACCGGAAAGCCTGATGATGAACCGGGTGGTGGTTCACAAAGAGTGGGGGTTGCTATCTCAGATTTAACCACCGGAATGTACGCGGCGGTTGGCATTTTGTCTGCCCTGCACCACCGTCATGCTAGCGGAGAAGGCCAATACATTGATCTTGCGCTCCTTGACACCCAAGTGGGTTGGTTGGCGAATCAGGCCACCAACTATCTGATCGGTGGAAAAATCCCCCAACGAACAGGCAATTGGCACCCGAATCTTGCACCTTATCAACCATTTCCCACCAGTGACGGTGAAGTTATTATTGCTGTTGGTAATGATAGGCAGTTTGGGTTTTTGTGCGAGTTTATCGGTATGTCGCACTTATCTACGGATCCAAGATATCAGACTAATCCAGACAGAAATAGGAATCGCGAAGACCTCTCAAAAATGATTGCAGCGCAGATCATTAAACAGCCAAGCGACTATTGGCTAAATGGGCTACCAAAAGCTGGCGTTCCCTGTTCTGCCATCAATACCATTGACAAGACGTTTGCCAATGAACAGGTCCAGGCCCGTGGAATGAAGATCGAATTACCTCATCCACTTTCTGGTACAGTTGCAGGGGTGGGCAATCCACTTAAATTCTCTGAAACTCCGGTGGAGTATCACAAAGCCCCACCGCTTCACGGTGAAGACACCCACCGAATTTTGTCCAAAGTGCTGGGACTGTCAGAGGACGAAATTACTCATCTTGAAGATGTCAAAGCCGTTTGATTTACTGAATCTTCTGTTCATCACATCTTCTGATCATAATGATAACAAGATTGTGAACGGAATTGAAAACTTCACGTCTGAAAAACTAGATAGCCACAAAGAGAAATAATTTGATATTTGGTAAAAAACCCTCATCCGTTGATGAAAGTCGTGGTGACACACTGGTTGATTCTTCAACCTCTGCGCCACAGCATCAGGATCGTGAGAACACTCGCATTTTGTCCATTTTGGCGTCAGACTATTTGAAGGAGAAAAAAAGCAAAAGGCGATGGGGGATTCTGTTTAAGTTGCTAGTATTGGGATATATCGGAGTCGCGCTTTTTTCCCATTTTGATATTTTCGGCCCAATGGATGCAGGTCGCCACACTGCGTTGGTTGAAGTAAATGGTGAGATTGGCCCCAATGGCGAGTCTGCCGATATGGTGAATTACGGATTGCAAAGCGCCTTTGAGTCTGAGTCTTCCATCGGTGTTATTATAAATATCAATAGCCTAGGTGGCTCTCCGGTACATTCTGCTCAGATAAATGAGGAAATATATCGTTTGAAGAGCCTTTATCCAAACAAGCCTGTTTATGTGACCGTTTCGGATATTTGTGCGTCCGGCGGGTACTATATTGCGGTGGCTGCTGATCAAATTTATGCACACCCTGCGAGCATCATTGGGTCTATTGGTGTGTTAATGGATGGCTTTGGTTTTGTTGAATCGATGAAAAAACTTGGCATTGAGCGTCGCCTTCTAACTGCGGGGGAAAACAAGGGATCATTGGATCCGTTCTCACCCGTTAACGACGAGCAGAGTGCCCATGCCCTGCAATTGCTGGATGAAGTCCACCAACAGTTTATTGAGGCTGTTAAAGTTGGCCGTGGAAACCGTGTAACTGACGCCCCAGAGATTTATAGCGGTTTGTTCTGGAGCGGTGAGAAAGCGAAAGAACTGGGTTTGATTGATGATTTTGGCACCGTAGAGCAAGTTGCCAGAGACGTGATAGGTGCTGAAGCGATACTGGATTACACCATAAAGCCCTCCGTGTTTGATAAGTTTGCGGAAGAAATGGGTGTTTCTATCGGACGTGGGCTATTCGGCGACGGCTTGAATTTACGCTAGACCCCAAAAGTGTGTTCATTGGGGGTCGTATATCGATAGCTTGTTTGTAATAAAAACATGCTGTCGTTTCTAGTGAACATTAAGGTATTAATGCGTGACCACGTGGGATAATCATATTTGGGGTACTAAATTGACCATGACTAAAACGGAACAAATCTTGCAACACCTCGTGTCCTTTCCCACGGTGAGTCGGGATAGCAACATGGCGTTGATCGAATACATTCAATCGTATCTCAATGATGTCAGTATCGATTCCACTCTAATTTTTAATGATGAAAAAACCAAGGCTAATCTGTACGCGTCCTTGGGACCGGAAAATTCTCCTGGCGTGATGTTATCGGGGCATACGGATGTGGTTCCCATTGATGGGCAAGACTGGACGGTAGAGCCGTTTTCGATGCTGGAAAAAGAGGGCCGGCTTTATGGCCGGGGGACCACGGACATGAAAGGATTCATTGCCTCTGTGTTGGCGATGATCCCTGATGCAGCGGCTCTGGACTTAAAGAAATCCATTCACCTAGCCTTTTCTTATGATGAAGAAATTGGTTGTGTTGGTGTTCGTAGCATGGTCGAGATGTTGGAATCTGCGCCTACTAAGCCCGCTTTTTGTATTGTCGGCGAACCAACGGAGATGAAGGCGGCGGTTGCCCATAAAGGCAAGACAGCAGCGCTGTGCGTGTGTCGCGGGGTCGAAGCTCATTCGGCGCTAACCACCAAAGGACTGAATGCGATTTATCTTGCGTCAGATGTGATCAACGTGATTCGAGATGTTCAGGAAGACCTGAAATCAAGATCTTCTGATCATCATTACGACGTGCCATACACGACTTTGCACGTTGGTACTATTGCAGGTGGTACCGCGCTAAATATCATCCCTCGAGAGTGTTCATTTAAGTTCGAGATCCGAAATCTGAAAGCAGACGACCCAGATGAAATTTTGAGTGAAATTCGCCAACGATCTCAGTTGATCGTGGATAAATACAGTGAAGATTTCCCTGCAATGGAGATTGCCATTGATATTTTTAACCAGTACCCAGCGTTGGATACTTCGCCAGAAGAGGAAGTGGTTCGTCTTGTGCAATCGTTGATTGACTCCGAAGCGATTCTAAAGCTCGGATTTGGTACGGAAGGAGGTTTGTTTCAACACCGTTTAGGAATCCCGACTGTTATTTGTGGGCCCGGTTCCATGGAGCAGGGGCATAAGCCCGATGAGTTTGTGTCTCGATCCCAACTTGAGAAATGCGATCAATTTTTACAAAAGCTGATCAGGCAAATGGTTTAGCAACTTGTTGTATCGTGGGAATCCACTATGACGCTGGCCTATGATGGGGTGATCAATCATGCCGTTGAAAGCATTGGCCGGGTGTCTGATGGTTAGCTTCCTACTCCCAGCCATCTTGGTGTGCCGTTTCGATATCACGTCTAAAGGGACGCAATTTGAGGGTGTCTTGTGAATAAGAAATTGAGAGATCAGGTTTTTCCCGAACCTGAAATACCGGATTTTCGTGACGTTCTGAACGTCGGCAGTCAGATGGGTCAAACATGGGGAATCGGCCATTCCGAGTTTTTAGCTCAACATCAATGTGCCAGTGAGTCTGAATACAAACAACGAATGGCGGCTCAAGGTACGGTGATGAAACATGCCCATATGGGGTTTCGTGATAAGGCCAAGAGTAAGCGGGCATTCGCTGAGATTTACGACAAGACACAAATAAAAGGGGTGAATGTTGATCGCTACGGGCTGTGCTTGGATTGGTCTATGGGATTTCCACAATCAATGCGGAATCAGCAGTTGAAGGGGACTGGGCTGATTCTAAATTCAGTGGAGGAATTTGTTGAGGTCGCTAATTCTGCCCCAGTGGCATCTCACTTTGGTGACTTTGTGTTAGGGTTTCCTGGTGCTTTGGAAAACACTCAGTTTGCATTGTCAGCAGGATCTACCGTTATTGGTAATCTGGGTCAGTATTTTACGTTTCGCTTGCCTGGGTGGATAGATGATGTCGAAACGACCCGATCGACCTTAACCGCGATTGCACTCATGGCTGCTCAACCGGCAGATGTCTTAGTCCATTCGAATCTAGATGATGGATTTGCTGCGGTGTTTAACGATTTATCCTGTGCATTAGGCGCGGCAATGATCGAAAAATACTTAATAGAAGACTTAATGGGAGGGAATGTCACTCATTGTTTTGGCCACCACTACAGTAATCCGTTGTCTCGTTTTGCTTTTCAAAAAGCGCTAAGTAGAATTAGCAATCATCCCGGTAGTATGATTTATGGAAATACCGTCAGCTATCGAGGGAATGATGCCGAAAACTATGCCAGCCTCGCGGGCTATTTGCTTGTGGATATTGTGGGACAACTTACCACGCCGAGCGGACATGCCATTAACCCCGTCCCAGTCACGGAAAATCAGCGCATTCCAGATATCGCCGAAATTATTGACGCACAACTGGCGGGTAGTAAACTCATAGAGGCGGGTCACCATTTATCGCCATTTTTCGACATGGAAGAAGTGGATAATCAAGTTGATGTTCTTTTGGAAGGTGGAAGTACTTTTTTTAAACGATTGTTGTCGGGGTTTGAGGAAGGAGGAATTGATACTAGGAATCCATTTGAAATGTTTCTCGCTATTCGCCGCATTGGTGGTAAGAAGCTGGAGCGTTGGTACGGCCCGGGTGAGTGGAATGAAGCAGAGGGTCGTCGTAACTCGTTGGTGATCTCAGATGTGGTGACTGAACTCGATAAGCTGGTAGGGGAAACCCTTGAGATGCTACGTGATTATAATAGTGACCAACTTAAAGATTGTGGGGTAAAGCTGGTTATCGCAACCACTGATGTTCATGAACACAGTAAGTTATTGTTGGAGGGTGTTTTTCGTGGAATTGGCGTGACCCTTATTGACGGAGGAGTGTCAACGGACCCTGATGCACTGGCTCGTATTGCTGAGGATAATCTGGCCGATGCCATTGCGTTGACAACCTATAATGGCGTGGCTTTGACCTACTATGGCCAATTAAGGGATGAGTTGACCGAAAAAGGTATTTATATACCCATTTTGATGGGCGGGCAATTAAATGAAATACCGGATGAATCCGATTCTTCATTACCCGTGGACGTCGAAACGGTATTAGCGGAAAAAGGCGCAATCGTGTGCCGGAAAATTCACGATGCCATGGCGCCGCTAATCGAAATTGCGAAACAGAAAAAGATGTCTCTTTGATACCGAGAGAAAGGCTATGTTAAGAAAAAGTGTTGCCAGATTACAACACCTTGCTCTCAACCATTAAGCGCTATCCGCGCTAACAACGCTAAACAGAAGAATGAACCGAATCCACGAAAACAATATCGATGAAGCCCAGCCCAAGCGTATTGGGTTTCTTGGTTGTGGAAAGATTAGTGAGCCCATGGTGAGGTCATTAGCTCGGCAGTTTCCCAATTCAAAAATTTTGGTTTCCAAACGCTCAGCGCACATCTCTTCACGATTAAGTCATGAGTTTACAAATGTAACCACTGAGACTAATCAGGCTATCATCGATGGTTCAGATATCGTTTTTCTTAGTTTGCTTGCCGACATTGCAAGAGATGAACTGTTGAAGTTGAATTTTTGCCCTGAACAAGTGGTTATCAGTGTGATGGCAGGGATCACATTGGCCGAGGTGTCTGAATTGATCGCGCCGGCAATAAATCCTTGCGTCACGATCCCATTACCATTTATTGAAACCGGAAACTGTCCGCTTCCTGTTTTTCCTGCATCGAAAGCGCTAGAGATGTTATTCGGCGAGGAAAATGCAGTGATCACAGTTGATGAAGAATCCGCCATTGGTCCTCATTTCGCTGCCACCGCAATTTTATCTACAACCATGAGTATGCTGAATACTGTGAGTCAATGGCTGGCAGAAAACACTGGCGATGAAACAAAATCAGAAACCTATGTGGCTTCATTACTATCTGGATATCTAGGTGCGTTAGAGAAGGATGGGCAACAACGTTTTACCGAAGCAATGCAAGATTTGTCCACTAAGGGAGGGCTAAATACCCAATTGTTGCTACACAATAAAGAGGGAGGTGTGTTTAAGCACGTCAAGACCGGTTTGGATGACTTGGGAGAGCGACTTCGAGGAAGCTGATTTCTACTGATGATTAAAATCGGATAACTACTTCTACAAAAATGGTTTCGACATTTATGAAGTTAAAATATGCCATTCTTTATGTTGAGGATGTTGCCCGGTCCTTGGATTTTTACCAGCGAGCATTTGATTTTGACATAAAGTTCCTCCATGAAGGAGGCGACTACGGCGAATTAGATACGGGGCTAACGACGCTTTCTTTTTCTTCACTGGCACTCATGTCTGATTTGGGTAAGTCAGTGGCACCAGCGAATCCACGTTCACCGACATTCGAAATTGCATTGGAAACGTTGAATGTAGAAAACGCGGTGGCACAAGCTATTCGTGCGGGCGCTACTCTCGTTCAAAATGCGCGCGAAGAATCTTGGGGGCAGACGACAGCTTATGTTTCGGATCTGGACGGTTTTCTGATCGAGATCTGTTCTCCTGTGGTGCGGCTAGCTGAGGAAGTATAAGTTAATGGCGTTGAGCGTTAGCGCCAGTATGGACTGAGTCTGGGTATTAACATTATTATGAGCAATGACACTGTTCGTGGTGATGATGCCGCCCCATCGTGACAGATTTGATAACGAGTGCTCATATTGAATTAGTCTGTGTGCATACTTAAGTTGGTTGATATCACTTTTCCTTTGCCTGGATGATCTTTCAATTTTCCGACGGGGATTTGGCTCATGACGTACTGGTGAAAATGCTTGACTCCCGCTTCCATCGTTGACAGATTTCGTTGTTCGAAAATGCTGGATTGAAGCCCCTCTTGCATCCAATTAACGAAACTTTCATCCTCCTTTTCTGTGGCGATGTTTATCCGCCGACTTAAGTAACGGACGGCCTCAATCCCACGCCGCTCGTCGGGTAAAGCATAAGATGCCCCGCGATAAATGGTCTCTTTGGTTGAAATCGGCAAGGTCATGTAAAATTCCACACTCTCTGGATACAGCCCGAGTACCATATTTGGACTAATTCCAATATACAACCACAGCCTTTGGTTTTCGTCAGGGAGATGATCGAATCGAGGAAGTAAATTCTGGTATTGTTTGACACTCCATATCGATCCCGGCTTTTCGTTTAGATACGCCCGGGAAACCGAGATGCCTTCTACAATGCTATCGGTGTATTGGTTGCCATAAAGTTGCTGTAACGCTGGGTGGCCCACAGGGACATGGTAGCCTTCATTATCGATATCATGGATTACCTTCCAGTTATAAGGCCTTGATTCGCTGTATTGTGTTCCTGGAATCAATTCAAGTAACTCCATTTGATAGGGGTCCAGTAGCTCTGAGACAGGGGCCATCTTCTCAGCAAGGCTTTTCCCGCCGGCCGTAAATCGAACGAAAACAAAGCCGTGCCAGATTTCGAGATCGATGGGCACGAGTCCATTTTCTGATCGTTCAAGATTAGGGAAGGTGCTCTCCCCGGGGACCCCGATGAGTTGTCCATCAAGCTTGTAGCTCCATCCATGAAATGGACAGGTGATGACATGGGGACATTGGTCTTTGTCATCATCAAGTAGCTTGGCTCCCCGATGCCGGCAAACATTGTGAAATGCGCGAATGTTTCCCTGGTGGTCTTTTATGATTAGGGCTCTTTCGCCCATGGCATCGAAAGTCATGTATCCAGGGGTTTTTGTCAATTCGTTGATATGCCCAACCAATTGCCAGCTCTGCTTAAATAGAAACTGTTGTTCAAGTTCCAGAAATTCGGGATCGAAGTAGGTCCATGGAGATAGCAGATCACTGTGCAGTTTTTCTTCTTGGGGCCTGGACGCTTGAGTTTGGGGCGCTGGGGGCGAGGGATGCGTTTTGGTGGAAAAGTGAATAGGAAAAACCGCTGTTAGAAGATCCAAACAGATTTGCCTAGATACTGATCGATCAAAAGCCTCGGGTGTGAACAAGTAATCAAGCCAATAACTATCGATCAGCCCTCTTAAGCCTCGAGTAATAGCCTCAGGGGAAGGCTGGGTGTCTGGATAGTATTGACTCAACAATTGGATCTGATGATATAGGGCTTGATAAAAAGCGTCATCATGATCGCCGCAGATCTTCATGTACTCGTTACGGGCTCGACTTTCTCCAGAGAATGCCTGCCAAACGGCAATCTTGTTCTGGTCGCACAGTGTTTCGCTAAAGCTAAGCTCGATGAATTTTGTAACAATCTCCTCTGGCGAGTCATTGGAGGTAAAAACAGCTTCGATGAAGGAGTTATATTCAGCATCAAGGTGCTCCAGTGTTCCGAATAGCAGTTGCTCCTTGCTTTTGAAATAAAACCCCACGATACCCGCTGAGAGACTGGCTTTTTTGGTCACCTTTGAAATGGTGGTGTTCGATAAACCGAACTCGCTGATGGTGCTAATTGTTGCTTCAATCAGCTGCTGGCGACGATAGTCTTTTTGACCTTTTGGAAGGGGCGTGGTGCCTTTTGACATAAGTGGAAAAAATTGAATGAGCGTCAGTTGCTCGATTGTGGTGATTTTTGAATAAGCATATAATATATTGAACGCTTATTCAATTTTTTTGATTTTTTCTTGAAAAGCACAAGCAATGTATTGGATTTGAATGGCGCTAGCCGCTTGGGGCTCGCCATCTAAGTCGATACTTAACGAATTCTCTTTTTGTGCTTATAACTATACTGGTTTAAAAATGTCACATTATCCATTGGTGGTCATCGGTGCCGGCGCGGCGGGACTCGGTGCTTCTGAATTAGCAACTAAAAATGGCGTGCAACACGTTGTACTTGAGGCATCTCATCGCATCGGAGGTCGAGGACTGACCGAAATGTTAGAAGAGCAGTATCCTGTTGATTTAGGCTGCCATTGGATGCATTCAGCCAGTGTGAACCCCTATGTGAAATGGGCGGATCAATTTGGTTTTTTTTACGAAACTAATAAGACTGCGACCGCCGCTGATGCGAAAATTATAAGTGAGAAAGGTGAAGACGGTCAGGCTGCAGGAAAAAGCAAACTCATGCATTTCGATGGTCAGTGGCTAACCAAATCGGATGAGATAGACTACGCGTTGCATTTATCTCGATTTGACCAGCGTGTTGATGAGCTAGCGAAAGAGGGAAAGGATTGCGCTTTGTGGGATGCGATGGATCAGGATAGCCGATGGACTCAATATCAGGCTTATTGGTTGTCGTTATTACATTCTAATGATCCAGACGAGGTTTCTATTCTGGATCAGTCCAATTACTTAGAAACAGAGGAAGATTACCCACTTCGTGAAGGTTATGGTGCGCTGATTAGCGAACAGGGGCGGAGGTGTCCGGTTGAGCTGAATATTGCTGTGCTCGCCATCAAATGGGGCGGGCCATTGGTCCAGATTGAAACCAATAAGGGGGTGATAACAGCAGATAAAATTGTTCTAACGATTTCGACGGGAATTTTAGCAGCGAATGACATTGAATTTACGCCTGCGCTGCCTCTATATAAACTTGAGGCGATTCATGCACTACCCATGGGTAATTACAATAATTTGTTTTTCTCTTTCGAAGGGATCGACCCGGAAGTGTCAAGTCAGGTTCAATACAGTGATGCAAAAATAGCCGGGTCGATTATGATGCAGCCTTTTGGTAAGCCCTATGCTTTTACGAGTGTGGCGGGCCGATTTGCTTGGTGGCTAGAAAAGCAAGGCCCTCAGGCGTCGGAGCAATATTTTCGGGAGTTGTTAATCAATGTGTATGGTTCAGGAATCAATAAGCGAATTAGGCAATACAAAGGAAGCGCATGGGGTTACGACTCCTGGGTCAAAGGAGCCTATTCCTCAGCGAAACCGGGGTTCGGGCATATTAGAGAAGTGTTAGCGCAGAGTATAGATGAACGATTGTTTTTTGCAGGAGAGGCGACTTCATTGGATGCTTTGAACACCGCTCACGGTGCTTACTTAAGCGGTAAGCGCGCTTTCTGTGAAATCTATGGTCAGGCCTAGAGGTGAGAAAATCAGTTTAGGTCAGAGAGGGATACGCTAAATCTGGCACAGGTGGGTTTGTAGGAATATTGTTTTGATTCGTTCTACCCAAGACGACATGCAACTTTTCGTTGCTTGCTTAACTGCTCCTCGTTACTTTAGAAATGGGTTGGATCAGATTAGAGTTGTGCAAAGTTTCCAAGAAGTATTCAGGGCTGGATTGAATTAAAGCCTGGTCGTTTTTCGGTTAGGAGAAACATCAACGATAGTGCTCTTTTATCTCCAATCTTACAATCCACATTCTGTCATCCTAAAATAGTGGAGCAAGTAGCTGAAGTTCAAAGTAGCTCCAGCAAAAGGCATGCGGTGCTCTGCCTAACGGCTAGCACGTATTTGCAATTTCTCGAGGCGTAAAGCCTGCCCTTTATTCTGCGCTTCAACATCTGGGAGTATAGAAAGGGAAGGCCATAGACCGCTGACTAAGCTGTGTTGATACTCCACAGGTAGACCCGCGGTTTTCATGGAATCAGCGGCAGCGGTGTTATCGAATTCTAGTGCGTGCCAGCTCGCAGTGACGCCGATTTCACCGGGTTCTAATATCATGTACCAGCCATTTTTCCCTCCGTCGTTAGCTGGCATACCAATGGTAGTGTAATCTGAGGTCTGTAACTTTGATTTAGGTTGAGTCATTATCGTCGTTCCACACGATATATCGCTTGTCGGCATTGCTCCATTCATCGTCAATCTCAACGAGAATGGCACTGACAAGCCTGAGTAAAGATGCCTCATTCGGGAAGACCCGGTACAATCCGGGTTCGCCGTTTAATTTCCTGCTGGATCGGACGCTCAATTCCATTCGTCGTTCTCATCTTTCGATGATGCGACTCCGGTAAATTGAACACCGTCAGTCCTTCAGGAACGTTATCGAGCAGCCATTGCGACAGCTTTGAGTAATCTGACTCGTAACGGGCCGCCAGTTGCTCCAACTGAGCGCGGGCAGATGCCTCGTCCGTCGCATTCCACACCGAACGCAGTTCACCACCAATACGACTACGAACCTTTGCTGTCGGCGCATGATTGACCGCATTTTGTGCCAGGTGGAACTGACAACGCTGCCACGGTACCCCCGGAAACACAGCACGTCTCGCTGCTTTGAGGCCCGCGTGGTCATCACTGGCAATGTAGATGATGCCGTGCATCCCCCGTTTTACCAGAGACTGTAAAAACTCCCGCCAGTTGATCTCCGCTTCACTGGTCGCGATCTGCACGCCCAGTACACTGCGTCTGCCATCCGGCAATATACCCACCGCACTGAGCACCGCCGCATCCACCACCTCATGATCCATCCTGACCCGTTCGTAACGCGCATCCAGTACGAGATACCGAATCTCTCCAAGGGCCCGGTCACGCCAAACCGATAGAGCATCGTCCAGCAGGGCCGTCGCACGAGACACCTGAGTGGAGGAGATCTTCTCAATACCAAACAGATCCAGCACCTTCTCCACACGACGAGTACTGACCCCGCTGATGTACATCTTTGCCACACACAGCATCAAAGCACGTTCACTACGCCGTCCCTGTTCCAGACACTGTGGATAAAACCCGGACTCACCGTGGTTACGGGTCTTGGGTATCGACAAATTCAGTGTCCCAAGAGTCGTGTCCACCAGTTTGGGTTTGAATCCATTGGCATGGCCCTGACGGTCGTTGCTGCGTTCGTGAGGGGCGGCACCCAGAAACTGAGACCGCTCAATCTGCATGGCCTGATTCATCATCGCGGTAATGACATCACGAAAAGCCTGGGGGCCATGTTGAATCAATTGTTCCATCACTACTTCATATAGGTTAGGGTAATCCGGTTGGGTCATTGGGTTGCCTCCACATTTGCTTAAGTCACAAACATGGAACGACTTGATGGCTCAACATTCAACACCTAATCCAGAAAAACCGGCTTTGGCTTCGTTCGCTACGCTCACTTCGCCTAAGCCAAACGAACATCGCTAAAGAAATAAATTACAGACCTCAGGGTACACTACCGATTTATACGGCGAACAATACCTACTTGAGAGGCCACTTTTACAGTCTATTCGCCAACCGGTTTCTCCGGTGTTACTCATTGATGAAATAGACAGAGCTGATGAAGCCTTTGAAGCATTTTTATTGGAGATCCTGTCTGAATTCACCATCTCTATCCCGGAGCTTGGAACACTAACCGCAACCACCGTTCCCCAAGTAATCCTCACTTCTAACGGCACACGTGAACTGAGTGACGCGTTACGACGGCGTTGCCTCTACCATTATGCCAATTACCCTGACCACGAAAAGGAACTGGCTATCCTTCATGCTCACCTTCCCAATATCGAGAACCGCCTACTCGAACAAGTGACTCAGTTTGTCCAATCGCTGAGAACATGGGACATGGTGAAACGTCCAGGAGTAGCGGAAACTCTCGATTGGACCAAAGCTTTATCTGGATTTAACATCACTGACATTCGGCGGCACCCCGCGCTGATGAGAGCCACACTTTCCTGTTTGATCAAAACCCGAGAAGACCAACACAATCTTAGTGATAACGAGCTCAATGCGTTATTGTCACAGCTTGGGGAATCAACGCTCAAGCCAGACTCACCTTCCGACGCACACACCCAATCATAGCCCTCTCTCTTCATGTCCCCATCTCACCCTATCCTGAATTGATCATGGTATCCGCACCTAAGCTTGTCATCAAAACGAGGATAATTGAGTTTATAGCGTATCTTAGAAAGTCTGATTTTCAGGTAAGTTTAGAGAATACGATATTGATCGGCAAAACCCTTGAACGACTATCGTTTCCTGATCCGATCTTATCTAAAGCAGTCTGTCGTTCAATTTGCTGCCAAACGAAATCACACTGGGACCAGTTCGATAGCTTGTTCGATAATTTCTGGTTTAAACCTCTTTCATCATCGGCTGAATCGTCAACCTACTCAACTAACGAAGCCGATTCGGAAACAGAAATTCCAACGAGTAAAGGACAACAAGCGCTAACGGGACTTAGCACCGGAACCAACTCACCGGACTCTTATCAACCCAACACCGACCACTCTCCAACCGGTGCAGGTCGACAAACCACCGTAGGGAAAGCAGATTTTCGCTTTTTGAAAAATGCCGAAGCGATGAGAAGAATTGAGGTACTGGCTGAACGCCTGGCCAAACGTATTCGACCTCGAGTCAGTCGGAGGCGGAAAGTTTCCAAGAAAGCGGGACGTATTTCAATCGGTCCAACGCTCAAAGCCAGTATTCGAACCGGCGGCTCACCCATGTCACCGAAGTTCTCCAGCCGTAAGCTTGATCCACCTCACTTGATTATATTGCACGATGTCTCCCATTCGATGACGTTTAATAATCCATTATTGTTTCGGTTTACTAGGGGGTTAGTGCGCCACTTTAACGACGCAGAGGCTTTTGTTTTTCACATGCGCTTGTATCGTGTAACGCCAATACTTCGCGAGTCATCCGTCGGCAGAATGCAAGAAAGGCTGGAACAGAATAACCGAATGTGGTTTGGAGGAACCTGCATCGCTGATTCCTTAGGCGAATTTCGAGAGAAACATGCAAAAAAGATCATCAAATCGGATTCCGTGGTCATCATCGTTAGCGATGGCATCGACACAAATGAATCAATACAGTTGAACGACGAACTAACATTTCTTAAGCGACGTTGTCGGCGGGTTTTCTGGTTAAATCCCATGCTGGAGCGCCCCGGATTCAATGCCAACAAAGAGTCGGTTTTGAATATAAAGAAGAATGTTGATCTTTTACTTCCCGCTCATAGTCTTGATGCATTGCAGCGTTGCACAAAGGCATTGATGAAACAATAACCATTGCCGTGTGACTCGAACACACCCCAACCTAATAAACATCTGGATTCTCGTAGACTTTTGAATCAAACAATTCGTATAAAAAAGCAAATTGCAAAAAACATCTAATTACTAATATCGGTTAACATTGAATTAGCCCTTTGACTGTTATCGATCTCTCCTAACCATGGAACCATCTCACTTCTCTTTGGCATATTAATCTCGACCACCACTTTGACAATGAAAAAGCAAATATTTCTATTGATCACCGTTCTAGTTTTCTTGCCGATACCGAGTTTTTCCGACGTCAGTCGAGACATCGAAGAACTTATCAAGAACGGGAATTTTGATAAGGCATTGGTAATCGCTGAAGAAGGTCTGGCAGACGACCCGTCGAATAACAAACTACTGCTACAGAAAGGATTCGTTTTGATCAATTTGAAACGCTTCGGCGAAGCAGAAGCTTTTTATCTCGACCTCGTCAGCCGGATGCCGGAGATTGTGCAACCCTACGTCTGTAACTTTGATTTAGGTTGAGTCATTATCGTCGTTCCACACGATATATCGCTTGTCGGCATTGCTCCATTCATCGTCAATCTCGACGAGGATGGCACTGACAAGCCTGAGTAAAGATGCCTCATTCGGGAAGACCCGGACAATCCGGGTTCGCCGTTTAATCTCCTGCTGGATCGGACGCTCAATTCCATTCGTCGTTCTCATCTTTCGATGATGCGACTCCGGTAAATTGAACACCGTCAGTCCTTCAGGAACGTTATCGAGCAGCCATTGCGACAGCTTTGAGTAATCTGACTCGTAACGGGCCGCCAGTTGCTCCAACTGAGCGCGGGCAGATGCCTCGTCCGTCGCATTCCACACCGAACGCAATTCGCCACCAATCCGGCTACGAACCTTTGCTGTCGGCGCATGATTAATCGCGTTCTGTGCCAGATGAAACTGACAGCGTTGCCACGGTACCCCCGGAAACACAGCACGTCTCGCTGCTTTGAGGCCCGCGTGGTCATCACTGGCAATGTAGATGATGCCGTGCATCCCCCGTTTTACCAGAGACTGTAAAAACTCCCGCCAGTTGATCTCGGCTTCACTGGTGGCAATCTGCACACCCAGTACGCTTCGTCGACCATCCGGTAGTATTCCCACCGCACTGAGCACCGCGGCATCCACCACCTCATGATCCATCCTGACCCGTTCGTAACGCGCATCCAGTACCAGATAACGTATCTCGCCAAGACCACGATCCCGCCATACTGACAAGGCATCGTCCAGCAAAGCCGTTGCACGGGACACCTGAGTCGAAGATATTTTCTCAATACCGAACAGATCCAGTACCTTCTCCACACGGCGCGTACTGACACCACTAACGTACATCTGAGCCACACACAGCATCAACGCGCGCTCACTGCGTCGTCCCTGTTCCAGACTGTGCGGGTAAAACCCGGACTCACCGTGATTACGCGTCTTGGGTATCGACAGATTTAGCGTCCCAAGGGTCGTGTCCACCAGTTTGGGTTTGAATCCATTGGCATGGCCACGGCGATTATCACTGCGTTCATGGGGCACCGCACCCAGAAACTGGGATCGTTCGATCTGCATGGCCTGATTCATCATCGCGGTAATGACATCACGAAATGCCTGCGGGCCATGTTGAATCAATTGTTCCATCACTACTTCATATAGGTTAGGGTAATCCGGTTGGGTCATTGGGTTGTCTCCACATTTGCGTAAGTCACAAACATGGAACGACTTGATGGCTCAACATTCAACACCTAATCCAGAAAAACCGGCTTTGGCTTCGTTCGCTACGCTCACTTCGCCTAAGCCAAACGAACATCGCTAAAGAAATAAATTACAGACCTCAGGGTACACTACCATGCCGGATCAACCTGAACCGATGAATAACCTTGGCGCAACCTATCAGTTACAAAATAAACTGGGGCAAGCTGTAAGACAATTTAACGAAACCATCAAGCGATTTCCCAACTTTGTTGCGGCTTATGAAAACCTTGGTGATACCTATGTTCGAATTGCGGCCAATCAATATGCCGCAGGATCACGATTAAATCAGGACTACAAAGCGCTGCTCGCCAAATCCAAACTCAGCCACCAGTTTCAGAAAATCGCCCAAAAACAGGCCGAATCTCAGAACACAAACTCCCCCGAGCAGACATCAAAGAAAAAGCCTCATCAGCTTCAACATGAGATCGTGAGCTTCCTTGAGTCTTGGGTGAACGCTTGGTCTAGCAAAGATACCAATGGATACTTTGCTCACTACTCACAAGATTTCACCCCGCTAGACGGAATGTCATTCAATACTTGGAAACAGCGAAAAACCGGTATTTTTGAAGCGGCAAAATACATCAAAATCCAAATTGAGGAGATTGCGATCAGCCAGCGTTCAGAAGGCACCCTCGAAATCACATTCCAACAGAATTATCAATCGGATCGCTATCAACACGCTTCCCAGAAAAAACTGACGCTGGTAAGTGAAAACCAGTCCAACCGTTTCGCCATTGTCCGAGAAGAATAACGTCTGTTTTTAAGCTGGCTTTGGCTGCAACGTGAACCAAATGAGTGGGTTTATCAACGAACACATTCAATTTCCTTGTGTTCTGCCAGAACAGCAATCAGCTTATTTGACTTTTGTCACTATTATCGATATATTGCGTCAATTGACACTATTTGCACTCAGAACCAAACTTGGAAATAGATATGTCACTCATTTTGAGGAACGCTATCGAAGAACCATCCTTTTTGGCTCTTCGACGACCAATGGTCAGTGTTAGTTAGACTGTCTTTTCCGATAATTTTTTTAGAGGCCAATATGAGCAGCTTACAACTGATTGAAAAAAAGCCTGAATCATCGTCCAGCGACATTCAATTAGCAAAGACCCAAGCGATGCAACGTGCTTGTCTTCGTTTATTCGAGCATTGGCGCCTCACTGATGAACAAGCTTGTGTGTTATTGGGGAATATTGCGAAACGGACCTACCAACGTTGGAAAACTGGGGAATTAGGACGAGTAAACGTGGATCTTTCCACGCGATTATCGAATCTAATGGGTATACACAAAGCGCTCAGATTACTTTTTACGGATCCTAAACGCGGTTATGAATGGATTCATCGGCCAAATCGCGCGTTTCAGAGCAAAACTGTTTTGGACATTATGCTCGGAGGTCAAATAACCGACCTCATGCGCATCCGCCGTTATCTTGACGCCCAACGTGGCGATTAGTCGCCATTTGTTATGCCTACTAATCACCCCTCTAAAAGTTATCCTGTTTTTTCCTCAACACGATTTGAAACCACTGTAGATTCCATAACTACCAGCTTAAGGACGATGGATCCAACCAAAAATAACCTTCCCAATTCCATCAAAACAACGCGAATTTGCTGGACACGTTATTATCGTTTAATCAGCTCCTCGTTTCCGCCCATTGATCTGTTCGATGACATTTCAGACCCAGAAGACTGGCCGCTATTGTGCCTCGCAGAAAGCGAGACTAACCCTAGGCTTAATGAAAATGTGGGCAACCTTGATCTAGTCCAACCGGAGCATCGCATCGGTGGACCCGGCGCCACCTACGTCATGGCACCGTTCACACACGTCAGCACAGATCGCCCCGGTAGATTTCATGATGGGACCTATGGCGCATTCTATGGCGCTAAGCAGTTTGAAACAGCGGTACTGGAAACAGCCTATCATCGAGGTGTCTTCTATGGGGCAACCGAAGAGCCACCCGGTTGGATTACTCAACTACGTGAGCTCGTCGGAGACATCGACAATGACTTAGTTGATATTCGTGAACCCAATTTTGAGCAATGTCATAATCCAGACAGTTATGCCGAGTCGCAGCGCCTTGCCTCAAAAGTTATCGGTGACGGAGCTGTGGGTATTGTGTATCACAGCGTAAGGCACCCAGGTGGAGAATGTTTCGCCGCATTCTACCCCAATGTCATGAGCATCCCAGTGCAAGGTGCACATTTGGCTTATCACTGGAACGGGGAACGCATTGATCAAGTGAAACGGTTAACCGGTGATGGCGCTATTTTTCGTATTCACCCATAATTTTTTCCTTGTTACTTGCGATTCTTATCAAGCGTAGCCCACTCCACATCGCCATCAAAAAAGAAAATCGAATCATCAAAGATTATCGCTTGGAAAACCCAGACTTTAAATGAACAGGCTTCCAAAAAAGGTGTCCAACTTATGGCTATTGGAGTAATACCTGATCAGGCTAATGTGCCCAGAGATCTATAAACTTAACGATCATGTCCAGCGTTGAAAATCACAAAACCTCGCTATTGGGTCGAGAAATCGTCATTGTGGGATGTGGCGCAATGGGATTACCGATGGCCAAACGGCTTGCCAATGACGGCTTTAATGTATCGGGTTTTGACATAAAGCCATGGAAGACACGCCCGTATCAATTCACCCCAAAGTCATCAGACACCGTTACGTTAAATGCCTTAACTGGATTGACTAATTTATCATTGGAGACAATTCTTGTTTTGGTGGTTCGGGATGAGCAACAGATTCTGGATGTCTGCTTTGAACAACAAGCCGTTTATACCCACTGCATTTACCCCTTAACATTGGTCATCTGTTCAACTGTCTCGACCAAATGCATTGAACGGTTGGCAAAACGCCTTCCGAAGGATGTTACTTTGGTCGATGCTCCCATGTCCGGGGCCCCCTACTCTGCAGCCTCCGGTTCTTTGACGTTCATGTTGGGTGGACAAACCGACGACATTGAACCGCTCATGCCTATGTTTCGATCCATGGGGCATCACGTACACCATTTGGGCCCCGTCGGAACAGGCATGGCCGCCAAGGTATTGAATAATTATGTTGCAGCCAGCAGTGTCGTTACAGTGCGCCGAGCCTTACATTGGGCGAGCATGGAAGGCATAAATGTTGCAAAGCTATTGGATGTAATGGCCCAAAGCTCTGGTAGCACTTGGTATGGCAATAACATTCAAAAAATCGATTGGTCCAAGCAGTCGTATGACTCACAGAACACCATTGGTATTCTCGAAAAAGACGTGAGGTGTGCATTAGACTCCCAATTTATGCCGGGGGATGAATTCGACAATGCACTGCTTCTTGCACTAAAAGCACTGCCTGGGTTTCCAGACGAATAGACTGGACAAGCGGTCTGAACAAGAAAGCAGATTCAGTCAGCTATCGTCATCACATGCTTGAATGGTTCCGCAACCAATTCGGCCTTGATCAGACTAGTAATCATTGATTGAGAAATCAATGGGCTCATGAAGTTCTATTTTCCAAATGAACTACGGCTCCACTGAGACAATCTGGCTCTTTACAATGAACCACCTAATCCGCAATTTGCGTATCCACTTTTAAGGAAATAGTCACTTAGAACTGGTTTAGAATCGAGCACTGACCAACAGTAAAACGGGAATCAAATTGAAAGTAGCGATTATTGGAATTGGCGCGATGGGTTCTGTTTACGCAGGATTAATGGCGGAAAGTGGCCATGAAGTGTGGGGGATTGACCTTTGGGCTGAGCACGTAGACAAAATCAAACAAGATGGTCTCCACCTCGAAGGTGCGAGCGGCGATCGAGTCATTACCAATATAAATACCAGCAAAAACCCACATGATGCACAAGCTTGTGATTTATATGTTATTGCAACCAAGGCATCTGGAGTGGTAGTGTACCCTGAGGTCTGTAATTTATTTCTTTAGCGATGTTCGTTTGGCTTTGGCTTCGTTCGCTACGCTCACTTCGCCTAAGCCAAACGAACATCGCTAAAGAAATAAATTACAGACCTCAGATTACACTACCCACGACTCTTGGGACACTGAATTTGTCGATACCCAAGACCCGTAACCACGGTGAGTCCGGGTTTTATCCACAGTGTCTGGAACAGGGACGGCGTAGTGAACGTGCTTTGATGCTGTGTGTGGCAAAGATGTACATCAGCGGGGTCAGTACTCGTCGTGTGGAGAAGGTGCTGGATCTGTTTGGTATTGAGAAGATCTCCTCCACTCAGGTGTCTCGTGCGACGGCCCTGCTGGACGATGCTCTATCGGTTTGGCGTGACCGGGCCCTTGGAGAGATTCGGTATCTGGTACTGGATGCGCGTTACGAACGGGTCAGGATGGATCATGAGGTGGTGGATGCGGCGGTGCTCAGTGCGGTGGGTATATTGCCGGATGGTCGACGAAGCGTACTGGGTGTGCAGATTGCCACCAGTGAAGCCGAGATCAACTGGCGGGAGTTTTATCAGTCGTTGGTGAAACGAGGCATGCATGGCATCACTTACATTGCCAGTGATGATCACGCGGGTTTGAAGGCGGCAAGGCGTGCTGTGTTTCCGGGGGTACCGTGGCAGCGTTGTCAGTTCCACCTAGCACAAAATGCGGTCAATCATGCGCCGACAGCAAAGGTTCGTAGTCGGATTGGTGGTGAACTGCGTTCGGTGTGGAATGCGACGGACGAGGCATCTGCCCGCGCTCAGTTGGAGCAACTGGCGGCCCGTTACGAGTCAGATTACTCAAAGCTATCGCAATGGCTGCTCGATAACGTTCCTGAAGGACTGACGGTGTTCAATTTACCGGAGTCGCATCATCGAAAGATGAGAACGACGAATGGAATTGAGCGTCCGATCCAGCAGGAGATTAAACGGCGAACCCGGATTGTACGGGTCTTCCCGAATGAGGCATCTTTACTCAGGCTTGTCAGTGCCATTCTCGTTGAGATTGACGATGAATGGAGCAATGCCGACAAGCGATATATCGTGTGGAACGACGATAATGACTCAACCTAAATCAAAGTTACAGACGTAGGGTTGCACAATCGGAACTCTGAGTTGCCCTTCAACTTGGCTTCAACAACCAAAGTATAATTTTTAAAAAGTCAGCAGCCTCAGAATTTTCCCTTCTCAACCCACTGAGATTAGTAATTCTTTCTCTGGGGAACCACTCCCCTAACCCCCCCTTTGGGGTTATCGACATCACCTTGGTATCTCGGGATGACATGGATATGCAAATGATGAATGGATTGACCAGCCCAGTGGCCTACGTTAATACCGACGTTGTACCCGTCGGGCTGATATTTCTCTTGGACAATTTTTTGGCCTTCCCCCACTAACGCCCAAAGTTCATTTCTTTCGTCCTCATTGATATCGAAGTAATTGGCAAAATGTCGATGTGGGATGACGAGGAAGTGCCCTTTGTTCACAGGGTGTCGGTCCCAAGATGCGAAACCTAGCTCGCCGTCGATCATCAAGCGATCTGAACTGGGATTGCAGAAGCGGCAAGGGTCTTGAGGGGTAGCCATGTTAAAAAAACCATAAAAAGAGTGGATAGACTGTCGGGGATTTATGCAGATGCCCCACAAAGACACGGTAATGGAGCTTTCAGATTGGATTCAGAGGCCAACCCGGATAACCCGTTTACCGAAGTTTTCTCCATTCAATAACCCGACAAAGGCGGCGGGGGCTTGCTCAAGTCCATCAACCATGTCTTCACGGTATTGAATTTTCCCTTCATCAATCCAAGTCGTCATAGCTTTGGCGAATTCCGGATACTTATGGCCGAAGTTGTCGAAGATAATGAACCCCTGCATTTTAATTTTCTTACGCAAAATGTGCCCCATCAACCAACCTAATTGATTGGGTCCATCCGGAGCCGAAGTGACATTGTATTGCGACACCAGCCCACAAACCGGCACCCGGGCGTTGGGGTTGAGTAAGGGCACGATGGTTTCAAATACTTTACCGCCAACGTTTTCGTAATTGATGTCAATGCCATTGGGTGTCGCCGCTTTCAGCCGTTCCGCGAAGTCCGCAGCTCGGTGATCAATACAAGCATCGAAACCCAAAGTGTTTACCGCGAAATCACATTTCTCAGCACCCCCTGCAATCCCCACCACATGGCAACCCATCAATTTGCCGATTTGTCCTACCGTAGCACCCACTGCCCCTGTTGCTGCAGCGACTACTAGCGTTTCCCCCGCTTTGGGCTCACCGATATACGTCAACCCACAATAAGCCGTGAAACCAGGCATACCCAAAATACCTAATGCCCAGGACGGGTGAGTTGGATTTGCACCCAGATTCCTGATACCTTCTCCATCAGATAAGGCATAGTCCTGCCAACCGTTCATACTCAACACTTTGTCCCCGACGGCAAATTTACTCAAATTGGAGCTCACCACCTCGGACACCGTGGCCCCAACCATGACGCCATCAATCTCCACCGGCGCGGCATAAGAGGGCGCATCGCTCATCCTACCTCGCATATACGGATCCAAAGAAAGATACTCCGTACGCAATAACATCTCCCCTTCACCGGGAGTGGGAACGCTGACCTCCTCCATGCGTAAAGTCTCTGGAGTTGGTTCGCCATGAGGGCGTTTCGCGAGTACTAATCGACGGTTGATTTCAGATGATTGCGGCATTATTGGTAGATATCAGTAATATTCAAGAAGTAAGAAGTAAAAAAGCAAGTTAATTGGTTCGTCAGACCAACGTGTCCGACCTTATTGTTTTAACTGTATTTAGTCTCACAGGAATTGGGCTCGTCTAATTAGACCCGATTAGACCTGCAATACAGACAGACCAAAAACTGAAAATGGCGCGATTGAGAGTCATTAATCTCCACGGTGATCTCTACGGCAAACGAGGCCTCTTACTTCGTTTGCCACAACTTTTCCCATGGCATTTCTTGGCAGCTTGTCCACGAAAACCACTTTCTTTGGTTGTTTAAACTTAGCCAGCGCGGCCTGACAGGACGACTCAATCATCTTGCGAACAGATTCTTCACTATGAGATGAATCAGCTATTTTTACCACCACAGCCACGGGGATCTCGCCCCACTTAGCATGCCTTTGACCCACCACCGAAACGGCATCAATGTCAGCAATCGCCACAATGACCCGTTCTATTTCAGCAGGATAAATGTTTTCACCACCCGAGATAATGACATGTTTTAGCCGATCGTCAAACCAATAATTCCCGTCCTTGTCAATATGGGCGACATCACCGGTGTGAAACCAGTCGTTGTCAATCGCTTGGGCAGTCGCTTCTTTGTTATTCCAATAACCCGTCAAAATATTGTCGCCTCTAATGCAAATTTCACCGGGCATATTTACCTCAACAGCGTCCCCTTGGGCGTCACAGAGTTTGACTTCGCACAACAACCCCTCTTGTCCAATACTACCAGCGGTGGTGACGGCTTTTTCGGGCCGTTGATAAATGGCAATGGGGCCAGTTTCCGTCGCTCCATAAACCTGCACCAAGGGAAGGCCTTTTTCATGCACCGTATCGATCAGAGTTCTCGGGACATCCGTTGAGCCAATAGAAATCGACTTCAGACTCTGCAGCGAAGCGTCTTGCCATTCTGCGGTGTTTTGCATGGCTTGCAGGATCGTGGGGACGGTATTGATTAGCGATACACTGTGATGTTGTATCGCGTTCACACATGATGTCGGATTAAACTGTTGATGCAGTATTAGTGTCGCGCCAAACATGAGCGCGGGTAAAGGCTGGATGTTAATCCCACCCACATGGAACAACGGCAAGACATTCAGAACAATATCGCGGCTTCCCAAGTCATACATATGCTGACTCATTTGCGCATTGCAAATCATGGCGCCCTGGGAAAGAACCGCACCTTTGGGCCGGCCCGTCGTCCCTGAGGTATAAACAATAAGGCAAGCTTCCTCCGCCGTGATGTGTGTGTAGGCATCCAGATTAATCTTCCTCTCTTCCCTTGAAAAAGCCGCGTTATCAAGCAATTGACTTAACGTTGGACCGGATGAATCGTCATCCAATGACACACATGTCAATGTATTTGGTTGTTTTGCTAACACCGATAATGCGTGGGCTTTGCCTGCTTCGTGTTGGTCATGGAACAACACTTTTGGCGCACAGTCGTCAACAATGTAAGTCAGTTCGTTCTCTGAGAGTCTCCAACTCATGGGCACCACAATAATACCCATCCGAGCAGCAGCAAGCAGCAAAACGAACATGTCAGGATGATTCAACCCTAACCAGGCGATACGCTCCCCTTTTGTTAGCAAAAAGTGATCTCGCAGTAAACTAACCGTCCCGGACACCCGGTTTTCAAGCTCGGCGTAAGTCAGAATCTGGGGGGATGACGACACCCCTTTTTTTTCGTGACTGTGGGCGCCGTTCGGATCACGTTCGAAGACAATAGCCGTTTTATTGGGTAAGAATCGCGCTTGGGATTGAACCCATCGTGCCATATTCATTATGCGGAGCTCATGGTGAAGAAATGCTCAAAATAGTCAGCTTATAAAGCAATATCTATACGTCGTCGTCTTCACTCTCACCGGGTTCGTACAGTGCCGCCCGCCCAATCATGTCGAGACAAAGTTCCGCCGTCCAAGGTAACATTAGCGCGCCGCAACGACTATCGCGATAGAGCCGTTCTAAAGATAATGATCTCAACATGGCCTGTCCACCACAGGTACGAATCGCCAATTGAGCGATCTCATTGGCATTTTCCATTACTGAGTATTGTGCTGTCCAAGCCCGAATGAGTGATTCTCGACTGGGGTTCGGCCTCGCCTCTGAAATACTCTGGAACCACAATGATTTAGTTTGTTCTAGCATTACTCGCATTTGCGCAACCGCCATTTGCTTGGTGGGATACATGCGTCGTTTCGCCGGCGGGGTGCCTGGCATTTCCCCGCGTAAATAACGAACAGTGAAATCATAGGCGGCCTGTGCAATGCCCATATAGCTCGGTGTCAGTGTCATAAACATGTGCGGCCATTGACTAGCCGCTTTGAAGTAAACGCCTCGGGGCATCAGCTGCTCACTGTGAGGCACGAACACATCTTTGAAAACCAATGTTCGAGATACTGTCCCGCGCATTCCCAACGGGTCCCATTCACCATGCACGCTGACCCCTTCAGTATCAGCAGGTATCGCTAGGTACATGGTATTACGCCGGGACAGTTCAGATGTCACTGTCTCGATTTCAGTACATAACGCACCATAATAATTAGCATGACCGGACAGCGAGGCGAAGATTTTCGTCCCGTTCACAATCCATCCATCATCAGTTTTTAGGGCAGTCGTACCAAATGCTTTTTTACCTGCAGCGGCGTCACCACCTTCAGAAAAGGGTTGCGCGTAAATTGCGCCGTCATTGATGATTCTCTGATAGTGTATTTTCCGGGTCCGCTCGAGCTCTTCCCGTGTTTCGGAATCAAGATTCAGTCCATCCGCGAGCACGCCAGTCCAAAGACAGGAACTCACATGCATATTAAACGTAAGCGCGGTTGCTCCGCAGTATCGACCAATTTCACTGGCCATCAACATATAGGTTTTTAAGTCAGCACCCAGCCCACCGTGTTCCTTTGGAATGCAGACACCCAACAATGCAGCCGTATGCAGATCTTCATAGTTCTCTGTGGGAAATTGTGCCGCTCGGTCATACCCTGCGGCTCTTGGGGCGAAGCTTGCCTCAGCAAGTAAGCGGGCTTTGACACAAAGCGCATTCTGCGCGTCGCTTAACCGCCAAGATTGCTGATCAAATATTGCGATATCTTCCATTGTTGAACCGTCTAATTTTGTGGATTTAGGAGAAACTGGCGGATAATATTGTTACAAGTATCAGCTTGCTCAAGATTCACAAGATGCCCAGCGCCTTCGACGCAATGGTATTCACAGCGGTGGGGCTCACGGGCTCTCGACCCATTTAGGGTCAACGCCATTTTTTCCATGGCCCGAGCTGGCGCATTCGTATCTTGAGATCCTGCGATTAGACATATCGGACAATCAAGCTCAAGCCATTGCGCGCGTCCATCAAACGTCACCAGACACTCCATGATTCTTCGGTAGGTTGCTTCAGGAACCGCTGCCATAGACTTTATGGCAGCGTTAACGGCTACTGATGGTGCCGCTGACCCCACAATTTCAGGGACAAAACGGTTGGCTAGGTCTGCCATTATTTCGCCGTTATCCAAAGGTGCCATACGCGCATCAAGGAATTTTTTCTTGAACGAATCATCCCGACCACCGAATGCAGCTGTGGTTGCGATTAACACCAAAGACTGAACACGATCAGGATAACGAAAGGCGATTGTCTGAGCTAACATCCCCCCTATAGACTGCCCTACGATATGAACCATACCGATGTTTAACGCGTCAATCCATTGGATAAAACGATCACTTAAGGTTTCAAAATTCAGCTGCTCCAAGGGGGTTGAACCACGATAGCCTGGCATGTTCCACGCAAGCACGCGGTGGGTATCGGATAACGTCTGCCATTGCGGTTCAAAACTATTGTGATCACCACCGATGCCATGCAAGCAGACAATGGGGGTTCTCGATATCGCTTCATTTACCTTTGAGCCATGATCGGTGTATTCAATACCGGCGACAATACTCATTAAGCGATGGCTCATTCGACAATTCGACCACGTTTAACCACAGCCTCGTCATCCAAATAAATATCACAGTTCATTATTGGTAAATCGAAGTGGCCTCGGGTAAATCGCTTAGCAAACTCATTGGAGCCTGTTGAATATAGGAAATTACCTGACAATGCACGAAGCTCAGTTCCGTTCGTATCAGATTTGTCATACATTGTGAGCGCCTCATATCGGGCTTTGGGGTTCAGTCCCCACCCCACGTGGCTGGTGGCATATGCCTCTGGCTCATTGAACCCTTGAAGGTACCGTCGCATCAATGCGGCATCAGCACCGTCACCGGCTATGTCCACGATAAAATCATCTTCGATGGTTAACGTTACTGCCGACTCCAGATAACGCTTAAAGGTCAAATTCATATCACCTGGCGCCATCACCAATTTTCCATTCACAGATGCCGCTACTGGAAAGCAAACCACCAGTCCCGCAGGCCAATGGGACAATGTTCCGGGTCGATCAGTCCACCCCCACACTCCCACTGACACAGATTTAGCCAATTCGACCCGCAAATTTGTGCCGGCTTCAGAAGCAACATGCATTAAACTTGCGGAACGACAACATCCCAAGGCAGTTTGAACCATTTCCTTATCGTTTAGCGTTGGGGTTAGCCGGGCTAATATTTCTGGGTGTTCGTTTGAGATATTCAGGATCCTTGCACCACTTCTCAAAATACGACCCGTTTGTTCAGCGTGCATCAAGCCTTCAACCGTCAAGTCAATCACAAAATCGGCTTCGCACAACTGTTCAACGGCCTCAGGGTGATCATTCAATGCCAGCGAAGCTCCGGTGGACCGGATAATCGGCCCCACTGGAGAAGTGGTATACGGCAATTCCAACACCGTATGGCACATACCCATCTCTTCCAGTCCGCGCTGCGCCAGTTGAACATTATCGACTCTGCTTCCCTGCTCGGTTAACACTACGATGGATTCATGAGCAGATGCTTTGCACAGCGTAAATACGGTTCGAAATGCGTTTATCCAATGGGGGTTTAATGTCTCGTCCTGCATCCCGTCATTTTACGTTTACGAAGAATTAATGTCATCCTATTTCATATCCGAATTACCAAGGAGGAGATCGGTTAGAAACTGAGGCACCCTAGGGCATTCATTCAAACGAAGCATAAGCCATGAGCCCTCGAAAGCCATAAGCGCTTGGGGGTGATTCACTCGATGGCGTGACTACCGTGTTGTATGGATTTTTTAGTGGTCAAATTTCCATCCCAGTCTCCATATACACAACCCACGGGTTCCGTTTCAGAAATGGCTGGGAGGCGGCCTTGGGAAACGGATTGCATGGCATCAAATAGATCATGGCGTGTTATTTGATTCCGTAGGACACCAATCGAAACAAATCGATTATCAATGCGCCCTCGGTAAACCAAGCCTTTGTTCTTGTCAAAGACAAAGCTCTCCGGGCTGACCATCGGTTTGAGACGCTTAGCAACCTGAGCCTCTCGGTCCAGTAACAAAGGAAAACCGACTTCGTATTCGCGCTTAAACGTGTTGATGCTATTTAGTGTGTCCCAATGATTTGGGAAAAGTCCGTAGAAGTCAAAATTCAGCTCTGTGGCCATCGCTGCCAATTCGTTTAATCTTGAGATCATCCTTCGGGAAATTACACACTGCGTTCCGAGAAACACAACAACAAGATTCTGGGCGTCTGGGTTCGAATCAAATTCGGCAATTAACCCGTTAGCATCAATCGCAGTTACGCCCATTGTTGAAGCACCTTGCGCTGATTTACCTAGCGCGATCAATGCTATTAGACTCAGCGAAATTACGAAAGATTGGACGTACCTCAGTGTTCGTTTCATGGCTCAGTCCGCTCTGCGCTTAAGGGGCAGACGAGCGATACCAGGATTGTTGGGCAGCGTCCTGAAGTTTCTTGAGATCATCATCACTTTCGCTCAGTACTGTCAGGTAAATTTCACCCATTTCCTGATCAGTTCCCCAACCCCAGGTTGCTCTCGTCGGTGGGGAATAGGGGTTGTAGGGATTATCCGCTGAATTGTCATACCTCATCATGGCCGATATTCGGGTCCCCTTTGGAAGGTGCAATGGTTCCCGATAGTAGTAGGCTCCTTGCCAGCGAAAATCCCAGTCCGCTTTGAGCAAAGAAACGGTTTTCCCACTTGGTAGGAGAGCATCCACCTCCGCTCTGGTACCAAGATAGTGCATGTGCGGCGCGATATCGACCAGCTCTATATTTGCGGGTAACTCAATCCAGAACTGCCGTCGATAATTGGCATCACCGGCTGGAATATCAATTTGGCTCGTTCCCACAAATAGCGATGAAACAGCACGCTTTATTGGTTTTTCTGATAAATAGATGCCAAGCTGACTCAGATCCCGCGTCTTTTTTCCGGTGGGGTGGTAATGAACTTCAAACACAAAATCTGCACCGCCCGGTAGCTTGATACCAATCCCATCAGCGTACCTCACCGGATTACCACTAGGGGCCCAAGCGCCAAGCCCTGCAGCGGTGCTGTCTTCGTCCCAGTAAGAGAAAAATCCTCCGGTACCGAACACAGAAAATCCAGGCTTTGGGTCCTTTTCATCCATTTTCCTTGCTTTTTTCCCATAGTCCACGAAAAAATTACTATGGTGAACCACCGATGGATCACCCGGTTTAAAATCAATCATCGCAATTTGAAGATCGTCTGGAATCGCATCATTCACCACGAAATAGCGATAAATATCCGGCCCAGAGCTTGGAATATCGAATGCTTCCGGCATGGTGATAACAATATCTGGTTGTCCTAACCGCCATCCAGATACATCTAATTCTGGAGCAGGGATAGCAGCCGCAGCGTCTCCCTCTTTCGCGCCACCCTTCACCCAGTTTTGTATGAGATCAATTTGATACTGGGTCAATAAACGTTCGTTAAGGTAGTGCCCGGAATCAGAGTCCGCTTTCCAGGGGGGCATTATTCTTTCCCGGGTAACATGGGCAATAACGTGTGCAAAGTTCCGGGCCTGGATATAGTTCTCAAGATGAAATGGGGCGACGCCATTTTTTCTGTGGCATTCCACGCAATTCCCTTGTATCAATCCGGCGATGTGCTGATTGTAATTGAGGCTTTGTTCAGTGACATCTGGGCGACGCAAGGGGCAGTCTTTGGAAATAGACTGACGCTCTTGTGAAAACTCACCCTTCGACACAGCGGTGACAATTTCGGAGATACCAGAGAGCCCACCGTGACGTAAAAGCTCGCTGTGTTTACTCAGGACGAATACTTCAGAAGTTGTCACAGGATTTAGTAAATGAGCTAAATTCCCATCTCCATCTAAAATAACGGGAAAGCCCAACCCCTGGGAATCTACATATTCCTTCACCTCCGCCCAACTGGTATTAATGTCTGAGACCACACCATAAAATTTCATACCCAATTTGTGAACATGAGCGCTAATTTCATTGAGCGACCTGACATCATTGGTTGATCGATCCATCACAAGCGGGGAACAAGTCGGATTTAAGAACACGATCACAACGGCTTTGAGCACATTCTCATCCATTCCAAGTTGGATTCTGTTGCCCTGAACATCAATGACTCTGGTGCCAACGATTTGCTCAATCCCCTCACCAGCGACTTCCGCAGCACCAACAACGGAAATCTGACAAGCAAGGGCAATTAATATCAATTCGACTTTCCACAACCACTTCTTCAATAGTATTTTCACTGCCTTTTCCACCGATTTTAATGCGCCAACTCAATTCACTATGCCTACCTATGCGGCAATACTTTTATTATGCTAGCACAAAACCTAAGATACAATAACGTCTCATAAAAGACATTATCCAACCTTTCTGTTAGTCGGTTATACGGATTGATGTGGTTACCATATGTATTTACCTATTTAAAAATGAATGAATCCGATCCCCGGGCCACCCGATCTAGAACAGCGTTGCTAAACGCAGGCGTGGAAACCCTTTTACAAAACAGTAACGCGACACTGACAGAAATTGCCCAAGTAGCCGGAGTGGGCCGGGCAACGCTGTATCGGCATTTTCAGACCAGAGAACAATTGATCATTGAGCTTGCTGCAGAATCCCTAATGGCGACGGACCAGGCTTGTGCGCATATCCGATCAAAAGAAATGAAAGGCAGAGAAGCAATAGAGGCCATTTTTACCTCGGTAATGCCTCTGGCTGATCGTTTTCATTTCCTGCTATCTCTTTGGAGCTATGTGGAAACGAATGAAACACTCAAGACAACCTACCATGCACAGTTGTCCCAGTTAAAAGCCAGAATAAAGGAAGCCAAGCTTGACTCCAGCATTGATGAATCGCTGCCCGAAGAGTGGCTTGTTTGTCTCATGGATAATTTGCTGTACACCGGCTGGTACTGCATCGCAACAGGGTCGCTATCAGCGTCTGAAGCATCAAAGCTAGCGATACGATCATTCTTTGATGGTATGGGTGTCAAAACCAATAATCACAGTCGAGATGACGAGTCAGTCTTTCCTTGAATGCAGTCGAATACAACTCAGTCCATTCAACCTTAAAGCACTCAAAATAACGAGTAACATTGATCTTCTCCAGTAGCACACTATTACTTATTGACTAACCCACAATTACGTTAAGTGTTGTATTATCCCCACTGGGTAATGTGGTAATCCAATTCCGGTTGCATTACACAATAAAAATAAAATACCTAACCTTAACTAGGGAACCTCTGAATAAGTCTGGGCGAATCAAGTTGAGAGATAAAATGAGCAAGATCGAGACGCGAAAAGAACGGAATAGTAAGGCTACTGCGAAGCTTCGCAACGAGGGCTTGCCCATTATTTTAGGCTCAAATTGATCAACCATGACCTGCCCGGGGCTCTTTAGCTAAATTAACTAAAGGAAACCGAATGAAATCAATCGCTAAATTTTCCCTGGCATCTTCATTATGCGCTACGCTTTTAAGTGCCGCACCAGCCGCCCTGGCGGAAACCACGTTAACACTCTCTTCATGGCTTCCACCAAGTCACCCTATCGTCGCCGACATGATTAAACCTTGGGCAGACGCAGTGGAAACCGAAACTGGTGGCAACGTCAAGGTTCGAATTCTTTCCAAAGCATTAGGCGCTCCTCCTGCACATTTTGATCTCGCAAAAGATGGCGTAGCCGACATCACCTACGGTGTTCACGGATATCAGCCCGGTCGTTTTTTATTAACCAAGGCCATTGAACTGCCTTTTCTTGGAAATACCGCAGAGGCCATGTCCGTGGCCTACTGGCGTATCCATGAAAAACACCTTGCCGGGGCTAATGAACACCAAGGCACCAAGCTTCTCGGTGTTATGTCCCATGGTCCAGGATCAATTTTCAATGCCAAACGCGCCATTAACACATTGGCTGATTTCGATGGTTTGAAAATTCGAGTTGGTGGTGGAGTGGTGAACGACGCAGCCAAAGCGATGGGTGTCACCGCGCTTCTAAAGCCAGCGCCAAAGTCTTATGAGCTAATGTCCAATGGTGTTGCTGACGGTGTGTTCTTTCCCCAGGAATCCATTAAATCCTTTAAGCTCACAAAACTAGTACGCCATGCCACCATCGTACCCGGCGGCATGTATAACACCAGCTTTTTCCTAGTCATGAACCCGGGGAAATTCGACGCATTATCAGAGTCTGACAAAGCAGGGGTTATGCGGGCTTCTGGAGAAAACTTTGCACAACTCGCTGGCAAAGCTTGGGACGCAGCAGATCAAGCGGGTGTTGCAGCCATGAAAGCAGACGGCGTGGAAGTGATTACCGCTTCTGATGAATTCGTTCAAGAGATCAAATCCGCAGTCGCTCAGATCGAAGCAGACTGGATTGCGGAAGTTGGCGCAAAGGGCGTTGATGGTGCACAAATAATGAAAGACCTGAGAGCCGAAGTGGCGTCCATGGAGTAGCTAAAATGTGCCGTCTATTAGTCACTACATTCACCGTAGACAGCGCTTAATAGTCAAAGAATCTGAGTAACTCGCAAACAAGGGATTCCATCCCAATGACAGTGTCGCCTTTCGCCTTTATCTAAGGCGGCACTGTCATCTGATTAATAGCAACGATGACAAACTCAACCAAATTACGCCCTTGGGAGCGTTGGCTAAAAGGCCTGTTCGGCGGATTTGAGATTACTGAATTAATGCTGGCAAGTCTGATTTTTTGTGGACTACCGCTGGTTACCTTAGAACAGGAACACGTTAGTGTGGATCTGTTCGACAGATTTATTCCCCAAGCCTTGCATCGATTTCGGGACCTGCTTGTATTGATAGCGTGTAATCTTTGCGTTGGCGTGTTGGCATGGCGTATGTGGCTTAAAGCAAGGGAGTCCCAAGCTTATGGTGACATCACAGCAGTTCTTGAACTTCCCCTCGCGCCTGTCTTCTTTTTAGGCTGTTTTGCCCTTGCCCTTACAGTGGTGGTATTCATGGTGCTGCTATATCGCCGTTTCCTCTCTGACGATGAGTCACTGCCAGCCCCGCCCCCTAACGCCTAGTCACGAGACATCACTATGCTTGAATCACTGATTGCGTTTGCTGTTTTGCTTCTACTTATCGCGTTAAAACTGCCCATCGCGTTTGCTATGGGACTGGTTGGTTTTTTTGGATTTGGGCTAGCTATCGGCTGGAATCCTGCCTTTTCCATGATTGCCACTGTGACCTATGAAACCGGACTTTCTTATGGTTTATCTGTGATTCCATTATTCGTGTTGATGGGGAATTTCGTTTCTCGGGCTGGGCTGTCTGATGACCTCTATCGTACATCTCACGCTTTTCTTGGGCATCGACGAGGTGGTTTAGCCATGGCGACCATCGTCGCATGTGGTGGTTTCAGCGCGGTATGCGGCTCCTCACTCGCCACCGCTGCAACCATGTCTAAAGTGGCCATGCCACCGATGCGAAAATACGGATATGCTGACACGCTAGCCACCGGAGCCATTGCTGCCGGAGGCACACTAGGCATTCTGATTCCCCCAAGCGTCATACTCGTCATCTACGGCATTATGACTCAATCCGATATCGGAAAACTTTTCATCGCCGGGATTGTTCCCGGGGTGCTGGGTGTTATTTTGTACATGATCGCCGTCAAGGTGTCCGTGATACTCAATCCAAATGCCGGTCCACCCGCCGAAAAGAGCAGCTGGAAAACAAAATTTGACTCCTTAAAGAACATTTGGGGCGTGGTGTGTTTATTCATTCTAGTCATCGGTGGTATCTACGGAGGTGTATTCACGCCCACAGAAGCCGCCGGCATCGGTGCTTTCGGCGCTTTTTTATTCGCATTATTGCGACGCAAGCTAAATTGGCCCACTCTTTATGACATATTAATCGACACCATTCGCACTACATCAATGCTTTTCATGGTGCTGATTGGCGCACTAATCTTCTCTAATTACGTTAACATCGCCGGCCTACCTGACGAGCTTAGCGATTGGGTTAGCCAACTGGACATGGCGCCAGTGTTCGTTATCCTCGCGATTGTTCTAATCTATGTTGCTCTTGGCTGCGTACTCGAAAGCCTATCAATGATCCTCCTCACAGTACCTGTGTTCTACCCATTGGTACTGACTCTGGATTTTGGGAGTGCCATGGACCCTGAATTAGTTCTCATCTGGTTCGGTATTGTTGTGGTTGTCATCACAGAAATCAGCCTGATTACCCCCCCCATTGGACTCAACGTGTTCGTACTAAAGGGGGTACTAAAAGATGTGTCTCTCGGCACCATTTTTAGAGGTGTGACTCCTTTTTGGATCGCTGACATTCTGAGACTGCTGCTTCTCCTCTTCATCCCTACACTCACTCTTTGGTTACCCAGCGCGATGGGATAAGCCCTTATCGATATAGCCACTCATATCATTAAGCCACATAGGCTTGTTGAGATATCCACATGGCTACTAAAGGATTGGCAACAACAATTCCCGAATCGATTCTGAAGTCTGGCTACCTATTGGGCTTTATTCTCTCTCATTATGCATTGTTAAAAATGATTCAGGGAGTTCACATTCCGAACACGTTTTTCTTAGTTCGTTAATAACACCGACAGCAAACCTGAATTCGTTGTTTTTTAACAATACTTCAATGTGGTCGAATGCTTTTTGTTTTTGGTTCACGAAAAATAGATTTTCCTTAGCTCCCTCCCGAGAAGCCGCAAAACCAGACCCCACTGTCGACGTTTGGATTTCCACCCGCTTTTGCTGCACCGCTGAATCTGCGACAGCCAATGATGGTGGATTAGAAGAGAGCGGCTCCATTAACATGCGTTCAACAGAGGCAGGTGCATTCAGTCGATTGATTTTGGGCGGCGCTTGGGTCCCCCTTTGGATTTTCGCTTTCTGCGGCGGAGTAGGATCGAAATCAGAAATTGAATCAGATGGCTTTTGTAGAATCTGTTCAATGCCGGGCTGGATAACAATGACAGTCAAACCAATCAGGCACGCCATCGCTGTGATGGGTAACCAGTTTAGAAAGCGCACAGACAACTTTGCTGGCTCCATATTCGGGGCGAGTTGCCTTGCTTCTGAAAGAATACGACGATCCAGATGATCAGGAGAATCAATCTTTCTTAGCGCTCGATAATGTTCTGATGGGCTTCGCTTCATGCCATGACCTCCATGAATCGACGTAGTGTTTTTTGCGCATAACGAAGTCGGCTTTTAACAGTTTCCGGTTTTGTTTCAGTAATTTCCGCAATCTCTTGTTGCGAAAACCCTTCTTCCTTGAGAAGGAAAGCGGTGCGCTGCTCAATCGGAAGCCGATGGATCGCGGACAATATTTCATCCACTCTCAATGACGATTCGTGGCTCTGAGATTGAACATCTCTTTCACTGTGTATCTCTTCATCGAATTCGCTGCCACCATTCTCATTCGTGTTTTTACGCCAATGATCAACCAACTTATGCCAAGCGATGCGATACAAATACGTGCGAAACGCTGCGTTAGGTTGATAGATTTCAATTCGTCGGATGATAGAAAGCCAAACATCATGGGCCAGGTCTTCCACTAATGCCTGATTCTGACAGCTATTGTACAGATAGTTAAAGAGCGGGCCTTTGTGACGCCGATACAGCACCTCAAAGGCCGACGAGTCACCGCGCTGGTAGCATTGCATCAGCGACTCATCACTCTTTAGCTGAAGAAAAAGGGTCTTCATCAAGCCTGATGGTTTAAGGGAAGTCGGTAATTCAAGGTAAGCCGATAGTGTCAGCCAGTTCGGCTAAATTGATAAAACCGCTTCGATAGCCATGGGGGTCATCGCCTCTTGCACCCCGTGCGATAGCCAAGGCTTCTTTGATACTCCACGTACCCGTATACTTACCGCCCTTCAATAATTGACCGACGCCGGCAACCGCACTCCCAAACCGAAAATCCGGCGTTGCCGAGCTCAAAGTATTTTTCATATCCCTACGCAGAATTGGTCGGGTTATCTCCTGACTAACATCGCCATCGGGCTGCTTAAATCGCAGACGAATAAAGGCGAGTTCACTAGCATGTAGACTTTTCACTTCCGTTTCGTTGCCATAGCGAGATTCAGCCAATAAAGTGTGTTCACTATTAGCCGGCGTGATTTCATAGAACGCCGTCACTGTGTGCCCCGCCCCAATGTCCCCTGCGTCAACGTTATCGTTCTTAAAATCTTCTTGTTTGAGCAATCGATTCTCATACCCAATGAGGCGATATTCACTCACTTGTTGTGGATTAAATTCGATTTGCAATTTGACATCTTTGGCAATGGTTAACAACGTAGCGTTCATTTCATTGACCAGTACCTTTTGCGCTTCCGTGATGGAATCAATATAAGCCGCATTGCCATTTCCAGAATCGGCAAGCTGCTCCATCAGCGCATAATTATAATTCCCTGCGCCAAACCCAAGAGTTGTCAGCGCGATACCCGACTTTCTTTTTCTTTTAATCATCTCGATTAGACCGTCATGATCAGTCAATCCTACATTCATGTCACCATCACTGGCAACAATCACACGATTAATTCCAGATTCGATATAGTTTTGTGAAGCAATGTCGTAAGCAAGCTGAATCCCCGCGCCTCCATTCGTACTTCCGCCGGCTTCCAATGCGTTGATGGCACGAAGAATCTTGTGTTTTTCCTTAGCTGATGTGGAATCCAATGTCAGACCCGCCGCACCCGCGTAAACCACTAATGCGATTCGATCCTGATCCGTCATGCGCTTCACCAGCAAACCCAATGAACGCGTTAGCAGAGGCAGCTTATCCGGGGATTGCATACTGCCAGAGACATCAATCAGGAAAACCAGATTCGCATTGGGCCTTTCCTCTACTTTAGGTGCATACCCTTTTAAACCAATTTTTACCAAATAGCTGTGCGCATTCCAAGGTGTTGGCGCAACTTCAGTCGTGATTGAAAAGGGAATGTCTGGTGACTCCGGAGCAGCATAATCATAACTGAAGTAGTTGATTAACTCTTCAATCCTCACCGCATCCGATGGGGGAATTCGGCCTTCGCGATCCAGCATTCGGCGGATGTTACTGTAAGCAGCAGTATCCACGTCAATGCTAAATGTTGAGATGGGATCCTTGCTCACTGATCGCACCGGGTTATCCTGATAGCTGATATATTTTTCGGTATTAGTCAAAGGAAAACTAGTGGATGGTTCCATTACCAACGCATTGGCAGCATAGAGCGTAGGTGCTTTTTGCCGACCCACTACTTTGCTCTCCATGACCGGCTGCGATGTTTGGTCTGCGGTGTTGATGATTGTCTGTAAATCAGGCATCGGGGAAATGACTTGTGATTGATTCTTTCCAACTTCACTGGAACAACCCACCGCCGACATCACCGCCGTAACAAGCAAACCACGAATGAGAAACATCATAACCCTCTCCTTTTTTATTTAAGTTATATCTATAAACGCATGAACTTAATAAATGGGGTTAAATGGTATCAAATTAGTTGAAATAATCAGATCAAACATCAACACAACACCGCGAGAGGGGAAACCGGACAAGAATAGGTGAAATATGTATTCCATTCCGATGAATGAGCAGATTGTGCAACCCTACGTCTGTAACTTTGATTTAGGTTGAGTCATTATCGTCGTTCCACACGATATATCGCTTGTCGGCATTGCTCCATTCATCGTCAATCTCGACGAGGATGGCACTGACAAGCCTGAGTAAAGATGCCTCATTCGGGAAGACCCGTACAATCCGGGTTCGCCGTTTAATCTCCTGCTGGATCGGACGCTCAATTCCATTCGTCGTTCTCATCTTTCGATGATGCGACTCCGGTAAATTGAACACCGTCAGTCCTTCAGGAACGTTATCGAGCAGCCATTGCGACAGCTTTGAGTAATCTGACTCGTAACGGGCCGCCAGTTGCTCCAACTGAGCGCGGGCAGATGCCTCGTCCGTCGCATTCCACACCGAACGCAGTTCACCACCAATCCGGCTACGAACCTTTGCTGTCGGCGCATGATTGACCGCATTTTGTGCCAGGTGGAACTGACAACGCTGCCACGGTACCCCCGGAAACACAGCACGTCTCGCTGCTTTGAGGCCCGCGTGGTCATCACTGGCAATGTAGATGATGCCGTGCATCCCCCGTTTTACCAGAGACTGTAAAAACTCCCGCCAGTTGATCTCCGCTTCACTGGTCGCGATCTGCACGCCCAGTACACTGCGTCTGCCATCCGGCAATATACCCACCGCACTGAGCACCGCCGCATCCACCACCTCATGATCCATCCTGACCCGTTCGTAACGCGCATCCAGTACGAGATACCGAATCTCTCCAAGGGCCCGGTCACGCCAAACCGATAGAGCATCGTCCAGCAGGGCCGTCGCACGAGACACCTGAGTGGAGGAGATCTTCTCAATACCAAACAGATCCAGCACCTTCTCCACACGACGAGTACTGACTCCGCTGATGTACATCTTTGCCACACACAGCATCAAAGCACGTTCACTACGCCGTCCCTGTTCCAGACACTGTGGATAAAACCCGGACTCACCGTGGTTACGGGTCTTGGGTATCGACAAATTCAGCGTCCCAAGGGTCGTGTCCACCAGTTTGGGTTTGAATCCATTGGCATGGCCCTGACGGTCGTTGCTGCGTTCGTGAGGGGCGGCACCCAGAAACTGAGACCGCTCAATCTGCATGGCCTGATTCATCATCGCGGTAATGACATCACGAAAAGCCTGGGGGCCATGTTGAATCAATTGTTCCATCACTACTTCATATAGGTTACTGTAATCCGGTTGGGTCATTGGGTTGCCTCCACATTTGCTTAAGTCACAAACATGGAACGACTTGATGGCTCAACATTCAACACCTAATCCAGAAAAACCGGCTTTGGCTTCGTTCGCTACGCTCACTTCGCCTAAGCCAAACGAACATCGCTAAAGAAATAAATTACAGACCTCAGGGTACACTACCTCGTTCCTCACTAGTTCACCAAAAAATTGAGAAGTCGCCACGGTGTTTTAAAAACTAAAGTAAACTAGCGCTAAGTCGTAAATCAGAGAAAAAGCCCATCGTGTATACACCCATTCGACGCGCGACATTAGCTACCGCAGCAGTATGTGGATGCTTCGCCACAATGCCCATTTTCGCAGCGAAACATGGCATTGAAACACCGTCCAGTATTTCGGTGGATGCCATACCCGTTTGCTTTGATTTCGGTTGTAAAACCCGGGACACAGTGAGTTTGTCACTCACACAATGGGCAAAAGTAGGAGACATCTTTTTACCAGAAGCCACTACCCCCCAGCAGGAACGTGAACAGATAGGCACCGCGGTGGGTGCCATGGAAACACTGATCGGCCTGTATACCCCCACTCACAATGACCTTGCGTTTGGCTTACCCAAAGATGACACAACAGCCTATCTCCCCGGACAACTGGACTGTATCGATGAAGCCGTAAACACGACCACCTATTTGCGCCTCTTCGAACAAAGTGGGTTTTTAAAGCACCACGCTGTCATTGAACAATCCTATCGTAGATCGTTCTTCATACAACATTGGGCGGGGCAATTACAGGAGCGTATCAGTCAAAAGCGCTGGTCCGTCGACGCCTGGTTTCACCCAAACGGTCATCCGCCCATTATTCAGGAAACAGAAAGCTGGCAAGATTTGAGCCTCCTTAGCTATCTAAAAAAACAATTCAGGAGAAAGCGTCACTGAATAATGGGAATCAAAGCCTCACCCGCCTACACATTAACTGGAGAGCCTCTGAATGATCGGACAAGATAACTCCTACTCCTATTGTTGACGCTATCGAAATGATCCATACTTACGTTAATTTATACTTTTATGACGTTTATACCTAGAGAGCTCCCTAAAGCCATGAGTGATCAACTTGATTCACCCAAGCTTATATAAAGGCTCCCTCATACCCATTAAACCAAAAAGGTAATCACCATGAGACTGAAACCGTATTTATTACGTTCAATGATTGTTTCGCTAGCCGCTTTGTTGGGTGCTGGCTCCGTCGCCGCGGACGAACCAAAACAAGGGGGAACACTTGTTATGGCGATTCAAAATACCCCGCGGCACCTTAATCCGGCAGTTCAATCCGGAACTGCCACGGGGGTTCCTGGCGCTCAGCTTTTCGCTGCACCTCTTCGTTATGACGAAGGATGGAATCCACAGCCATATCTCGCGAAGTCCTGGGAGGTGTCTGATGACGGACTTTCAGTGACGTTGAATCTAGTCGAGAACGCGACTTTCCACGACGGTCAACCGATCACTTCCGAAGACGTGGTTTTCTCTATTGATACCGTAAAAGCAAACCATCCATTCAAAACCATGTTTGCTCCAGTAGAAAAAGTAGATACGCCGGATGCCCATACCGCAATCATACGTTTGTCCCAACCCCATCCTGCTTTGATGCTGGCGATGTCTTCACAGTTACTGCCCATCATTCCAAAACATGTTTATGGCGATGGGCAGGATCCCAAGACACATCCTCAAAACTCACAAGACGTTGTCGGCTCTGGCCCTTACAAACTGACAGAGTTCAAGCGTGACCAACACATCATTCTCGAACGTAATGAAAACTACTTTATGGAAGGCCTGCCTTATCTGGACAAGTTAGTGATGCGTATTGTTAAAGATCCTGCGGCTCGTACCATTGCGTTAGAAAGCGGCGAACTCATGCTGTCCATTTTCGAAGAAACACCTCGTGATCTGGCCCGCATGAAAAAGAGCCCCAATCTAGACGTTAGTTCGGACGGATATTCCGCCATTGGCTCTATTGTGTGGTTAGCGTTTAACACGCAAAACGGAAAAACGGCGGACAAAAATGTTCGTCAAGCGATCTCCTATGCCATTGACCGTAATTTTATTCTTAAAGCTTTAATGCTCGGAACCGCCGCGGAAGCCAAGACGGGTATCCATCCAGGTAGCCCTTACTATGACGACAGCGCCAACGGCTACGAGGTTGATTTGGATAAAGCTAATCAGATTCTTGACGACGCTGGTTATGCCAAGAGTTCTGATGGCATGCGTTTTGGCCTCACCGTGGACTACGGTTGGGCGGAGATCAAGCAATTCGCCGAGTACATGAAACCACAGCTCAAAAAAATCGGCATTAATGTTACCGTAAGAGCGTCAGCTGATTTCCCTTCTTGGGCGAAACGAATTTCCAATCATGATTTCGATATGACCATGGATAACGTATTCAACTGGGGCGATCCTGTTATTGGTGTACACCGCACTTATAGCAGCGACAACATCAAAAAGGGCGTAATTTGGTCAAACACTCAACAGTATTCAAACCCCCGAGTGGACGAGTTAATGACGCTGGCCGGCGCGACTTATGACATCGAAGAGCGCAAAAAGTATTACGCTGAGTTCCAACAAATACTGTCTGATGAGCTACCTATCTACTGGTTGTTCGCCGCACCGTATCACACCGTTTCCAATAAAAAATTGGGCAACCCTCCCATGAGTATTTGGGGCGGTTCTTCCCCTCTGGATCGTCTTTACCTGAAAGACTGATTGATACATGTCCGACGGCCCGCGCCGTCGGATATCTTTTGCAATCTCTGCTTAAGTCTGAGGAAATCAAGTTTGAGACCGAAAATTAGGTAGGACTCAATATTCATTCAAATCCATGAATTTTCGACACTATCCATGAGCTTCTGGCGAGTTACAGCGAAACGAATCGGTTATGGGTTTTTGTTACTCATGTCGGTCCTAGTTTTGAATTTTGTTTTGATGTCGTTGGCGCCTGGAGATATTGCCGATACCATTGCGGGGGAAATGGGGGGCGCCGATGAGCAGATGCTGGCCGAGATTCGTGAGACCTATGGACTTGACCAACCGTTTCATGTTCAGCTTTGGCGGTATTTATCCCGAGTTTTTGTCCTCGATTTGGGCTTCTCCTATTTCTACAATACACCCGTTACCACACTCATATTAGAAAAACTCCCCGCAACGCTACTGCTGGTTTTTTCTGCACAAATTGTTGCCATCATCAGTGGAGTCGTACTTGGGGTAATGGCGGCTAAAAAACCCAATGGGCTTTTTAGCTTAAGTGTGACGCTGATCGCACTATTTGGCTTCGCCGCGCCGGTTTTTTGGACCGGTATTTTATTGATCATTTTATTCGTCTCTATTTTTCCCTTGTTTCCCATTGGTGGAATCATGGATGTGACCTTGGCGGGCTCTTGGTGGGAGCACACTTTGGATGTGTTACACCACCTCATGCTACCGATGATCACACTGGCTTCTATTTTCGTCGCGCTTTACAGTCGACTTGCTCGTGCATCCATGTTGGAAGTGCTCGGCGCCGATTACATCCGCACCGCTCGAGCGAAGGGTGTTCCAGAGCGGTCTGTCATGTACCGACACGCACTGCGAAACGCTCTGGCTCCCGTGGTCACCGTTGCTGGTCTCCAGTTTTCCGCTGTGATATCCGGCGCAGTGGTGGTTGAAACCGTATTTAGCTGGCCGGGTCTTGGCTCCCTAGCATTGCATTCCATTCTTGCCAGAGATACGCCGACCATCATGGGTATTTTATTTTGTTCCGCTCTGGTGGTGGTTGTTTTCAACATACTGACAGACATGACATTGCGGTTACTCGACCCGAGGATAAAATCCGGTTAACAGCATGTCTAATTTGGATACGCCCACGCCCAACTCCTCACCCCCATCCACAACGGACCAAGGGGAAGTAGATAGCACCAAGACCCTGTCTCCCATGAAGGAAATGGCGTTCATGTTCTTGCGCAACTATGAGGCGATGTTCGGCCTGATATTGTTACTCGGCATTGCAGCATTTACCTTTCTTGGTCCCCTGCTCTATCCCACGGATCCATTTGAGATGGTCTGGGCACCGTTCACATATCCAGGGGAAGAAGGCTTCCTCTTTGGAACCGATTATCTGGGTCGGGATTTGCTGGCGGAAATGATTGCGGGTGGGAGAGTATCCATCGCCATTGGCCTTTCCGCCGCCGCAATCTCTGTGGTGATTGGCGTTTTTGTGGGAGCACTGGCTGGTTATTATGGCGGTATTGTGGAAGAAGCGCTCATGCGGTTTACTGAGTTCTTTCAGGTGTTGCCGACGCTGTTGTTTTCCATGGTCATCGTTGCATTATTTGGCGCTTCTCTTTGGACCGTAACGTTTGCCATCGGCATAGTGAGTTGGCCAGCAGTTGCTAGAGTGACTCGATCCGAGTTTCTGCGCATCCGAGAACTGGAATACGTAACCGCTGCAAGATCAAGTAGCGCTCGGGATGGCTATCTCATCTTTCGCGTCATCTTGCCCAATGCCCTGCCACCCATTATTGTTCAGGCTAACTTAATGGTGGGATCAGCAATCCTGTTTGAGGCCGCATTAAGTTTCCTAGGTTTGAGTGATCCTAATGTGATGAGCTGGGGGCAGATTATTGGTTCCAATCGAACCTATATTTTGGACGCTGGGTTTGCAGTGGCGATACCAGGGTTCGCCATTTTTCTCACCGTGCTTTCTATTTCACTTATTGGTGATGGGTTAAATGACGCCTTAAATCCAAAGCTGAGACAACGTGGGTGAGACAGATAAGTTGACACAATCAAGCCAGAAAACGGAAGCAAACACGGCAAAAGTGGATCATAATTTCATCTTATCCATTGCGAACTTGGTGGTTGAGTTCAAAACGCGGACAGACACGGTTCGGGTTCTAGACCATGTTTCCTTCGATATTTCAAAAGGTGAGACTCTGGGAATTGTGGGTGAATCTGGCTGTGGGAAGTCCATGACGGCATTGTCTATCATGGGATTGATACCCAGCCCACCGGGAAGGCTGGTTTCCGGGTCTATCAAGCTCGGTGAAAAGGAAATCACATCATTGAGTGCGGAACAGATGCGACACATTCGGGGCAGCGAAATCAGCATGATTTTTCAGGAACCAATGTCATCACTCAACCCCGTTTTTACCGTGGGTGAACAAATTGCGGAAGCCGTGCGCCTACATGAAAAAGTTTCATCCAAAGCCGCCATGAGTCGGGCCATTGAAATGCTTAAAGCCGTGGATATTCCTGAACCCGAAGTGAGGGCGAAGGCGTATCCCCATGAGCTGTCTGGAGGCATGCGCCAGCGGGTAATGATTGCGATTGGGTTAGCCTGTCGCCCTCGTATTCTGATCGCGGATGAACCAACCACGGCATTAGACGCCACCGTACAGGCGCAGATTTTCGACTTATTGGGGGACCTGCAACGAGAAACTGACACTGCTATCGTCCTAATTACCCATGATATGGGTGCCATTGCCGAGCTCGCAGATAACGTCGCGGTAATGTATGCCGGGCGCATCGTTGAACAAGGGCCGGTGGAGGTGATTCTTTCCAATCCGCAACATCCTTATACTCAAGGGCTGATTGAATGCGTCCCTCATTTAGAAGCTAGCCCATCCACTGAGCGTAAACCTTTGATCGAAATTCCAGGCGTGGTACCGTCATTATCTGATTTAGGGGCCGGATGTGCCTTTGCACCTCGCTGCGCAAATTGCTTTGGTCACTGTCTAACCAACAAGCCATCTTTAGAACGCGGCACTAGTGGGCATTTAGTCGCTTGCCATTTGTACACAGAGGACCATGTCAACGTCCACCCAACCGCAAGCCCAGGAACAGTTTAATGACCACTTCCCGAGGCGCGCTCAAGGTTACCGATCTAAAAGTCCATTTCGGTGGAAAACGATCTCTTTTTTCGAAAAAAGCGTCAGTGGTTCATGCCGTTGACGGAGTGAGTTTTCAGATTCCTAAAGGTAAGACCCTTGGCATCGTCGGAGAAAGCGGTTCAGGGAAATCTACCACTGCGCTTGCCATTATGCGACTCGTGGAAATCACCAGCGGCTCGGTATCTTTGGGTGACACGGCGATTAGCGAACTTGAAGGCGATGCTCTGAGATCAGCACGCCGCAAGTTCCAGGTCATCTTTCAGGACCCTTATTCGTCTTTGAACCCCAGGCTCAGGGCGGGAGCCATCGTCAGAGAACCACTGGACTTAATGAATATTGGCACGCCTCAGGAGCGGAAAAATCGCGTCGATGAGCTGTTTTCACAAGTGGGCCTGCGGCCCGAACAACAGGCATTGTTTCCCCATCAGTTTTCCGGTGGCCAACGACAACGCCTTGGCTTCGCCCGTGCGCTTTCTACCATGCCGGACTTGATCATTTGTGATGAGCCTGTGTCCGCATTGGATGTAGCCATACAAGCTCAAATACTAAACCTCATGACACGCCTACAACAAGAATTAGGCTTAACCTACCTATTTATCTCCCACGACCTTGGTGTAGTACAGCATGTCTGTGACGAGGTGGCGGTGATGTACCTTGGACAGATCGTAGAACAAGCTGATCGCGTCAATCTATTTAGCAACCCACAACACCCCTACACCCAAGCGTTACTCGCCGCGGTTCCCACGATTAGAAATGGAGTAGCAGGCAGAGGGCGAAATCGCAAATCCAAGGCGCTTATTACAGGCGATCCTCCCAGTCCAATCAATCCGCCTGACGGCTGTCGATTTGCTGGACGTTGCCCGAAATTTCAATCCATTTGCCGGCGGGTTACGCCTCAAATGATCGTGTTAGATGAAAACCACCAAGTCGCCTGCCACCTGCTCAACGGCTAATCACTGACATAAATTGGCTAATACTGCCTGTTTGAAAGCATCCAGCGGTACTAGCCCAATGGCAACGAGATAGGGCTTACTTGATCCACCCGAAAACTCGCCAGCCCCGTCGAAATGGCTCTGTACTTCGATCTGATTACCGCTAAGTTGAATACTCACCAGCGTACCCTGCTCATCGTACACAAACCCTTTAGCCCGGAGTAGCGATGATTGATGTTCCCGCAATAGCGCCCTTAACTGATCACACATCATATTGTCAGGCAAGTTGACGGTACATCGATAAAACTGAGATTCTGGGTCATGACTACTTTGCGTGGCCGGCTCACTCTTTCCCAAATCCAACTTAGGTTCTAGTGGATCAGTTAAGACCTTAGCCGATAGGTACTCTACCGGTAATCTTGAATGCACCGTGCGCACCATCTGACTAGGATATAGGTCAGAAAGGTAGCTGCAAACCCTCGCAAGTTTAGTATCACCAACCAAATCGCATTTGTTCAAAACGATGAGATCCGCTGGTACTAACTGCATGGACAAAGTATCAGCTAAACGTGGATCGCCCGCTCGCTCCATGACGGTCTCGGCGTCCACCAGAGTGATGATCAAATCCCGGCGAAGACCGGGATGCAGAGTAGCAACATCGGCAATTGCCTTGGGATTGGCAACGCCGCTAACCTCAATGAGAAATTGTTCAGGCTTGGGGTCTCGTTCGAGTAGTGCATCGATGGACTTAATCAGATTGTCTCCCAAGGAACAACAAACACAGCCGTTGGCGAAACTAATCGTGTCTCCATCGTGGGCTTTGACTAGGGCGTCATCAACAGCCAGACTACCGAAATCATTTACCATTACCGCATAACGAATCCCAGTTTGCGAACTCAATACTTCGTTTAGAAGTGTGGTTTTACCCGTACCAAGAAAGCCACCGATCACGGTGACGGGAACAAGACTCGGCGATATAGCTGGCGTTATGGACGACACGGCAATATCCCACTCAGGATACAATCTCGGAAACCGGAAAAGGACGCCCGCCCAAAACTGTGCCCCAAACTTCAATGTCTTTTAGTTTCGTCGGTGAGACAGTTAATGGGTCATCCTCCAGAATAGTGAAGTCCGCGCGCTTGCCACATTCAATCGAACCCAATTCAGTATCCAGTTTTAAGGTGTAAGCCGCACCCAGAGTGATCGCATATAACGCCTGCTCAACGGTAATTTTTTCATTCTCGCCCAAAACCCGACCCGATTGGGTCTGACGATTCACCGCACACCAAGCAGTGAACAACGGCGACAAATGGGTTACTGGGGCATCAGAGTGGATAGAATAATGCACCCCCAGCTTTCCAGCAGTGTTCGCCGCATCCATGCGACAAGCGCGCTCGGGCCCCATGGTCAGCTCATAATGTTGATCACCCCAATAGTAAAGATGATTCGAAAATAGATTGGCACACACGCCCAGTTTTGCCATTCGTCGAAAATGTGCGTCATGGGCCATTTGGCAATGCTGGAGCGTGAAACGGGCATCAGAAGAAGGATATTGCTTTAGAACCGCTTCGATGGCATCCAATGCCGCCTCGGTTGCCTCGTCACCATTGGTATGGATGTGGATTTGCGAACCTGCTTTATGATAGGCCGCAATGATATTGGGTAACTCCATGGGATCCACATACCACATCCCATTGGGCGCGCCATTATAATAACCCGGTTGTTTAAAGCGGGCTGTTAAACCCTGAATCGAACCATCCACAATCAGCTTAACCAGCCCCAAACGAAGTTTGTCAGTTGATTGGCCCGCCAATGACGTAATCCACTCAACGCCTTCATTCGTGGGCACCATTTGACCAAGAAATGCCGGCACAACACGAATCGGGTAGTCATCGCGAGATGCCAAGTCTGCCTGCACAGCCAATAACTCCGGTTTAAGTTCACTGGCGAGATCCGTGACTGTGGTAACCCCGGCAATTTGTGCAGAGTGAGCAAACCATCGCAAACTCTTTTCCTTATCTTTACCCATATCAAGCACTGAGTTCATGCCCACCGCTTTTAATGCGCTCTGGTACAGCGCAATTCCCATTAATTCACCAGTGGGGTTTCCATCAGAGTCTTTCACCAATCCATCCACATCCATGTCACCGGTGATGTTCGCTTTTTCCAGAACATGGGTATTGACATTGATGACGTGCCCACTTTGATGCACCACCACCACAGGTCTTGATGTTGACACACGGTCAAGGTCAGTGCGCGTCACTCTCCGATCGAAAAAAATGGGATCCAACCCCCAGCCCTTTAAGGGTTCATCTGATGTCTCCAATTCCTTTTCAGCATCCACCAACTTCGCCACCACCTCATCAACTGACTTCAATCCCTTATGTACTTCACGAGACGGCGAGGTTCGGTCAAGAAACCCTACAAAAGTATCTTCCCAAGCAGCGCCTTCCCAACTATGACAATGGCCTTCGATAAATCCTGGAAAAATCACTTTTTCAGCAAATCGTTCATCCAAAGTGTATTCCCCCCACCCGGTCAATTCGTCAAGTTTTCCCGCACCGAGAATGACTCCGTCACGAACAGCAACATGATCACAAACAGGTTGCCGTTCATTCATGGTCACTATTTTTTTCGCTTTGAATATCGTAATTTCTGTCATGAATACTCTCTATCTAAATTGGGATAATAGTACGAATAGTATAAGGGCTTTTTTATGAAGCGAGTACATGGGCAAGACACACTCCCACTCATCATATTTCATTTTTAGCCCACCGAATTTACGATGATTCACCACCGCATTAAGTGTCCGCTATTCCCGGGATGCTTCTAGTCTCTCGGCCTAAGCGCAACCCAATGGGCATAACACCCACACTCTGATTAGAAGCACTGGAAATTCACCTGAAATATAATTTTCACTATTTCAGATAACTACTACAAATTTGCAATAAAGGCTTTCGGAAAAAGGTTATTTGACATAAACTTTCTCTTATTTCAGAAACGCCATTACTTTTCGAATTTAAATGAACCTCAAAGACTACCAAGCGGGGGAATATGCACAGCAATATGAATATCGTAGCTTTCGCCCAACGCTGATCGATCACCCATGGTTGGTTAACGATAGTGCCGTACAAAGCCTGCTGAGTGATGCCGATCGTGTTCTTGGAGAACTAAATGCGTTTTCTCAGCTTGTTCCTGACGTCGACTTTTTCATTCGTATGCACATTACTAAGGAAGCCACCCAATCCAGTCGAATTGAAGGAACCAGAACGAATATTGAAGAAGCTTTGCTGGCCGCCCATGACATTGAGCCTGAAAAACGCAATGACTGGGAAGAGGTACAAAACTACATACAAGCAATCAATCAGTCCATTGAGCAACTACAGACACTGCCGCTCTCGAATCGCTTACTGAAGCAAACGCATTACACGCTGATGCAAGGCGTCAGAGGAGAGACAAAACAACCGGGAGAGTTTCGTACCAGCCAAAACTGGATCGGTGTCAGCTTACAAAATGCGGTATTTATTCCACCCCATCACGAGATTGTGCAACCCTACGTCTGTAACTTCGGTTTAGTTTGAGTCATTATTGTCGTTCCACACGATATATCGCTTGTCGGCATTGCTCCATTCATCGTCAATCTCAACGAGAATGGCACTGACAAGCCTGAGTAAAGATGCCTCATTCGGGAAGACCCGGACAATCCGGGTTCGCCGTTTAATTTCCTGCTGGATCGGACGCTCAATTCCATTCGTCGTTCTCATCTTTCGATGATGCGACTCCGGTAAATTGAACACCGTCAGTCCTTCAGGAACGTTATCGAGCAGCCATTGCGACAGCTTTGAGTAATCTGACTCGTAACGGGCCGCCAGTTGCTCCAACTGAGCGCGGGGATTGTGCAACCCTACGTCTGTAACTTTGATTTAGGTTGAGTCATTATCGTCGTTCCACACGATATATCGCTTGTCGGCATTGCTCCATTCATCGTCAATCTCGACGAGGATGGCACTGACAAGCCTGAGTAAAGATGCCTCATTCGGGAAGACCCGGACAATCCGGGTTCGCCGTTTAATCTCCTGCTGAATCGGACGCTCAATTCCATTCGTCGTTCTCATCTTTCGATGATGCGACTCCGGTAAATTGAACACCGTCAGTCCTTCAGGAACGTTATCGAGCAGCCATTGCGACAGCTTTGAGTAATCTGACTCGTAACGGGCCGCCAGTTGCTCCAACTGAGCGCGGGCAGATGCCTCGTCCGTCGCATTCCACACCGAACGCAGTTCACCACCAATCCGACTACGAACCTTTGCTGTCGGCGCATGATTGACCGCATTTTGTGCCAGGTGGAACTGACAGCGTTGCCACGGTACACCCGGAAACACGGCACGCCTTGCCGCCTTCAAACCCGCGTGATCATCACTGGCAATGTAGATGATGCCATGCATGCCTCGTTTCACCAACGACTGTAAAAACTCCCGCCAGTTGATCTCGGCTTCACTGGTGGCAATCTGCACACCCAGTACGCTTCGTCGACCATCCGGTAGTATTCCCACCGCACTGAGCACCGCGGCATCCACCACCTCATGATCCATCCTGACCCGTTCGTAACGCGCATCCAGTACCAGATAACGTATCTCGCCAAGACCACGATCCCGCCATACTGACAAGGCATCGTCCAGCAAAGCCGTTGCACGGGACACCTGAGTCGAAGATATTTTCTCAATACCGAACAGATCCAGTACCTTCTCCACACGGCGCGTACTGACACCACTAACGTACATCTGAGCCACACACAGCATCAACGCGCGCTCACTGCGTCGTCCCTGTTCCAGACTGTGCGGGTAAAACCCGGACTCACCGTGATTACGCGTCTTGGGTATCGACAGATTTAGCGTCCCAAGGGTCGTGTCCACCAGTTTGGGTTTGAATCCATTGGCATGGCCACGGCGATTATCACTGCGTTCATGGGGCACCGCACCCAGAAACTGGGATCGTTCGATCTGCATGGCCTGATTCATCATCGCGGTAATGACATCACGAAAAGCCTGGGGGCCATGTTGAATCAATTGTTCCATCACTACTTCATATAGGTTACTGTAATCCGGTTGGGTCATTGGGTTGCCTCCACATTTGCTTAAGTCACAAACATGGAACGACTTGATGGCTCAACATTCAATACTAAAGCCTGAAAAACCGGCTTTGGCTTCGTTCGCTACGCTCACTTCGCCTAAGCCAAACGAACATCGCTAAAGAAATAAATTACAGACCTCAGGGTACACTACCTGATGCCGTGCATCCCCCGTTTTACCAGAGACTGTAAAAACTCCCGCCAGTTGATCTCCGCTTCACTGGTCGCGATCTGCACGCCCAGTACACTGCGTCTGCCATCCGGCAATATACCCACCGCACTGAGCACCGCCGCATCCACCACCTCATGATCCATCCTGACCCGTTCGTAACGCGCATCCAGTACCAGATAACGTATCTCGCCAAGACCACGATCCCGCCATACTGACAAGGCATCGTCCAGCAAAGCCGTTGCACGGGACACCTGAGTCGAAGATATTTTCTCAATACCAAACAGATCCAGTACCTTCTCCACACGGCGCGTACTGACACCACTAACGTACATCTGAGCCACACACAGCATCAACGCGCGCTCACTGCGTCGTCCCTGTTCCAGACTGTGCGGGTAAAACCCGGACTCACCGTGATTACGCGTCTTGGGTATCGACAGATTTAGCGTCCCAAGGGTCGTGTCCACCTGTTTGGGTTTGAATCCATTGGCATGGCCACGGCGATTATCACTGCGTTCATGGGGCACCGCACCCAGAAACTGGGATCGTTCGATCTGCATGGCCTGATTCATCATCGCGGTAATGACATCACGAAATGCCTGCGGGCCATGTTGAATCAATTGTTCCATCACTACTTCATATAGGTTAGGGTAATCAGGTTGGGTCATTGGGTTGTCTCCACATTTGCGTAAGTCACAAACATGGAACGACTTGATGGCTCAACATTCAATACTAAAGCCTGAAAAACCGGCTTTGGCTTCGCTCTCTACGTTCACTCCGCCAAAGCTAATAGCGAAGCTGCAATAGAAAGCTAAATTACAGACCTCAGGGTACACTACCCCATCACGAGGAGGTCATGGGGCTTATGAGTGACCTTGAAACCTTCATACATAATGACGCAGTGCCTGTTCCACACTTGATTAAGATCGCAATCGCACACTACCAGTTCGAAACCATCCACCCATTTTTAGACGGTAACGGCCGATTGGGGCGTTTGCTAATCGCATTATATTTTGCAAACTGATTGTGCAACCCTCCGCAGCAACGTTTTTGGAGCCACGTTCCCATCGCGTTCAAACAGATCGAGGTAATCTTTTTTTGCAACATACAATTGGACACTGAACATCATGATGTTCCTCCTAAATAGGTTGCTGCGGATGTTGTGATTAGTCTTTATTTTCCTGTTTGACGATCTCGCCGTTGACGGGGTCAAAGTAAACCTCTACTTTTTCTCCAGCTACATTTTTTCCATAGATTTCATAACAATGGTCGTCCACTTTAAACAGATCAATGGAAAAACCTTTATCGAGAATCATTTGCTGCATCTGGGCCTCAGGAATCCAAGTATCTCTAGGGGCTTCTGGGCAGTCTGCCCCAGCGAAGCTATTTGAGGACAACGTTAAGGCGAGTGCCGCGACGGACAACGTATTAAGAGAAAGTGTTTTAAATTTCATTTTTAAGTTCCAAACAATTAGTTAATGGATAAGGAACTCGTAATTTGACGATAGAACTGATTATCGTCTTCGGGCAAAAGCCCGACTAGCACAGTACAAATGGAGGAGAGAAGACAAAGGAGCTGCGTATGGGACAAATATCTAGTGGACACAAAAGCAATAGCAAACACTGAAATCCCGCCATTGAGGGCTGTATTGACAACTTACCGCTCAAAATTAGCGGCGACGGAAATTAATCCTGCTTTCCTTTCCAGCAATCAATCGTTTAATATTTTCCTTGTGGCGCAAGAAAACAAACACAGCGATGGCCAAGGCTAATAGAAAATAAGGCAAGCTGGGTAGTATCCAAAGGACAATGATCGGTGTGAGCGCAACGGCCGTCAATGCCGCCAGCGATGAATAGCGAAACGTAACCGCCGTTATTGTCCACACAATGAATAGTATTAGCATCACCAAACCACTGAGCCCAATAAAGACACCAGCTGCCGTTGCCACACCTTTACCCCCTTTAAATCCAAAAAAGACTGGATAGAGATGACCAAGAAACGCAGCCAAACCTGCTAAGGCGATGACGATTGGACTGCCTGATAGCAGTTTCGCGATCAAAACTGGGATCGTTCCTTTGAGTACATCACCGATTAAAGTGAGAATCGCCGCTTTCTTTCCACCAATCCTCAAGACATTCGTTGTTCCGGGATTATTCGAGCCAGTTGATCTTGGATCTGGCAACCCCATAATCCGGCAAACAATAATGGCACTGGATACAGAACCAATAAGATAGGCGATTAACGTCAGGGTGATAAGAAGCATGGGACAATTCGGTTAAGTTTGTATATTTGTATACTACATTAAGGCCACGATCTGGTCTAAGAAAGCGATTCACGGGCAAGTTAACACTAATTCTAACCCCTTGTTCATAAACATCACTACTCATTGTCATCAATATCCTTCTTTTCCAAGCGTTTACCCATTCTTGTTTCAGACACAACACATAAAATTGTTCAACTTCTGGGCTAACTCTAAACCTCTTTCAAAAATTTAGCGCGGGAAAAACAGCGCAAAGTATTGAGTCTGAGAAGCATATATTTGATTGTGCAACCCTACGTCTGTAACTTTGATTTAGGTTGAGTCATTATCGTCGTTCCACACGATATATCGCTTGTCGGCATTGCTCCATTCATCGTCAATCTCGACGAGGATGGCACTGACAAGCCTGAGTAAAGATGCCTCATTCGGGAAGACCCGTACAATCCGGGTTCGCCGTTTAATCTCCTGCTGGATCGGACGCTCAATTCCATTCGTCGTTCTCATCTTTCGATGATGCGACTCCGGTAAATTGAACACCGTCAGTCCTTCAGGAACGTTATCGAGCAGCCATTGCGATAGCTTTGAGTAATCTGACTCGTAACGGGCCGCCAGTTGCTCCAACTGAGCGCGGGCAGATGCCTCGTCCGTCGCATTCCACACCGAACGCAGTTCACCACCAATACGACTACGAACCTTTGCTGTCGGCGCATGATTGACCGCATTTTGTGCCAGGTGGAACTGACAACGCTGCCACGGTACCCCCGGAAACACAGCACGTCTCGCTGCTTTGAGGCCCGCGTGGTCATCACTGGCAATGTAGATGATGCCGTGCATCCCCCGTTTTACCAGAGACTGTAAAAACTCCCGCCAGTTGATCTCCGCTTCACTGGTCGCGATCTGCACGCCCAGTACACTGCGTCTGCCATCCGGCAATATACCCACCGCACTGAGCACCGCCGCATCCACCACCTCATGATCCATCCTGACCCGTTCGTAACGCGCATCCAGTACGAGATACCGAATCTCTCCAAGGGCCCGGTCACGCCAAACCGATAGAGCATCGTCCAGCAGGGCCGTCGCACGAGACACCTGAGTGGAGGAGATCTTCTCAATACCAAACAGATCCAGCACCTTCTCCACACGACGAGTACTGACCCCGCTGATGTACATCTTTGCCACACACAGCATCAAAGCACGTTCACTACGCCGTCCCTGTTCCAGACACTGTGGATAAAACCCGGACTCACCGTGGTTACGGGTCTTGGGTATCGACAAATTCAGTGTCCCAAGAGTCGTGTCCACCAGTTTGGGTTTGAATCCATTGGCATGGCCCTGACGGTCGTTGCTGCGTGCGTGAGGGGCGGCACCCAGAAACTGAGACCGCTCAATCTGCATGGCCTGATTCATCATCGCGGTAATGACATCACGAAAAGCCTGGGGGCCATGTTGAATCAATTGTTCCATCACTACTTCATATAGGTTACTGTAATCCGGTTGGGTCATTGGGTTGCCTCCACATTTGCTTAAGTCACAAACATGGAACGACTTGATGGCTCAACATTCAACACCTAATCCAGAAAAACCGGCTTTGGCTTCGTTCGCTACGCTCACTTCGCCTAAGCCAAACGAACATCGCTAAAGAAATAAATTACAGACCTCAGGGTACACTACCATATATTTCATGGAATTATCTTTATCAGATGGCCTGAGAGGTGATGCATCCCAGCAGATTCTTGTATATGCTTTGGCTATTTTAATCGGTTTATTTCATGGACATCATTTATCTTCACGGCTTAAAGGTTGATTGCGTTATTGGCGTATGGGAATGGGAACGAAGGATCACTCAAAGTATTACTGTGGATCTGGACATGGGGTTCGATATTTTGCCCGCTGCCAAAAGCGATAACCTTGAAGATACGCTTAGCTACAAAGATGTCTCCAAGCGGATTGAATCGTTTATTCAAAACTCTTCGTTCGCGTTAGTCGAAAAGCTGGCCGAGGAGATTGCTCAAATTCTTCTAGGCGAATTTGGTATCAAGTGGTGCAAGGTGCGCATCAATAAATTCGGCGCCGTAAGAGGGGCCGGAGACGTTGGCATACTGATCGAAAGAGGAGAGCCCCAGTGACCACTGTCATCCTGAGCCTCGGTAGCAATATCGATCGGGAACAAAATATCGCCAAAGCAATAGCCGATATACGAAACGCGTATGGAGCCCTCAAAATATCCCCAATCTATGAGACTTCATCAGTGGGTTTTTCTGGCCCGCCATTTTTCAATTTGGTCGTCGGGTTTCAAACTGGGGAATCAGTAATTAGTATTCGAGATAAATTACGGGAAATAGAGTCCACTGCTGGACGGGTTCGGGGGCCAAAATCTTTTGCTAGTCGAGTTCTCGATATAGACATTATTCTTTATGGAGATCAAAACCTTCTGGACCAAGGATACAATATACCTCGAGATGAAATTGATAAATATGCCTATGTCTTAAAACCGTTGGCAGACCTATATCCCCAAATGATTCACCCCGTGTCAGGTCTGTCAATAAAAACAATGTGGCAACAATTCGATTCACAGGGTCAAATCCTCACCGTGATCGACTTTCCTGTATAGTCCGAAATGACTTCTAAGCCAAGACTAAACTCAGCGGGCTTACATTAAGGGTTCATCGAGAAGGGTTTCATCGAGCACTACGAATGTTTTCACAGTGCTCGTTGAACAATTTGACGATGAGTTATTCTCGAATCCCCTCAACCGTCAAATACAGATCCACTGTTCTGGATGCCGGACCAAGGTTGTAGTTGATATCATAATCGGCCATAGTGATGGTTGTTCTTCCTTCGAAACCAATGCGATATCCACCCTAGGGGTCCTTACCTTCACCAATTTTATTGGTCTTAATCTCCACGGGTTTCGTCACACCGTGCAACGTTAGATCCCCGACGAGTGTGCCGGTGCCATCGCTTTGTTCTGCATAACTTGTGCTCACGAACGTAGCGGTCGGAAAATTACCCACATCCAGGAAATCACCACTTCGGATATGCTTGTTTCTATCTGCGTGGCTTGAGTCTACTGTGGTGGTATCTATATCGATTTTGACACTGGCCTCCGAAAGGTTCGCAGCGTCATAATTGATAGAACCCTCAAAATCAGGGAAAGTACCAATAACGTAACTGTAGCCAAGATGGGAAACCTTAAACTGAATGAACGCATGCTTACCCTTGTCATCAATCACATACTGCTCCGCATGAGTAGAAAAATTGATAGTTGAAGCTGCGATGAAGGAAGCCAATAAGGCGACCTTTCCAATTTTTTTTCCTGCTATTTCAAACATAACTTAATCCTCTTTGGTGACTACCAATTTTCATCGATAGGTTGATATTTCACGCCGCACCTAATTGTTCAATCACGGCCAATCATTCGATTTAGTGTCTGATCTTTATCCACAAAATGATGTTTCAAACCAGCCAATCCGTGAAATCCGGCCAGTAACAGCACAGACAACGCAAACCAGTAGTGCATTTCGCCGGCCCAGTCTTCCTGATGATCAATGGAGGTAATCGTTGCCGGTATCTCAAACCAGCTGAAGACCTCAATACCATCTCCGGTCGCCGTGGAGATCAGATACCCCATAGAGACAACAATTAGCAATAACAAGTTCATTGCCCATTGCACGATAATAGACAGCCAGTGCTCCCACCGCTTTACTCCTTGAGCTGCATCAGGAAATTGATTCGTCAGACTCCAGAAAATTCTAAAGATCAAAATGGCCGCAAAAATTATCCCAATACTCTTGTGATAAAAAGGCAATGAATGATAGCGAGGGTCATAGTAATCCAACGAAAGCATGTACAGGCCAAATGAAAATTGCCCAATTACCGTAAGGGCAATAAGCCAGTGGAGAACAATGGTTACCCAACCAAACGACTTTTTCGAATTTCGAATCATGTGTTCTGCAATATATTCATGTGATGTAAAGTGGATACAGTGTTGTGTATTTTCATTAAAATGCCAGAGAATATGGTCGTAAAATTGCTTTGAAGTTCACTAAATTTGATTAAAGCCTCTCCTTGTGGCGTTAATACCCGTGATTTCTGATTTTGACCTATCCATTGAACGCATTTTCTGGTATAAATCGCGCCCCATTTCGACGAATTCGAGAAAAACAGGAATAATTCCATGGCAAGAGTATGTCAAGTCACCGGTAAGCAAACAATTTCCGGCAATAACGTGTCTCATGCGCACAACAAAACCAGACGTAAATTCCTACCGAATTTGCATAGTAGACGTTTTTGGGTCGAAACTGAAAACCGCTGGGTAAAACTGCGTATTTCCACTTCAGGTTTGCGGGTTATTGATAAAAAAGGCATCGATTCCGTATTAACCGACCTCCGTGCACGCGGAGAGAAAGTGTAATTTCTGATCGCATTGCTATATTTGTGTCAGAGAAAGTAATAAATTATTAGGAGTAAACGATGAGAGACAAAGTCAAACTGATCTCCAGTGCAGGTACCGGTCACTTCTACACAACTACCAAGAACAAACGTACCATGACTGAAAAAATGGCAATGAAAAAGTATGACCCGGTTGTCCGTAAGCACGTCATCTACAAAGAAGGCAAGATTAAGTAATACCGCAGCCCCTACTTCCTGTCTTCAAAGCTTCCTGCGTATCGAGCTCAGGAAGCTTGTTTGTTTAATAATCGATTCTTATGGCAGTAGCGAGTTTTCATAAACTAACGACAAACCTTTGAGCCAACCCACTTTCGGCGAAGCCCTGTCCCCACTTTAAACCTATCTCTTACGAAGCCTGTCAGTTAAGACAGATTATCAGATCAAAAAAACGGTAGCCTCACTGAGGCTTGATCGTTCCCCACAAACCTCAGTTCCCAGCGCTGGTAACAGGCAACTCTTTTTCAATCCATTTCGCGATACCAGCTTTTACATTATAAATCTGTGGGTAGTCAGACACATTATCTAGCCAATTTGCCACTATCCTTGAACGTACACCAGAATGGCAAATAAGAATCACGGATTCTTGCGATTCCACTAGCTCAGAAACAGTCTCTAACCACCGTTTTGCATTATGCTGTCCGTGCTTATCGAAAAATGTAAGCTTGATACTGTGTTCCACCACACCTGTTTCCATCCATTCATCTACACGCCGTAAATCAATAATTTTCACATCCTTCTCCAGCAACTGCTGAAGCGAGAGATTGTCAACATCGATCACCTCCGCCCAACCGACCTTCAAGCTGATCAAAAAGAACACAGCCACACCAAACATTAGACTTTGACAATACGCCATCATATTCTTAATTCTTAGGTTTCTTTGTTCTACGATACCGTGTTAGCCACATAAGACCCAGACGTGAGTCAAATCCTCGGACTAACAATTTGAGGTCGAAACTTTATTCATAGCGAATCCCATTAATGTTGTAGTACTGTTTAACACCGCCAAGAGTGAGAGATACTTCATCATCCACTTCTTTTTTCAACAACGCTCGGGCCATGGGAGAGTCAACACTAATGTAACCTTTCGAACTGTCGCTTTCAATTTCATCCGGACCAACAATACGATACTCAACTGCGCTTCCATCCGACTTTTCTAACGTCACCCAAGCACTAAAAAATACCTGATGTTTGTTGCCAATTTCACTCACCACTGTTAAATCAGGAAGTCGCTTTTGCAGATATCTAATCCGGCGATCGATTTCAGCGAGCTGTTTCTTACGGTAAATATACTCCGCATTTTCAGACCGGTCTCCTTCAGCAGCAGCCGCCGATAGCGCTCGAGTGACCTCCGCTCTGTGTTTCCAGATATCGAGCTCCTCTTGCTTTAGCTTCTCAAAACCTTCCAACGTAATATATGGCGTTGGCTTAGGTTGTGGGGGACGATATCTACTCATGACTCAAACCACCATAAACCCATAAACTAGCGCCACTCATTGGTTTCCACATCTACTTCGGCTTCTTTTTGTAACTCCCACATCTGAGCGTATAATTTTCCATTTCCCAACAATTCGTCGTGTCTGCCCATTTCTACGATTTCACCTTTATCCAGGACAATAATTTGATCGGCATTCACTATCGTTGAAAGGCGATGGGCAATCACCAACGTGGTCGTATTACGTGAGACTCTCTCCAATGCATTTTGGATCGCCTTTTCAGATCGAGTGTCCAACGAAGATGTTGCCTCATCAAAAATCAGTATGCGAGCCTGTTTAAGCGCCGCCCTCGCGATAGCCACTCGCTGTTTTTCACCACCAGACAGTTTCAAACCACGCTCACCCACCAGAATGTCATAGCCTTGTGGATGGCGCTCAATAAAATCATGTATTTGCGCAATCTTCGCTGCCGCGACAACATCATCTTGACTTGCTGACGGGTCACCATAAGAAATGTTATACCCGATGGTTTCGTTAAATAGAACGGTGTCTTGAGGTACGACCACCATCGCGTGCCGAAGGCTCGCTAGAGACAAGTCCTCAATATTCTGACCATCAATAGAAACACGCCCGTTGTCGGGGTCATAGAAACGTAGAAGTAGTCGAGACAATGTGGACTTACCTGAGCCTGATGGCCCCACTACTGCTGTCATCGTGCCTCCGTGAATCGTGAAACTAATGTCTTTCAGCGTCGGTCGGTCAGGTAAATAAGCAAAATTAATGTGGCTGAATTCAACTCGCCCCTCTTTTAGTTCCAGTGTTTTGGCTGTTTCTTTCTCCCTGACATCTGGCTTTTTGTCGAGCAAGTCGAACATTCTCCCCATGTCCACAAGTGAGTGATTTAGATCCCGGTAAACCGAGCCAAGAAAATTCAAAGGGATATACAGCTGAATCAAAAAAGCATTGACCATCACAAAATCGCCCATGCTCATGCTCTTGTCCAATACACCCTTAGCGGCAAGACTCATCAGCAAGGTAAGGCCGATCGCTACAATCAGCCCTTGCCCTGAATTCAGATAGGACAGAGAAATATTGTTCTTCAATGAAGCCTTTACCCAACCTGCCATGGCTTTATCATATCGGCGCATTTCCATATCTTCATTGCCAAATATTTTGACCGTCTCGTAGTTCAATAACGAATCTAGAGAACGGGTATTGGCTGATGATTCCGACTCGTTCATTTGCATTCTGAAGCGAATCCGCCACTTCGTCACCCCCACCGTAAAGACACAGTACACCAAAATCATTACCACCGTGACTAACGAAAACAGGATGTCAAACTGACTCCACAGGATCAGCAAAACAGCAACGATCTCGAAGATAACAGGAATAATATTAAACACAATCATTCGCAAAAAGTTGGTAATTGCGGAATTACCTCTTTCTACATCTCGGGATAAGCCTCCGGTTTTCCTATCTAAATGAAAAGCCAGCGAAAGTGTATGCAAATGACGAAACACCTCCATGGAAATATGGTGGATGATATTGACACTCGCCTTGGAAAACACAATGTTTCGCAGCTCATTGAATATAATGGCAAAAAACCTCAACAAGCCATATGCGCACAGCAACATCAAAGGCACCGCAATAATGGCATCCGCTGGAGCCTGCTCCAAATAGTCAACGATCTTCTTTAAAACAATGGGTACGGAAATATTCGCTAGCCTAGCGAACACCAGAAACACTAATCCTGCGAACACCCGATAACGATATTGCCAAAGATAGGGAAGTAATCGGCGAGAAACCCGCCAATCTCCTTTTTTGTCAGTGAGGGACTGAAACCTAGGGGTCATATTTAGTGAACGAAAATGGTGTTTTATCGAGTCGCAAGAAAATCCTTCGTAAGGATCAACTTCGAAGGAAAAAGAATAGTAGGTGACAGGTCGTCACAACAAACGTGAGCTGTAACCTAAGTGACCGATACCATAGTGGATAGTTAGCACGAATACCACTGATGCCTTCCCATATCCATATTCCCGGATAGCCCAATGCCATTAAACCCACTGAAGCAGGTACGTTCACCAAACCAATAAAAAACGAGGCGAAAGGGAGCAAAGAAAAAAGTACCGCCATGCCCAACCCCAGTGCCTGTCTATTTTCGCTCTGGGTGGATGCCTCCCCAGAATGAAAAATAGCGGCAAACCACAAAGTACCAGACAAAAAAGCAAAAATCAGATAAGAATAGATAATGAATCCATGATGAAACACGCCACCATATAACGGCAAAAGCAAGGGGCCCAGCAACCCGATTAAAAATGGTAACAAGCCCAAATACCCATAGCATCGGCCATAGAGTTCGAGCGTTTGATTTTTGGAAGCCGAATTCAACACGCCACCTAACTCGGCACAACCACCAGTTGGGATATTGTGACATTCTCAGGCTGCTGAAGCGCAAACACGATACTCCGAGCAATGTCCTCGGGGATCAGCCATTTACCAGCACTCTGATAAAATTCCTCGGCTTTTTCTTCATTGTCGCTTGCGTAACTAAATCGGTTGGCTGCGAACTGAGTTTTTACCAATCCGGGCAGAATTTCCGTCACTCGGATACCGGATCCAACATAGTCCAATCGCAAGCTCTCACTAAAACCATGGATAGCATGTTTACTCGCACTGTACATTGCTCCAGATGCATACCCATGCAATCCGGCAACAGACCCCATATTAACGACATGTCCTGCACCTCGCGCCACCATTCCTTCAACGATGAGTTTTGTTACCCGTACAACACCAGAAATATTGGTTTCGATGATGTTTACCCATTGTTCTACATCACCTTCATCAAAACGTCGACGTCCACCAATATCATGCCCTGCGTTGTTAACCAACACATCAATCTGATGGTACTCCATGGGCAGCCGATCAAATAAAGTGCTAACTGAATCCCAATCATTCACATCCAACGCTAACGGAAAAAATTGATCCCCCAAAGCAGCGCAAAGTGTTTCCAAAGCCTCGACGTTTCTTCCGGCGCCGATAACGCGAAAACCGCTTTCAGCCAATAGTTTTGCCGTAGCGCTTCCAATTCCACTACTGGCCCCTGTAACGAGTGCTATTTGGGTATTCTGATTCATGGGCAGTATTGTATCGGTTATCCGGCAGAATGAAACTGTTCACGCTTCGGAGATGAACACCAGAACGACTCCATATCACTTTGCTTAACCCGTCCATTAGATCTAAGATACTATTGAGCATACCAGAGCCCAGCAATAATTCTGTCTCTTGGTTGAATTAACACCTAACTAGCTCGCCGACACTCGATATAAATCATGAAAACCTACCATGCCTCCCAGGCTCAGACACAGCTGAAACCCCTTGCACCATTTGAAACTTCAGCCGGATACCGAATAGTTGAAGGCAATCCTCAAGCTTCCATGAGACTGGACTTCGGCTCCGCTGACACCGAGCATAGATTGGGTATCTGGCGTTGTACACCGGGCGCTTTTGAATGCATAGAAAAAGGCAATGAACTACAAGTGCTTATAAGCGGAAAATTGAGAATCACCCTTGAGAATGGCGAAAGCCACCAGTTTGGCCCTGGCGATAGTTTCTACAGTGAAAAGGGCGAGAGAGTAACCTGGACGATTTTGGAAACCGTCGAGAAAGTGTTTTTTACTCACGACAGTGACAAGGCGGCGCCTTGATATCAACCTATAAATCGATTACCGAGACCTTACCAATCGTACGTTGGCGTTGTACGAACAACAAAACGACAAATAACGGACAACCAAAATGGAATTTGCTGCCTTTATCCTATTGGGGGCCTTCGCCGGAGGGTTCGTTAATGGTCTAAGCGGCTTTGGAACAAGCATGGTCGCCCTAGCGTTTTGGTTATATGTGGTACCTCCCGCAGTTGCTGTGCCCTTGGCGGTAACTTGTTCGCTGGTCAGTCATTTGCAAACGCTGCCCTCAATATGGCATCAAATTAATATTAAGCGAGTTATACCTTTGATGATTGGCGGCGCAATGGGCGTCCCATTGGGTGTTTATCTTTTATCCTATCTCACTGGAGATTCATTCAAACTGTATCTCGGCATCCTGATCGTGGGTTATTGTGCAGTCATGATGATGACAAAGCGCCAGCCTCACACAATCCGAAGTAATTCGGCAATAGACGCAGGAGTAGGGTTTTGCGGAGGAATTCTTGGTGGACTCTCGGGTTTGTCAGGATTGTTACCAACCGTATGGAGCAATTTTCAGTCATGGAACAAAGAAGCCAAACGTAGCGTGTTTCAGACCTACAACTTAGCTATCGCAGCCATTGCGTTAGGTACACAGGCAACCGCAGGATTCATCACTGTTGACCTTGTAAAAACGATAGGCGTTGCTCTGCCCGGCACAGTGGCTGGTGTGTGGTTAGGTCACTGGGTTTATAAACGTCTTGGTGACAACCGATTTAATCAAGCCATTTACATCATTCTCACTATCGCAGGCCTGAATTTGATATTTGACATTTCACTCTAGAGCCGTTGATACGAGCATCACTGTATAGAAGTATGGTCGATTCAAAACATAGCAAATTAGTAAACATCTAGGTCCAACACATATAACAAAAACGAATAGTCTATTTCGAACTTGGTATTGGTTGGCACACTCAAGGCTTGATAGACTCCGACGCCATCTATCATCCCACAGCGGATTTTCCCATCTCACCTTGCATCTCATGGAAATCGACTCAAAGAGTGAAAAAACCATCGGTATCATTGGCGGCCTCGGGCCACAGGCAACCGCTGATTTTTTTAGCCGGATTATTCGAAACACCCCAGCGAAAACGGATCAAGATCACCTTCATGTCATTATTGACAATAATCCTAAAACACCTAATCGCAATAATGCCATCGCAGGAACCGGGCCATCCCCTTTTGACTCATTTAAGCACAGTGCCTTAAGGCTCAAACAGGCCGGTGCTGATCTACTAGTCATGCCGTGTAATACAGCTCATGCGTTTAAAGACGCCATTGTTAGCGTTGTTAACACTCAGTTTATCGATATAGTCGACGAGGCAGCTTCCCATATTCAAACCCATTATTCAGGCGTTAGAAAAGCCGGATTGCTCGCAGCTGATGGATGTTTACAATCTCGCCTATATCATGACGCCCTGTCGAAACGAAAAATAGAAACACTCAGCCTAGCACCTGATCTGCAAAGCAACTTCATGGGACTCATCTATCGTGTCAAAGCATCCGGCGTAAATACTGAGGTCAGACAAGCGATGATGGCACTTGCTGACACTTTAATAGACCAAGGAGTCGAGGTTGTAATTGCCGGCTGCACCGAAGTACCACTAGTGCTTGGTCAGGATGACCTATCAATACCACTTATTGATTCAACTGAAATTCTCGCTAAGCAATGCGTTCATTATGCACGTAATGGATAAAGATCAGCTAATAAACTGCGCCAACGAACTAAACCAGCGATAATCTACTAAAAATGACCATCATTTATATCAAGAAAGCAGAAAAAACCGCGCAGACTGGCAGCGAAGAAACCGCAGCCACTGTAACCACCATGTTGGAAACTCTTAAAAGTGGTGGCGAAGAATCCGTAAAACAATACTGCGAAAGCTTCGATGGTTGGAGCGGAGAAATTGTTGTTTCACAATCTGTCATCGACAATGCCATAAAGCGCCTCCCTGAAACGGTCAAAGACGACATTCGGTTCGCGCACCAACGGGTCAGTGATTTCGCCAAACACCAAAGAGACTCCATGCTAGAGTTTGAAACAGAATTGGTAAACGGTCTAATCGTCGGACAAAAGCTGGTTCCAGTCCAGACCGCGGGTTGTTACATTCCAGGTGGACGATACGCTCATGCGGCATCCGCAATCATGAGCATCTCCACCGCCAAAGTGGCTGGAGTCGATAATATAGTCGCAGCATCACCGGCTTCTAAACAAAGAAACGGCATCCATCCCGCCATCCTATTCGCCATGCACTTGTCTGGTGCGGATTATATTCTTAATGCCGGTGGCGTTCAGGGGATTGCCTCACTCGCTTATGGTTTTTTCACTGGACATAAGGCAGACATCATTGTTGGACCTGGGAATCGATTTGTAGCGGAAGCCAAACGCATGCTATTTGGAGAAGTGGGTATTGATGTCATTGCGGGACCCACTGAATCCATGGTGGTCGCCGATGACTCTGCGGATCCTTTCATCGTCGCTTGCGACCTAGCAGGGCAAGCAGAACACGGACCTGATTCTCCTGTTTGGTTAGCAACAACGTCCGAAAGGGTCGCCAACGAAGTTTTACGTATCATGCCAGAAGTGATCGCTGATTTACCCGAAATTGCCCGTACTGCCGCTGAAGCAGCTTGGCGAGATTACGGTGAAATCGTATTGACTGAAACACGAGAAGAATCAGTGATGATTTGTGATCAATATGCACCAGAACATCTACAGGTTCAGGCCGAAGATTTGCCATGGTGGCTAAACTCATTGCGCAACTATGGTTCGTTATTTTTGGGTGAAGAAACCACCGTGGCGTTCGGAGACAAATGTTCCGGACCAAACCACATTCTGCCCACCAAAGGAGCAGGCCGATATTCCGGTGGTTTAAACGCAGGTAAATTTATCAAAACACTGACCTATCAAAGAATGTCCCGAGAAGCGGCTCACGAAGTGGCACCGGTATCGTCACGGATTTCCCGATACGAAGGGATGGAAGGACATGCAATGACCGGCGATGTTCGAATGAAAAAGTATTTTCCAGACGAAACATTTGATTTACACGGCGAACTTGAAAACAGTTAATATTCTTCGCTTTGGGATTCGAACGAGTCCTGCCGATTATATCTGTCGATAAAACACCTAAACCCCATTGACCCAAACAACTCTATAAGAGTAATGACCGATGAATCATCCTGCTGAAGAAACCATCCTCAATGTCGATCTGAGTGACCCAGGCTCGCTACCTCAAACTGCAATTGATCAGGCAGTAAGCCTGATGAAAACGGGGCGACTCCATCGCTATGGCGAATACAGCGGAACCGAACCCCACGCCGCATTGCTCGAAAAAGAATTCGCCCAGTACGTGGACGCTAAATACGCTGTCGGGATTAACTCCGGGGGCTGTGCGATCTTCATCGGATTAAAAGTAGCGGGGGTCGAGGCTGGTGATTCAGTACTGGTAAACGCGTTCAACCTAGCACCGGTTCCTGGCGCAATTCATCATGCCGGCGCTAAAGCAGTGCTGGTCGAAATTGAAGATGATTATCGTATCGACATCAATGATATACGAGAAAAAGCCAAACAAAGCGGTGCGAAAGTCCTATTGTTAACTCACATGCGTGGACACATCGCAGACATGCAAGAAATTAGCAAAGTCTGCGATGAATTGGGTTTGACCCTCATCGAAGATTGCGCCCATACCATGGGCGCAAAATGGGGGGATAAATTTACCGGCAGATTCGGCGCCCTGGGCTGTTTCAGCACGCAAACCTTCAAGCATATCAACTCAGGCGAAGGTGGCATTCTCGTTACTGATGATGAAGACATGGCAGCGAAGGCTATCCTCTACTCTGGCAGTTACATGCTGTACGGTCAGCATCAAAGTGCGCCTTCTGAAGCCGTGTTCGAAAAATGGAAGAAGACTATTCCAAACTTCAGCATGAGAATGTCTAATCTGGTTGCCTGCATTCTCCGACCACAACTCGCTGAAATGACCCAAAGAGGGGAACGGTGGAATGAAGCCTATGCTGCTTTGGAACAGCGCCTGAATGACATTACCGGTGTTGACGTATTGCCTCGAGAGCCGAAAGAAAAATTTGTCGCCAGTTCAATTCAATTCAATATCAGTGGACTCGACCAGCAACAGATCATTAAATGGGTCGATCAGTGTACCAATCGTATGGTGGCAATCAAGTGGTTTGGGCGCAGTGAACCCATGGGTTACACCAGCTTGTATCAGCACTGGCAATACCTCAATTCACAGTCCTTGCCAAAGACCGAAAGCATTCTAGAAACAACCTGTGACATGCGAATCCCACTATCGTTAACCGACGATAGCTGTGACCAGATAGCCCTTGTCATGAAAGAAGAATTGAAAAAAGTGCGCCGATCCTGATCCATAGTTCTAATGTCATAAACCTAGTCATGGGTTGATGCCTTCGTTTTAAGTATTGAGGCTCATTACTCCCTCGCAACATCAACCCGAGTCAGAAACATCCTTTTCCTATTCACTTAATCAATCACAACCAACATGCATTTATCACGATTTCCGAGAGTCCATCTCGCCCATCTTCCAACACCATTAGAGCTCCTACCAAATCTAAGCAAAGCCTTGGGTGGACCCAATATTTACATCAAACGGGATGATTGTACCGGCCTCGGCTCTGGTGGGAACAAAACCCGAAAGCTCGAATTCCTAATTGCTGATGCATTAGACAAAAAAGCAGACGTTATCATTACCCAAGGAGCCGTTCAATCTAACCACGCCAGACAAACCGTTGCCGCAGCAACCAAAATGGGCATGGCATGCGAAATTCTTCTAGAGAATCGAACTGAGAGCACTGAACACGAGTACTTGGAATCAGGCAACGTTTTCCTTGATAGATTGTTCGGCGCCAATGTCGCTCACCTTCCAAAAGACACCAACATGGATCAAGCCATGGAAGGAAAAGCTGAAGAGCTACGGATCGCAGGCAAGAACCCTTACATTATTCCTGGTGGCGGCTCCAATGCCATCGGTGCATTAGGGTATGTCAACTGCGCCATCGAAACCCTTACCCAGGCTAACGACATGGGCTTAAAAATTGATCACTTTGTTACCGCCACCGGCAGCGCTGGCACACAAGCGGGCTTAGTCGTCGGTCTTGAAGCCACTAATTCCCTAATTCCATTATTGGGCATCGGTGTTCGCGCGCCCAAAGAGAAGCAGGAAGAAAATGTTTTCAATCTGGCATGCAAAACCGCTGACCATATGGGGATTTCTGGTTGTGTTTCACGGGAAAAAGTCATCGCAGACTGCAACTATGTGGGCGGCGGTTACGGCGTACCCACCGACGGCATGATCGAAGCGGTGACCATGATGGCACAACTCGAAGCTATTTTGATGGATCCTGTTTATTCTGGAAAAGGCCTGGCCGGGCTGATTGATTACATCCGCAAAGGTTTCTTCAAGAAAGATGAAAACATCGTCTTTTTACACACCGGTGGCAGTGCTGCTCTGTTCGGCTATACGAATACGTTTGACTTCTCCTAAGCAGAAAAGCGGCAACGATATGGTTATCTGATCTCACCAATAATCACGTCACGGTAAAACAAAAAACCCTGTCATTTCCGGCAGGGTTTTTTGTTTCATACCTCATGCTCCTTTGACCAATGTTCTTCGATCAACTGTTATCTTTTCCGATATCCATGAGTTAGTATCATCCTCACTATGCAAAACAACATAAAGCACTATGGAACCTTAGACGCCTCTTATCAGGCTGCGGGGGAATACGACGGCCTGGTGGTTCTGGTAGATCGATTCTACGACTACATGGACACACTTCCCGAAGCCAAAATCATACGGGATATGCACCCAGACGACCTTGAGGAATCCAAGGAAAAACTAGCCCGTTTCCTCAGCGGATGGCTAGGAGGCCCAAAACGCTACCAGGAAAAGTACGGCCCCATCAGGATTCCCATGGTCCATCTCCACCTAAACATCGGCCCCGAGGAAAAAGATGCTTGGTTGCTCTGCATGAAAAAAGCATTGGGTGATTCAAATTATGGAGAAGACTTTAAGGCGTATTTGCTCAATCAATTAGCCAAACCTGCTGAGCGAATCACAGAGGTGATTGAAAATAGACGTAGCGCGTCCGAAAAAAGGGACTAGATATCAGCGTCAACGGCTTCTCTTTGAATCATTACGACACTGACCCCAGTTCCTTTTTCTAAAACTCTGATATCTCTAGCGCTGGAAAATGTTCCGCAATACCATGAATAATAAACTCAACGGCAATGGCACCAATAAGCAGTCCCATGATGCGATAGAAAACAACGGTGGCTGTTTTGGTCATCAGTTTACCTGAGTAAACTGTCAAGCGAAGGGCGATCATCAAATAGACGAAAAGTACAACGACGACGACGGCGACAACGAACTTATGAGATAGAGAGTCATGAATATTCGCGAATACGACCAACGTACTTAGCGTCCCGGGTCCGGCCAATATTGGCATGGCCAATGGGACAACGCCAAGAGCGAAAGCGCCAGCTGTTGAGTCTGATTCTGCTTTTCCTCCGATTGACGGCTCAGAACGCATCATTTCGAGAGACATTAATAAAAGCAACAATCCACCCGCCACCCTGAAAGCAGAAATTGAGATACCGAAAAGGTACAAAATCTCTTTACCGAAAAACACGAATAACAACATCACAATCAAATAACTGAACGATCCAACCGTTGCCACCACTAATTGCTGGGCCTTAGGTCTGTCACCAACTGCGCCTAGGAAGAGTGGAAAGATAATGGGTGGTGACACCATCGCGAATAGCGTAACGAATATTCTTACGTACTCGTTCCAGTTTGTTATTTCAGCGATATCGAGCATGGTAGAGCTCCTTAGATTCAACAATTAAGTGCAACGGTCAAGGTTGTAGTTGAATGACAGAACACCTCTTGAAATGTTCTGTCATTCAGCGATTTCTCGGACGATGATTTAGTCTGTCCATCGTCGATTGTAACTAGAAGACTAGGGTCAGTGTCGTAATGATTCACGAAAATGGAAATAGGACATTGCCGGCATGCCAAAAAATGCCCATCGTGCAGGGAATGTTGACGTCAGAAGGACATAATTGTGTGGTAAGGATGGGTGAAATTCTTAACCACTGAAAATCGGTGACAAGCTCTGCATTCGGCCAGATACGATACGCCGTAACGCTCGATGTTTGTCGTATCAGTAGTCGGGGAGTAGTTCTGAGAATTCGGTGTCTTTTGCGAAAACAGCAGATCATGGCCACTGAGCCATGATCTGCTGTTTAGGTAGCTTGATGAGTTTCGACTAAACTCATCAGGGAGGGTACTGAGCCCCTCTCTATTTGGTGATCAGTGCAGCTACTGCCTTTTAATAGGGTTAGCGCATCGTTTGGGCCTTGGATTTCCAAAGAGAGGGTTTGTCGATCCCGATAGGTGTTTTCCAATGTGGCACTTGAGTAAACAAATCCGTTTTCTACCAATACGTCAGGAAGTTGGCTGAGTTTTTGATCTTCGTTAAAGCTATTCAAAAGCCCTTTAAATCTATTTTTCAATTGCTTCTCTATTCCCAACATACCGGAAATCTTGCTGAGGTCATGAACTTCGAAGCTTGAAAGGTTGAGAACCAATGCGCCATTACGAATGCCTGGGGTAATCGCGGCGACGATGGTTCCGGTTTCCTGAACTACTTTGGTTTTTGAAAAACCAGTACAGAGCCATATTTCGGCACCACTAGTGACACGAATATGAATAGCAGCATCTGATACTTCGACTTCGGGCTCAGAACTCGAGACTCTAAACTTGCAACCGTCGTTTTGTGCCAGTATCAGCGCCTTAATCTGTCGGCCCATCACAGGTATGATCTTGGTCACGTTTACTTCGCCTTGTATGTGAAACACGTCCCCGCTTACCGCTGACTCTGATGCTGTAACCATCAACGGAAGACTCACGTCTTCTTTAAAAATATTGACATCCATATCTCGGTTTAGCAGTTCGAATGCCAATGTCGTGCTTGCCAAAGTGCTAAACAGTAGCATCGAAGCTGCCGCTCGAAGGCTCATTAAAAGTAAGGGTGATTTTTTCATTTCGTCAAGATAGATGGTTGATAAGGTGCCAAAGTTGATAGGATCATACGCAAACCCCCAATACAATCACAGCCACTGTTCGCTTGCATTTTCCCTTTTTGACGATACCATTGATTGACCAAAATATCAGTGAATGGCCCTACACTTAATCGCCTTTTTTCAGCGCTTGATATCGCTCCAAAGCACATTTTCGCGTCGTGGATAAGTCCACAATGGGCAAAGGATAGCTCTTACCTAGCACGAAATTAGCCTCTGATAGGATAGGCGCCGGGGCAGCCCAAGGTTGGTGGATGTATTTTTCGGGCAGGTTGGCTATTTCAGGGACCCATTTTTTAATGTAGAGGCCTTGCTGATCAAAACGATCGCCCTGCCTTACCGGGCTGAATATTCGAAAATAAGGTGCCGCATCCACGCCACAACCCGCTGTCCACTGCCAGCCCATGGTGTTGTTAGCAAGGCTCGCGTCTAGCAGGGTATCCCAGAACCATTTCGCGCCCTCAAGCCAATGCACCAATCCGTTTTTAGTCAGAAAAGAAGCTGTGAGCATTCTAACTCGATTGTGCATCCAACCGGTTTGCCACAACTCCCGCATTCCAGCATCGATCAGCGGTATGCCAGTTTTTCCCTGACACCACGCCCGAAACAGAGCGTCGTCATGTTGCCACTGGAAGTCAGCGAACAGCTCACGAAAAGGTCGTTGTGGCGTGTGTGGAAGGTGGTAAAGCAGGTGATGTGCAAAATCTCGCCAGACCAACTGCTTCAAATAGGGTTTTACCTCTTCTTCCCTCTGAGAAAAGGACGCATACTGCTGCACCCTATGCCATATCTGTCTTGGCGATATTTCGCCAAAATGTAGATATGGTGATAACCGCGAAACCCCTGACACCCCGGGAACATCCCGGTCAGTGGCGTAACGCAACACAACGTCATCCATAAATTGATTGAGTTTTATCCCCGCTCCTTCTTCTCCTGGCTCCCAGTAGCGACTAAATTCACTATACCAGTTTCCAATTGGAAGTAGGTTCAACTGCTCAGGTTTCAGGTGTTGGGGAATACGTTCCACACCGGGCAGAGAGTCTGGTGCTTCATGCTCTGGGCCAAGTTCAGTGAGTTGAAAATAGCGACGGCTGAATGGAGTATATACTTTATAAAAGCCACCCCCTTCTTTTTCCACATCCCAGGGTTCGCGCAGCAACGCGCCATTAAAACTCCGGGCGGCGATCCCATTCTCCACAAGCTGCTGCTTGATGAATTTGTCCCGCTTAACAATGGTGGGATCGTATAGCCTGTTCCAATAAACGGACTTAGCTCCTGTTTCAGCGCTTAATTCGATTAATGTCTTCAGACTTCCTCCTTGCCGAATAATCAGTGTATTGCCATGCTTTTTAATCCTTTCAGCGAAGTTGATCAGGCTATGATGGATCCACCATCGACTGGCTGCGCCCATTTCCCAAGGGGCTTCTTCTTGTGTATTAGAAACATACACGATCACCACTTTCTCATGATTATTTAGTGCGGCGTTGAGTGCTGGGTTATCCTTTAGCCGAAGATCCCGTCTTATCCAAACGATAGCAGTGGATGGCATGTTATTGATTGTGGTTTCATTCAGTGGAATACTTATCGCGCATTCAGTGTAAAATCTCGGACTTCAAAATGGCATTAGAGAGCCCCTCCATTAAGCGACCTCGGGACAAATCATAACTGATTAGTTTGAGCCCGAAATAGGGATTTAAGTCACGCCTCACACCTGATACATTGGCGATTTATGTTTTCTGATTGTGACACTGTTCATGATAGGTACTCAGATCCTAGAACCCAGTCTGAAACACAGTCGCTAATTTTGGAGTCCGCTTACCTCACAGGACAATAACACGTTTGTATCATAGCTCGAGCCCTCAGCATAACTGCTGCACTTGCAAATGCGTTGTTAAAAATAGGCTCAAAATGCTCTTTTATAGGTATAAACTGCGCTTTTTTTCTCCACATCCTTAAATCTTGCAGGACTATTACCTTTGTTAGCATTTATCTTCGCGGTCACCCTACTCATCCTTACCCCAGGGCCCGGCGTTCTGTCCACTGCCGGTTTAGGAGCAGCTTATGGGTTTAATGCCGGACTTCAATATGTTGTCGGTCTATTTCTTGGTAATAATCTGGTCGCGATTATTGTGGTATCTGGGTTAGCGACAATACTATTTACCATTCCCTATGCAAGAACCGTTTTACTCGCACTTTCCGTCTGTTATCTTGTTTATCTGGCAGCGAAAATTGCCCTTGCAGGTTCGAAGATCAGTTTTATTTCTGCCACTAAAAAACCCGGCATCCGAGCTGGTATTTTCTTACAGATCATTAACCCCAAGGCCTATGTGGTTAATACAACGCTATTTACCGGTTTTATTTTCTTCCCACAATCCCTGATTACCGAAACCTTGATTAAGTTTCTCATCCTAAATCTGGTTTGGGTTCCGATTCACTTGCTGTGGTTATGGATTGGCAGCAAGATTCAGGAAATGAATCTGCCGGCGAAAGCCCAGTTCAGGGTCAATCTGATTATGGCAATTGCCATGTTGTCTGTCGTGGGGCTTGCTATTTTTTCAATGGTCTAACCATTTCTTGTCAAGCAGCGCCGATCTATTCAGATCTCATTGCTTCGAGCGTTTACTAACATCGGCATTTATGAGTAAAGTAGTTTACTGCTGCATAATAGAGGCCATAAATTTAGCGACATCCGAAATAGCATCTGGGTGCACGTAGTGGGCTGCATCATAAGTATTCCACTGCACTTGATAGCCCATTCCAATCAATCTATCTCGATCACTCTGACCCACTTCCAATGGAATCGCTTGGTCATTAGTCCCATGTGCAACGAAAATAGGGGTATCCTGATTTTCCTTAGTTCGCTCAGTTTCGGTACTATTGAGAAATGGTAAATAAGTCGATAGCGCAATAATGCCCGCCAGTTTTTGTGGATACCGCAATGAAGAAAAATAGTTTGCTGCACCTCCTTGTGAAAAGCCCGCAAAGAAAATTCGTTCTGTTGGTATACCTCTTTCATTTTCTCTAGCGACCAGAGAACGATGCATCTGAAATGTCTCTTCAATCCCCTCACGATCCTTATCCATGCCAAATTCTTCACCCAAAGAATTGTACCAACCCCGCATTTCCTGCCCCTTATAGCTGGTGATCGCTCGAATAGGGCCGCGAGGAAAAATAAAACGTGTTGCCTTTGGCAATGACATCAGAGCTGGAGCATACTCAAAACGATCAGCATCCCCATCCAAACCATGCAACCAAATGATGGCATATTCAGGGTTTTCTCCGGTCATAGTCTCGATGGACTCTATGTTCTTGGACTTATTTCGCAATGACATACGACACTCTTAGGTTAAATTAACGACAGTCTAAATATACCAGCTACACCTTGGTAAGCAAGACTCCAACAGCGCCAAATAAAACACCCTTACGATCAAAATTTCGGAGGATTGAAAATTGCGATTCAAAGAATCCAATGAGTCAAACTCTTTCGATTCACTGGGCCAGACAAGCCCACTCACCGTGGCAATGAATTTACCCTTAGGTTAGGTCTAATTTGGTGTAGTAGACTTTTGCTCACCTCGTTCGATGCGCTTTATGTCCACATAACTATTGCAGCATTGGAATTATTACGACAGCATTACTTTTATTGAAACTTATGGTACCTTAACGACAATTTATCGATCTTGTCGCTTTACGAATTTTGTATTGACCGTCGAATTTATTTACGTTATCAGGAACAACGAACATGAAAACACTATTCGGAATAATTGTAGTTACTGCATTGGCTTTGTCTTCGGTAGTGTAATCTGAGGTCTGTAATTTAGCTTTCTATTGCAGCTTCGCTATTGGCTTTGGCGGAGTGAACGTAGAGAGCGAAGCCAAAGCCGGTTTTTCTGGATTAGGTGTTGAATGTTGAGCCATCAAGTCGTTCCATGTTTGTGACTTACGCAAATGTGGAGACAACCCAATGACCCAACCTGATTACCCTAACCTATATGAAGTAGTGATGGAACAATTGATTCAACATGGCCCGCAGGCATTTCGTGATGTCATTACCGCGATGATGAATCAGGCCATGCAGATCGAACGATCCCAGTTTCTGGGTGCGGTGCCCCATGAACGCAGTGATAATCGCCGTGGCCATGCCAATGGATTCAAACCCAAACAGGTGGACACGACCCTTGGGACGCTAAATCTGTCGATACCCAAGACGCGTAATCACGGTGAGTCCGGGTTTTACCCGCACAGTCTGGAACAGGGACGACGCAGTGAGCGCGCGTTGATGCTGTGTGTGGCTCAGATGTACGTTAGTGGTGTCAGTACGCGCCGTGTGGAGAAGGTACTGGATCTGTTCGGTATTGAGAAAATATCTTCGACTCAGGTGTCCCGTGCAACGGCTTTGCTGGACGATGCCTTGTCAGTATGGCGGGATCGTGGTCTTGGCGAGATACGTTATCTGGTACTGGATGCGCGGTACGAACGGGTCAGGATGGATCATGAGGTGGTGGATGCCGCGGTGCTCAGTGCGGTGGGAATACTACCGGATGGTCGACGAAGCGTACTGGGTGTGCAGATTGCCACCAGTGAAGCCGAGATCAACTGGCGGGAGTTTTTACAGTCGTTGGTGAAACGAGGCATGCATGGCATCACTTACATTGCCAGTGATGATCACGCGGGTTTGAAGGCGGCAAGGCGTGCCGTGTTTCCGGGTGTACCGTGGCAACGCTGTCAGTTTCATCTGGCACAGAACGCGATTAATCATGCCCCAACGGCAAAGGTTCGTAGCCGGATTGGTGGCGAATTGCGTTCGGTCTGGAATGCGACGGACGAGGCATCGGCCCTGGCTCAGTTGGAGCAACTGGCGGCCCGTTACGAGTCAGACTGCTCGAAGCTATCGCAATGGCTGCTCGATAACGTTCCTGAAGGATTGACCGTGTTCAATTTACCGGAATCGCATCATCGAAAGATGAGAACGACGAATGGAATTGAGCGTCCGATCCAGCAGGAAATTAAACGGCGAACCCGGATTGTCCGGGTCTTCCCGAACGACGCATCTTTACTCAGGCTTGTCAGTGCCATTCTCGTTGAGATTGACGATGAATGGAGCAATGCCGACAAGCGATATATCGTGTGGAACGACAATAATGACTCAAACTAAACCGAAGTTACAGACGTAGGGTTGCACAATCTTCTCCGTTTTTGCTCAAGATGGCAAAGCGGTTTATGATAAATCGTGTCATGTATGTCACAACATGGGAGTCGCTGGTGCGCCAAAAGTACATGATGCTGACGCATGGAAACCTCGTTTAGCACAAGGTATCGATACACTAATCGCAACAGTTAAAACTGGTAAAGGCGCCATGCCACCAGGTGGCATGTGCACTGATTGCACAGACGAAGATATTAAAAAAGCAATCGGGTTTATGTCTAAGTAACTAAGCATTCTGAAGGAACGTCTATACTTTCAGTTTCTCTCGATCTTGAAATATCGGCAGCGTATTTGCCAGACCTTAATCAATCAGGGCAATGGTCTGTTGACTGATTGATTGAGTTTTCAAACTTCGAAATTACTAGCGCTTCAGCCCATTTCTTGCCAATGGCTTCTTTGTTTTGATTTCCTCACGTTTTATAACGTACAACCCCGCAGCAACAATGACGATCACACCCAAAATAGTCCGGTGATCAGGAACTTCTGATAAAAACAGATAACCAAAAATCACTACCCAGATAATGGGTGTGTATTCCATGGTTGCGATCTTTGAGGCTTCGCCCATCTGATACGCCTGACTCGATAAAACGGACGCCCAAGCGGTAGCCAACCCGGTGACCATAATGAGAAGGCCATCTTGAAAACCTGGCATCGCCCAAGACCTGAATAGAAATTGAACGCTGAGGTTTTCTGATTCGACATTGACGAAACTAAACCCAACGGCCATAAAAAGTCCTGCTACTAAATATACGCTATTGGAATAGAACCCCATTACCGTGGCCTTTGTATTCAATCCCATGGTTCTAACCATTATTTGGGCACAAGAATAAGAGAAAGCAGAAAATACCGGCAAAAGGCTTTGAATACCAAAACCCTCCACACCTGGGTTCAAGATAATGATCACACCGACAAAACCGAGCACGATGCCGCTCATTCACACCTGGGTTCAAGATAATGATCACACCGACAAAACCGAGCACGATGCCGCTCATTCTGCGCAGGCCCAAGGATTCACCCAATATGGGCACACTTAGCAGGGAAATAAAAAAGGGGCCGGTAAAAAACAATGCAGTCGCCACAGCCAATGGCATAGCCACTATCGATAAATAAAAACACATATAGGCGACAAACAGAAATAGGCCCCGTACGATCATTTTCCCGGGGGGCTGGGCTTTCAGGGCCGGTAGATCACCCGAGAGTCCAATCCATACAAAAATTAGGGGTACTGCAACCAGCGCCCGAGCAATCAACAGCTGATGCACTGGATAACCATCACTGATGCCCTTCATGATGACATCCTGAACAGTGAACAGAAGCTTGGACAAGCAAAGGAACAAAACCGATTGGATGATAGGTGCCATATCGCTCAGCCAGAAATTTGGATTGGACTCAATCATGCACTCGCATCAACGAATGCCCATGGTGCGCTACAACAGCGTAGAGTCTAAACCCGTTTTTGGATCCAAAGAAGCCTCATTTTATATTCATTCACTTCCGTTCATGAAAGAACTTGGGAAGACGATTAAAGTAGTTAAAGTTGGGTCCATCGAGCAGAGCAACCGGGGTTCACATCTGGCACCACGAGCCAGCGATTATTTCGTCATTATCGAGCCCTTTAGCTCAATTGGGTATGTTCTCAAAACCTCACTAGCGTTAGAATCGGGCTACGGCGAGCGCGGCTGGTTTGGAGGAAAACAATAAACAAAGAATGGGTTCTTTACTCACTCAAGCGTCGTTATCAACGCGCCCCTAGAAAGCAAAAATACCCGCACACTTTCAGTATAGAAAACACCCCAAACTTATCATTCATGTCTTCGCCCGGTATTCTTATCCTATCTGCTCCATCTGGGGCAGGCAAAACCAGCTTGGCCAAAGCGCTGGTTGATTCCCGGGAAAACGCTCAGCTAACTGTCTCCCATACCACTCGGAAACAGCGCCCAGGGGAAGTTGACGGACAACATTATTTTTTTGTTGAAAAATCTGAATTTGAAACCATGATACAGAGTGATGATTTCATCGAGCATGCCGTGGTCTTCGATCATTATTATGGTACATCAGTGAAATCCATTGACACACTGCTTTCAAATGGGAAGCATGCTATTCTGGACATCGACTGGCAGGGGGCCAGAAATGTTCGAAATAAGTTCCCACAGGCAAAATCATGCTTCATCATGCCTCCGTCGCTACAATCGCTGGAAATGCGTTTGCGGCAACGTCAGCAGGATAGTGAAGCTGTCATTCTTCGACGTATGCGAGACGCAAAAAATGAAATGGGTCATAGAAGTGAATATGATCAAGTTATCGTTAACGATAATTTCGAAGAAGCGCTTAAAGAACTTCAAACTATCTTAAAAAACCTGGACCATGATGACTAATTGTCATTTCCGGCACCCTAGTAGCTCAGTTAATTTTTACATTAGAGGATCATAAAATATGGCACGTATTACCGTTACAGATTGCCTTGAACACGTCGATAATCGATTTCAATTGGTATTGGTCGCGACGAAACGAGCGCGACAACTTATTCTTGGTGCTGAACCCATGGTTGAGCCAGATAACGACAAACCCACAGTTATCGCATTACGTGAAATCGCTGAGGGAAAAGTCACTGCCTCTATTCTTGAGGAAGACACAACTATTTCTGGTTTAGACTTCGATACAAGCGAAGAGCTAAGCGACATGTTTGAAATACCCGGAGAGGACACCAATAGTGAGCAGGCTTCCATTAGCCCGGCGACTGAAGCAACGTCTTAGTAGTTACTATTCTGACGGTGTTACTTCCAACGAGCACACAACACTCGTCGATGATTTAACCCATCAGCTTCGGTCCTATTTGGACGAAGAAGCAATCAGTGATATTTACGATGCTTATCTGTATGGCGCAGAGGCCCACAAGGGCCAAAAGCGCCAAAGCGGGGAAGACTATATCTACCACCCCCTGGCCGTCGCCAAAATCCTGGGTGATCTGCACATGGATAGTCGCACCATTATTGCGGCCATCCTCCACGATGTTGTCGAAGATACGGACACCACACTTGCCCAATTGTCAGCAGAGTTTGGCGACGATGTCGGTGCATTGGTGGATGGTGTCAGCAAGGTTAGCCAACTCGAACTAGAGTCGAAAGAACACGCTGAGGCCGCGTCATTCCACAAGATGTTAATGGCAATGGCGAAGGATATCCGCGTCATTATCATTAAATTGTCTGACCGTCTGCATAATATGCATACGCTATCCCCACTCCAAGAAGACAAAAAGCGACGAATATCAAAACAAACTCTTGAAATTTATGCACCAATCGCTAATCGACTAGGTATGCGTGAGTTCGCTCAGAACCTCGAAGACTTGAGTTTTGAAGTGCTTTATCCCAAACGATTTGGCGCCATAAAGGATCGACTGAAAACGAACAAAAAGGGAAACAAGTCGATCATTGAAGACCTCTGTGTCCTACTTAGAAAAAAGTTTACCCACTTCGACCTAGAAGCCGAAATTCAAGGTAGGAACAAGAGCATTTATAGCATCTACCGCAAGATGCAAAGAAAAAGGCTGATGTTAAGGGACATTCCAGACATCAATGCGATACGCATCGTTACTGAGTCTCGGCATCACTGTTACCAAGCCTTGGGTATCGTACACCAGCTATACAAACCACGCCCTGGTGCCTTTAAGGATTATATTGCGTTACCCAAGGTCAATGGTTATCAATCACTTCATACCATCGTAGTCGGTCCCTTCGGACAGGCCGTGGAGGTACAAATCCGCAGTCAATCCATGCATCGAACCGCTGAAATGGGTGTTGCTTCGCATTGGTTCTATAAAACTGCGACAACAGGTGAACACGCACCACAGCAACTCGCCCAGCAGTGGCTCACTAGTTTTCTTGAAGCTCAGGAACAATCCTCCACTTCGGGGGAGTTTTTAGAACATCTTAAGGCTGACTTATTCCCCGACGAAGTATTCGTTTTTACGCCGAAAGGCGACATCAAAAGACTGCCTAGAGGCTCCACCGCATTAGATTTTGCCTATTCCGTGCATTCGGACATTGGCGATCATTGCATTGGCGCTCGCATCGAAAAAGTCACCGTTCCCTTACACGAGCAACTGAGTAACGGTAATCACGTGGAAATCATTACCTCGCAGTCTGCGCGCCCTACACCTTCTTGGCTGAACTATGCTGTCACCTCGAAAGCCCGAGCCAGAATTAGACACTATCTCAATCAGCAAAAAAACAAGGAGTCCATCTCGTTGGGTAGAAAGCTTCTCCGTGGAGCACTGGGGAAAATGGGCTACCGTCGAATTCGAATTCCGATCGAACACAAAAACACCTTACTCAGACAGCTCCACGTTAGCGAATGGGACGAGCTATTGGGTGATATCGGATTTGGAAAGCGTTTGGCTGTTCTAGTAGCCAAACAGCTCTTGGCAGTCACTGCACAATCTAACAATCGTGATCCCAATGCTGAAGAACACAAGTCCACAGCTTTAACTATCGAGGGGACAGAGCGGCTTCTCGTTACCTATGCAAGTTGCTGTCACCCTATTCCCGACGACGAAATCATTGGGACCACCACTAAGGAAAGAGGTATCGTTATACACAGGGCGCGATGTAACAATTGCAGAAATCTTCTGAAGCACCCCGATAACTACTTTCACCTGAATTGGTCCGATTCAACCGAGGGAAAGTTCCAGGTGCTGTTGAAACTTGATACGCTAAACGAACCCGGTGTGTTAGCTAAGGTCAGTAACGTTATTGCGGAATACGGCTCGAATATTAATAATCTATCCGTTGACGCTAAGCACAATCACACTTCGACCATGTCATTTATCATTGAAGTTGTCGATCGAATCGACTTAGCCAATATCATGCGTCGCTTACATGCCGAAGAAGTCGTCGTCAAACTATCCAGAGGCTAGGAAGTCAATATGTACTCCGTTCTGTTCGTTTGCCTAGGTAATATCTGCCGTTCGCCTACAGCTGAAGGTATTTTTCGTGGACTTGTTGAAAAACAAGGGCTTCAGAAACTCATTCATGCCGACTCAGCAGGAACCGGGGCGTGGCATATTGGCAATGCACCAGACCAACGAGCGCAAGAGACTGCTTTGGCGAGAAATATCGTTCTTGGGGGGTTGAAGGCAAGGCAGGTTGAACTAAGCGATTTTCTGAATTTCAATCTCATTATTGCCATGGACAGCCAAAACCTTGCCAATCTTGATCGATTAGCGGGAGACCATAAAAACAAACTACATCTGATGCTGGATTTCGCGCCAAAACTGGAAACCAGAGACGTCCCTGACCCCTATTATGGGACTGAGACTGAAAATGGTTTCGATGCGGTCTTCGACATGATCGAAACAGCAAGTGTCGGACTACTTAATCACATCAAAAACCACACCAGACTTTGATCTTTATCTCACATCCATCATGAGCGCACCCCTGATATTGGACATCTCTTTGTCGGAACAAACACTTTCCATTTTTCAGGGGAAGAATAGAATCAGAGACTATCTCATATCCACGGGTCAAAACGGGCATGGGCAACGTAACGGTAGCGGTTGTACACCACTCGGGAAACATTGCATCCGAGCAAAAATCGGTGAACACCAACCAGTCAACTCCGTTTTTCGCGGCAGGAGACCAACCGGTGAAATTTACAAAAAGGGCATGCGTGCTGCACAACCCGAGAGGGATTGGATCTTGACTCGTATCCTCTGGTTAAGTGGCTGCGAACCCGGGTTTAACCGACTGGGTTCGGTTGATACCATGCGTCGATACATTTATATCCACGGCGCTCCAGAAGAAGTAGAAATGGGGAGAATAGGGTCTAAAGGCTGTATCCGCATGACGAACACTAACTTACTAGAGCTATTTGATTTAGTCAAACCCCAAACAAAGATTGATATTCATGTCTAATTTGCCTTTAGGCGCATTGATGGTAGATGTGCAGGGGTTAGCGCTTTCAGACCACGAACGCCGATTCCTTTGCTCTCCTAACGTTGGCGCGGTCATCCTGTTTACTCGGAATTTTGAATCCAAGCCCCAAGTTCGAGAGCTGATTCGGGAAATAAAATCACTTCGGACTCCGTCCTTGCTCGTCGCTGTGGATCAGGAAGGTGGTAGAGTGCAGCGCTTCAAGAAGGGGTTTTTTCCCCTGCCACCTATTAGGCAATTTGGTATTCGATACGATGCGGAACCGCAAGAAGCACGATCCTTGACGAGGATCGCCGGGCGGTTGATGGCCGCTGAGCTCGCCGATGTAGGGGTCGATTTCAGCTTTGCACCGGTGCTCGACCAAGCCAATAATACCAGCACAGTCATTGGTGATCGATCGTTCCACGAATCCGCTTCTGTTATCGCGGAACTCGCCGGTGAGTTTGTTAATGGTATGAATAGCGTCGGCATGTCCGCTACGGGAAAACATTTCCCGGGCCATGGCGGTGTAGAAGGCGATTCTCATTTGATGAAACCTATTGATAACCGGTCCTTGATAGAGTTGCGAAACAGCGACCTAGCTCCCTATCAGTTTCTAGCCTCACGGTTAGGGGGGGTGATGACCGCACACGTGTTATTTCCGAAAATCACTGACGAGCTTCCAACATTTTCTTCTTATTGGATTAATCAGGTTTTACGTCAACAGATAGGTTTTAAAGGAGTGGTTTTTAGCGACGACTTATCGATGAAAAGCGCCCACGATGCCGGCACCCCATTACAAAGAACCGCTTTGGCCTTACAAGCTGGGTGTGACATGGCGTTGATCTGCAATGATGCGACTAATGCGGAATTTGTTGCCCAGGAACTGACCGGTGCCCAAACTGCACAATACCGTTTGGAAACCATGCGAATCAAACCCGAGCCACTTCCAGCGGATGATGAAATTGCCCACATGGAAACACAGCTACAACGTATCAGCTAAGCAGGTCAAAACTACTTGATGCCTTGGTAGCTCTGGTGTTTCAGCAACAATGGATAAATAGGGGAAAGCGAGATTTCGTTTTGGTCCGCTTTCCACACCTGCATATCAGCGGATTAAGCTTGGAGGTCAAGCCCTTAGCGAGTATTGACCTATCGTTATTGATGCATATATCACAAGCGATGAAGGATCCGTCATCGGTAAGTGACTAATTCGAAATAGTACCTAAAGTTGTAATGCTCCCGGTCACATAGTTATGATATTTAAACTGCCCACCGGGAGTCCCCAGATAACCATCCAGACTAAATTGTATGTCCGAAAACAGATCCTGAGCTGAAAAGTTCTCACTGTCATAACGTGGGTCTGGCCCCGCATGGGTATGATAGCTTGCCGTTGTGGTGGTACCAGCGGGGGTAATATAAACTGGATGTGGTAACGTGATACTATCTACCGACCCTTGAATTGGCGTTGTACTGGCATAGCTACCATCAGCATTTCGATAGATATATCCACCATGCTCACGATTAATGGCGACTGATGTTGGATTGATTTCATTGAGTATCGACCTTGCTGCCTCATGCTGAGATGCCTGTCGAGCAGCACCATCTGCGCCTCCACTGCCTGAACTCATACCCACACCCAATCCCACTCCAATGGCACCAAACAGGTAGCTGCTCTTTCTCGCTTGCTTCTCTGGCTGTTTGTCCGGGTCTTGTGATTCTTCTTCTGTCGCGTAGAACCGGTTCTTCGAACCAACATCAAATCCAAGAGAGAATACAATTCTATTTTCGGTTTTACTTTCATACAACGGGTTTTCAACCGCCTGGAGCGACACCTGATAACGCTTACCTTGACGATGTGTCTGGTAGGCAAACCGAGTGAATGAGGCCTCGTTGGCCTGCTCTAAATAATCAAAACCAATGCGATGTTTTTTGTAGTGACTTGCAATGGAAAACGCGGATCCGACGTTTTCCTGATTGCGATTCACCTGCATAAACGATACTTCGAGTGCATCCCCCGTAAAACCAAGTCCATAAACCGTTCGATCTTCCAGACCGGCTGATTTGATATGAGTATATGAGAGATCCACAGAGGATCGGGGGTTCAGCGAATGCGAAGCTGATAGGCCGGAGAAGTCAAAAGCTTGATTGTTTCCACCGTGGAACAGAAACGGATCAACATCAGAATAGTGATGTCGTGCTCTCGCCTGAGTTTTACCATATCCGCTGAACGCATCAAGGCGAAGTCTTTATATACGAGGCGCCAAATTGAAAATGTGCCTCATCCTGATGAAAGGCATTTGCAAAATGCCACGCACCGTTAACCGTCCGCTGGTTGTATTGAAACTCGGTGGTAGATACTTCGAATGCATCCCCATCACTGAATCCACGATCAAATGTGTTTCCGATTACTTCTGATGTATAACGAAAGCTACCATAGCGAGAACCGTCGTCAAAAGTCCATTGAGCCTGAACTAGGTTAGTACTTAAAACACTCGCACATATCGCTGCCGCAGTCGCAAGGCATCGCAATCCATCTCTTTCCATTGATTTCACCTCATGTGTGATCTAACTCGTGAATAAATATCTTATCACGACACAATGTCGGATAAAACATACCGACTGGAGGAAAACCGCTCAGCCATGTTTTCATAAATTAGGAGCAATGCTGGTAACAAGAACAGTACCAATAACGTTGCAAACGCCAGACCGAATGCCAAACTAGTTGCCATGGGTATCAAAAATTGAGCTTGCAATGAAGTTTCAAACAGCAGCGGGGTCAAACCGGCAACAGTAGTCAGTGATGTTAACAACACCGCTCTTAGGCGCTGACACGCCGCCTCTATGACCGCTTCTTGCACTTGCACCCCTTTTTCCCGTAGCTGCTTATAAAAGACCACCAAAATGATCGAGTCATTCACCACAATTCCTGACAGTCCAAAAAAACCGAATAGTGAAAGCAGCGTAATGCTCTGGCCCATGATAATGTGTCCAGCAATAGCCCCTACCAAGCCAAATGGAATGATCATCATGACAACCAATGGCCAGCCATAGGAACCAAATACCCACGCTAGAACCAAATAGATTAATGTCAGAGCAATCATGAGCCCCAACTTCATGTCTCCCAGCGTTTCCTGCTGATCGGCCTGCCTCCCTTCGAAGGAGAAGCGCACCCCAA
>WLWD01000297.1_pt1 | contig 103835 bp, 80 predicted proteins | sample 6712731 | NCBI WGS metagenome assembly WLWD01 (sample SAMN12718690, study PRJNA576275) | sponge metagenome | isolation source: marine sponge | host: Mycale hentscheli | place: New Zealand: South Island, Marlborough, Capsize Point | collected 2014-11-01 | reverse complement strand
GGCATTGACTTCCAATAAAATAGTAATATCACCATTATGTAGTGATATTTTGTCACTAAAGCCACTTAATATTAATACAGAATCACTTTCTTCTCCATTTCTACCATCAGTACCATCATGATGAAAACTCATCAAATATTGCCTGAAACGTGATTCTAATTCAGACGCAAGTCTACCCAAACCAACTGCTTCACTTGAAAGTACACTTTTCAACTTCTGCAGGGTTGATTTTTGCTCTCTTCGCAACCACTTAAGCAAAGCACTATGCAAGCAAGAATCAAGCTCATCACTATTATGCGATGATCTAATTTTTTCAATCACAGTAGGTGGTAATAAAAGCGTAGCAATGTTTCGCCACTTATGCGAGTATGGGTAAAGATATTCTAACAAAAAACTTAAATGGTTTTCGTGCAACACATCATCAGATTGAAGAATAGAATCTTCATCCTTTTCAATGTCATGGAGGAGAGTGTAAATTTCTTCAAATACTTTATCATGCATCAAATGATGCCTTAGAATACGCTGAAGGCAATGAAGTACATTTTGATGTAAAAGAATAGATTTGAAAATTTCAAAGACTAAATACTTGCACTGACGTTGGTAGGGCACCTTGTCATACATGATGTTAATGTTACGTACTATTTTATCTTTAATAGTACCTGTTTCCATAGCAGCCTGTGCTAGAGTAATCAATAGTACGTGGTCCATTGAAGAACACAATTTCTCTTCAAATACCTTTATTGCTTGAGCTGATTTTTTACTCTGGTCTAATTTTAAAAAAAGTTGTAAGTAAAATAAAATAATGCAATAAAACTGAATCAGCAATATTATAATTATTATGCAGGTTAAAAAATATTTAAGACTGAGGATTCTGTTTGGGATTGGCAAGCTGTCTCGAACATGCCTCTATAGCAAGTTCCCCTGATCCAGCCAGCAGAGAGACAAACTTTTTCACCCTATAAACTAGTATCACTCGTACTCACTGGTTTACATTTTTCTTTATGATACTTTACCAAACACAAACTCTAAATGGTATTCATTATTCCCCTTCTATACACTCTATCTTGTATCATCATCATTGCATAAATACATTGTAGTTAAGTGAAAATTATTGATCTGAGCTAACCCTAATGAGATTATAACTGTGTGTTACACCCATACAAGTTTCTTTGGTAGGGTCTACAATAACAGCATTGTATCCGTCTTCCCTGCCCTAAACTCGTGCAGCGCATCACCATAGTTAAGTTAGGGAAGACTTGGGTCAATTCTGGTCTTTTGAACTTTAAGCTTGATTGCCCCGCAGCTCGAAAAAGTTATGCCCCCTCAAATAGGTTCCTCAAAAACTTTAAGATTAGTTGGTAATGCATGGCAATACAGTTACTGCAGTCATAGTCACAAAAAAATGCTAAATATCAGGTCCTGACCATTCTTTATAAAAACTGAATTAGATTTCGCTAATTCAAAGGAGTAATTTTATCTGCACTAATTTTGTGTGGGTGTTTGTGATGAGTGATGAGTTTGAACAAACACAAAGGGCATTATAGCAATTGTAATGTTGATGAAAGTGTAACAGTGTGTCATATATTTTTATATCAATCTTCTGCAAATTTTTACATAAGGGGAAGGCTGAGGGGCATTAACCTCTTACCACAACTTTTGTGATTTTATTCTGTAATATACTGGTGCTTTATTGGGTTCAAATTCACAATAGTCTGGCAGAATAAGCTATACCTTGCTATCCGTGGTATGTTTCATGGTCTATGGTTATTGTGCACATACAGTAGGAGACAAAATAAAGTTCCGAATTCCGTTCCATAGTACAGCTGCGAAATGGTAGCTTTTACCGTAGTTGTTATCGTTGCTGTGGAATATTGGACTAACTGTTGATCATTATTATTATATCATATTCATAGACTGGTAATGGTCATCATGCTATGCAATGGTTTCGATTATACTATTTCACATGGTGTCAGAAATGGGATGCATTAATAGTGCTATGGCTACAGGATTCAGGCTAGAACCACCTCATCCATTTGACTTCAAGGTCCCTGATGATTGGGAGAAATGAAAAAGACGTTACCGACAGTATCAAGATGTCTCGGGTTTGTCTGGGAAACTGGAAGTCAGACAGATTAGCTCACTTTTGTATTGCCTCGGAGAAGAGGCCAGTGACGTCTTGGCATCGACAAATATAACTGAGGAGGATCGCAAAAAGTTCGACGTAGTATTGAAGAAGTTCGACGAATTATTCAGGGTAAGGCACAATGTTATTTTCGAGAGTGCGAGATTTAATCAACGCAACCAACTTCCAGGAGAGAGTGCAGAAAAATACATTTCAGAGCTTTATCATCTAGCGGAGAATTGCAAGTATGGTGCTATGAAAGACGAACTAATTAGAAACAGGCTGGTGGTAGGAACTTAGGACAAAAGAGTGTCCCAGCAACTGCAAATGGACTCTGGCTTAACGGTAGAGAAGGCCAAAACGACCATCAGGCAAAAGGCTGCCGTTCTGGAACAAGGACAAGAATTGGAATCTGATAAGAAACGTGAATCATTAAGTTGGAAAAGTCAATGGCAGAGTTACAGGCATCCATGGATGAGCTAAAACAACGACCAAGGTTCAGTTGAAGAGGTCGGGGAACTGGCAGACGAACAAGTGCCAACTTTAAACCCAGAACAGCAGCATGCTCTAGGTGTGGCTATGAACCACATGGAGTAGGAGAGACTAGCCCAGCTGCAGCAGCATTCTGCCACCGATGCCACAAACAAGGTCATTTTAGCTTGCAGTGTTTCTCAAAAGTGCCTGCCAAACTATCTGCTGTTGACTATACCTTCCTTGATGCTGTGGTCAACGGGGAGAAAAAAGATACATTGAGTTGGATGACCATCATCACTTTGGAACAGCAGGAAGTTGACTTCAAGGTAGACACAGGTGCAGCAGTAACAGTCATCACTGAGCAGACATATCAGAAGCTGGGAACACCCCCACTGTCACGACCATCTCGAATTCGATTGCGGCGTTTCTAGCTTTATATCGCGATTAGCTTAGGTTGCCAGTGTGGAAACAGGATAGGCGGAGTGTTCTGTTGTCGCAGAGAGTACAGGACCACCTGATAGGATGTTGGTAAGATTATTTTGTCTACCTGTTCAATAACAACTGCCGTATAGCCAATATATTTCAGTGATATAGTTATCTTTAGCTAGCAACTTGTAATACAGCCACACTTAAGCTGTTTCAGTTAAATTGTGTACTTGTCAAAGCCGTGTTTATGCCAATTCCTTTTCTTCACTACTATAGATGCCGTTTATTGTAAGGATTAGGACCAACTCAGGCAGCACTCCACCTTCAACTCGGATAACAACTATATTTTGTGTATGTGTGTGGTGGTATGGGGCCTCCACATTCACAAACACAATCTTATACGTATTCATGTACGCACACATTTCAATCATTACGAACTTTCCGTGTAACAATAGCTTCTTTGTCTATTTCTAATTCCTCATCATGCACACCATCACCTGATCTTTATGTCACCTACTACGCATGCTCGTGGGTTTCCTATATCATGGCCTGCGGGTATGTGCAGCCTTTCAGTTGTGCCTCGTTGAATCTTTATCAAAGCCAACCCTTGTCACTCGCTCGGGTTGATAACCGGGGGGTTGAAGGCTTTAGAAAGCCTCGGGAAACTAGCGTAGAGATTAGGCGCGACTAAGGTGGCACCCTATACCTGTCCCGACCGGCCATCCCACCACACTTGGTGTCCAGCGGTGGTTGAAACGGACTTACCTCTCCATCGAGCTTCTTCTATATCCTGTTCCAGCGTAGAGGGTTTCCGCCAAGTTCCAGTCTTCTTGGTTCGTGACGAGTCTCAGACCTCACTACCGTTCCTTTGTGTCTCCCTTTGCCGACCGTACCTACCTTGGATTTTCTCTTCATCGTCTTCAAGCATAAGTTATTTGTCTAATTAGTGCATTGTTGTTGTTACATTCTGTTGTGGTGAACGTTGTAAGCTGTGTACTTATTTAGTCAGTGTGTCAGTTATTTTATTCTCCCTCTGTAATCATGATGAATACTAGACTTCAGGCCAGTAGGAGAAAGGCCCAATCTCTGTTTTCCGACACCCCTCCTAACTCATCATCTCTAATTCCTTCTCAAGTCCCTCCGTCTCTCTATACTCAAGCAGTAAACTCCTTAGTAGAGCCCAGTTTCCCTTCAGATACTTTCACAATGCTAACTGATCATAGTGAGACAGACCCCCAAACAGAGTCCGTGAGTACTTTGCCTGAAGAGGTTGTTTCTAAGCCGGAGGCACATCAGGCAGCTGCTCATGAGTCCTTGAGATCAGAGGACCTTGTCGCTTTAACTGAGAAGGCTAAAGAACTTAGTATAGATCCCAATACCCTTCTTATTTATCAGTGTTTGTCTAGGCAGGAAACGAAAGTTGTTTATGTCCCTAGGGACCCGCCCAATGCTCCTGAGAAAATAATTAAACTCATTGGCAATATGTCTGAGTCTGAATATATAGTGTCCTTTCTAAACAGGTTTAAAATGGAGTTAGGAAATAAAGGGATTCCCTTAGACAATTTTCAATCGTACCTCCCGTATTGCCTCCCAGGTTCTACAAGGAATCTTACTACAATAATATTTCACTATGCCCTAAATATGCTGACATTAGAATTGTCCTTCTTAATGCAGGCGGATATTCCATGATTGAGTGTTTTAATTCTTTTCCGCTCAAGTTCAGAGCCTCTGGGCCACAATCACTCATTCAGTGGTACAATGGCTGGAAATACAAGATCAATATCATGCTAAGTAACTTACCCTTCATGAATGCCGTACACCCCAGTTATAAAGACGAAATATCCAGTCTAGTTGCTACGTTAGGTGTTGTTGCTGGGTTAACCCAAGAACAAAGAGAAGCTGTAATTAATAGACCCAGCCTCTCTAATGCTCATTTCATCCAAGAGTGCAACTCGTGGTACCTGGCATCACATCAAGCCGTAAAGAACATACCCTCTTATCATCCTTACTCATCCAACCATTCCGATTACCATCATCATAGCAGATCAGGTTTCAATCATGGCTCTTCTCACCAACCCCAAACCACTTCCAATTATCACCCTAACCGCCCTTTGTCACCTTCCCGTCATAACATTCCCAGGCGTGATCTGTCATCGGTTGTGTGCTTCAAATGTAATTGTTTGGGGCACTACGCCAACGAGTGTATGTCACGCCCTCCTTCCCTAAATAAGCAACCATCTTACCACAACTCTAATCCTCCTCCTTCAGTTCCTGACAGGCAACCCCGTCAACCTTACCAATCTCATCAACCCCAACAACCTCATCGTCATAATCCCAGTCCCAGTTATAGTTCCAAACCTACTCCTGTTCCCAGAACCATTTCCTAACCCATCCGCAAGGTGGATATCCCTGATTCTTCGTCTTCCTCTGAACCTGATAATGTTAGCATACCCTTGAACCATTTTGTTGAGAAAGACATCATTGTTTACGGAACTGTCAATGGTATTGACACCTCCATAATCATAGATTCCGGAGCAAAGATTTCCGTTGTATCCGACGATTTTGTTGAATTGGATATGGAACCTGTGTCATTTGTCCCTATCTCAGGCATTTCCCAGTTCCCAAATCAGTTCCGGTCTTTTCAATGCCTATTTCACTTCCTACCATGCAAGGCGGATACCTGTTGGCAATGGACACACATTTGCCACCCCAGACTGTTTTATTGGGTCTCGACTTTGGGTTAGAAAACATTGTGAACTTGATCAACCACGTCAATTCCGACCCTTACCCAGTGCTAACTGACACAAGAGCGATGCAGGCAGACTCTGACCTGGCAGCTCACACCTATGATGTTTTGCATATCACTGAAGGTGCAAAGCCCATGTCATTTGACGAGTTACCCGAGGTTCAGGACGAGATTGATACCTTGCCCAATTCCTCTAATGACTCTGGATTGGTACCCTTGTCTTTCCCTAACTTGTCCTTCGACGGTGTGTCTAAGCAAGAATTTGTTGCCCTTCAGAAATCTGACGCTTCCTTGGCACCTCTATGGGAGTTAGCCCGGAAAGGAGAAAAGCAATTCTTTGTAGTTGAAGACCTACTTATGTGTATGATATCCACGCTTAACACTGTTTCTCATGCCCTGGTTGTGCCCACATCCCTTAGGCGCAAGGTTTTAGTCTCTGCCCACGAAGGCTTAGGTCATGGTGGCGTGAATTCCACCAGATCCTTAATCAACCGGCACTTCACCTGGCCAAACCTAGCTTCCGATGTCAGGGATCACGTCAAATCCGGTGCCAAATGTGTTCGTTTTAATAAGTCAGGTCCGAAGAAATTGCCAATGGTAGAACCTGAGATCATTTCTCATAGATGTGAGAAACTAGCTTTCAACATTGTTGGGCCTTTACCCGTTTCCAAGCGTAAATTCAGATATATCCTCACTTGCTTAGAACTTTCTTCAGGATTCCCCTTTGCCATTCCCATGGTTTCTTACACTTCGGAAGAAACGGCGAGAACCATTCTGTCCGTCATTTCAGTGTTGGGTACACCCCTTACTATCCTGACAGACCAAGGTTCTAATTTTATGTCGGTTACCTTGTCCCACCTGAAACAGAAACTTAATATGTCCTCAGTTAGAACTTCTGCCTATCATCCCCAGTCCAATGGCAGACTGGAAAGGTTTCACTCGACCTTGAAGGCAATGCTCTCCAAATGTATTGAGAACAGGCAAGATTGGCCCCTTGCACTCGACCTTGTGCGGTATTTTGCCAGAAACATGCCAAATTCCAGGCACGGCTTTACCCCACATGAGTTGCTCTTCATGAAACCTGCTCCTCTCATCCTATCTTCCTTGAAATCTCTTTAGTCATCCTCATCTGACCCTTCACTCAATCTTACACAATTCATTGAAGATCTCGTGATCTCGACAACATTCTTTCGTGTCAGACACACCATGTAAATCGGAATCGGCACTTGTAGCCAATTTCAAAGTTGGTGACACTATGTATAGGAGGAACACAGGTCTGAATAAACGCCTAGAAGCATCCTGGGACGGACCTTTTGTTGTCAAACAGCTGCTCCCACCTGTCAACTGTTCTATTGCGTCTAAGGACAAGAAATCCAAACCCAAAGTAGTGCACGTGTCCCAAGTGAAGAAATATTTACCAGTTTACCGAACTGTCCTAGTTCCAGACGAGTTAGTTGTTGACGAATTCAATCAACACCTCAGAGCCTATAAAATTAACGCCTGAGCAACAATCTTAATTAGAGACCGTCTTAGGGAATTTCCTGTCTGTGTTTACGGACAAACCAGGCAGCACACCTTTTGTAGAGCATTCCATCACTGTTACCAGTTCCACACCTATCTGGTCACCGTCCTACTCTATCCCTCTGGCTCATCAAGAAGCTTTTAGAACTGAGATTGAATCCATGTTAGAATTGGGAGTCATTGAACCCTCTGTTTCTAAGTGGGCGAGTCCGCCCATCCCAGTCAAGAAAAAGGACGGAGGCATTCGTATTGTGATTGACTTTAGAAAGCTGAACCAAGTCACGGTTAGTGAACCCTTCACAATGCCGTCCATTGATGAAATTTTGTCTCACCTTGGTAATGCGACCATCCTTTTGAAAATGGACCTGCTTAAAGGTTTCTATAAGGTGCCCATGGAAGAATCTTCAAACAATACACGGCTTTTACCTGCTTACAGGGAAAATTCCAGTTTCGTGTTATGCCCTTCGGGTTAACTAATGCACCTTAGACCTTTCAATTGCTTATGCAATCGGTGCTTCGAGGTTTAGAACGCTTCTGCTTACCACACATTGACGACCTTGTTCTCTTTAGTTCCTCCTTTGACGACCACTTAGCCCACATTTCCGCTGTTCTGTCCCGACTCAGTGTAGCAGGCCTGACGGTTAAGCAGGAAAAGTGTTCTTGGGCGTATGCATCCTACGACTTTCTCGGTTTCCATGTCGGTAGGCAACGCCTTTCGATTCCTTCGGACAAAGTTTCTTCTATTACCTCCTACCCTTTACCTCTTACTAAATCTAATCTTCGTTCGTTTCTTGGACTGGTGTCATTTTATTCACGCTTCATCCCTCAACTCTCTCACCATACCACTATCCTCAATAGCCATACAACGAAGACTATGCCTGACAAGATTGTATGTGATGACGACTATGTCAGTTCACTCGAAGCCATTATTCATTTCATCTCTAATTACTCGTCACTAATCATTCCGTCACCTAATGATGTTCTCTCTGTATTCTCCGAGGCCTCTTGTTTGGGCATCGGAGGTACTCTATGTGTTTTTAGGGACGAGCATTGGGTCCCAGCAGAGTTTTAATCGAGACAGTTGTCCCCAGCAGAAAAAAACGATGCCATCCTAGACCTAAAAGCCGCTGTTCTGTTGGCGACCATCGAACATTTCAGATTTCAGTTGGCCGGTCGCTTCTTCAAGGCGTTCACCGACCATAGACCACTTGTGAACATCCTATCTGGCCCCGCCCCTTCCTCTCGCCTGACGCGGTGGAAGATCAGACTGTTGGAATACACCTTCGACCTCCATCACATCCAAGGCGCTGCTAACCCAGTTGCGGACACTCTCTCCAGACAGACTTGGCCAAATGAAGATCGGCCATGACAGTCGTTTAGAACTATCGAACTGTTGAACTTTTTGCATGTATCTAAGATCTGTTTACTTACCTATTGTATCATTAACACTTTGCATCTTATTTCTATCTTAAACGCTTTCGCTCCATTAGGGGGGGGGAGATGTGGTGGTACGGGGTCTCCACATTCACAAACACAATCTTATACGTATTCATGTACGCACACATTTCAATCATTACGAACTATTTCCGTGTAACAATAGCTTCTTTGTCTATTTCTAATTCCTCATCACACACACCATCACCTGATCTTTATGTCACCTACTACGCATGCTCGTGGGTTTCCTATATCATGGCCTGCGGGTATGCGCAGCCTTTCAGTTGTACCTCGTTGAATCTTTATCAAAGCCAACCCTTGTCACTCGCTTGGGTTGATACCGGGGGTTTGAAGGCTTTAGAGAGCCTCGGGAAGCTAGCGTAGAGATTAGGCGCGACTCAGGTGGCAGCCTATACCTGTCCCGACCGGCCATCCCACCACAATGTGTACTACTTAAATTCTATCATTTCAACAATTTTCATATACATATTATAAATAAATGAAACAATTGATAATTCTATTTAACAAGAAAGTCTAGTAACTTTAGCCACAAGTTAACAGTGCTGTACTGCTGAATCCTGTGAATATCAGAATATTTCTTGGGACACAGTAGGTAAAATCGACTGATTTTAATCCTGTCTCTTTAGAAGAATGCCACACCAGTTTGCGTTTTCCATCTGCTGTACATTATATGCGCGTAAGAAACAAATATAATTGAAAACAGACGAGATGAGCTGTACAGCGCCCGAAAAATTCCATAAACTTCACTAAGTTTCTTTCTTACAATAAATAGTTAATACAATATTAATGCGTACCTGTGCTACCGCCCCTTTTTCACGTGCAACGTTGACATTTGCGCGCTTAATTGACTTGGATTCACATGACTAAACTGCTTCCGGTAAAGTACTAAATGCATTCCTCAATTACCGCGCTTGCGGTCGTGCCAACTCAACTTGGACATACTATAGATCAAAGAGGAATTCGAGCAGACCCTGACAAGACAGCAGTAATAAAAAAAAAGTTTACTCCAAAGACTCTCACTGCACTGTAAAAATTATAGCGTGAAAACCCACCAAATTCACACCAAACTGGTGGTGTGAATGCCCACCACCTATGCATAGTGTGTCCTTCACACTTTCTTCCTAGTGTGAATACACACTTAGTGTGAAGTTCATACTCAATGGAATAGCATGGACCCTTTACCGAACATTAATTATATTCATGTGCAGGCAAAAACCAATGCTATTATCATTGTAATCTACCTTATAAATGTTTTGTACACTTGTGCGCTAGATAAGAGAGTTGACTAAGATTTTAGTCGTCTGATTAATGAGATCTGGGACTACACCAATCTCTTTTTGGAAAAAAATGTTGATATGTAATACTAGAATCAACGTAACTTAAAATAATTCAGCACTAATGTAAGTATGAGTTCATAGTGATTATGGTGATAATTCACACTAAATTTGGTGTGTACTTCACACCCAAATGATGAGGTGTGCGCATCACACCATATTTTGGTGTGACTATTGTTACAAGTGATTCACGCTTAATTTGGTATGAACTACACACCTTTTGGTTTACAGTGTGATTTGCGTCGATTTATGGGAATGGTGAACAATCTTGGAAAATTTTCCTCCCGAATTTCAACCATTAGTGAACCATTACGGGCTTGCTTAAGCTCGAAAAATTCTTGGCATTGCGGTCCAGATCAAAAAAAAGCATTTATGGACATTAAAACGGAGCTTATACAACCACTATTTTGGCTCTGTATGACCCTAAAGCAGACAAAAGTCTCAGCTGATGCTTCTTGTTGTGGCCTTGGTGCAGCACTGCTTCAGAAGCATGGGGACGACTGGCAACCTGTGGCTTATGCTTCACGAGTGATGTGTGAAGCTGAGCGTCATTATGCCCAAATTGAAAAAGAGGCGCTGGCAGCCACATGGGCCTGTGAAAAGTTTAATACTTACCTATTGGGTTTGTCATTTACAATTGAATCCGACCACAAACCATTGGTGACCGACCACAAACCATTGGTGCCACTGCTGAACTGAACTCTAAGGTCTTAGCACCCTCCCCACCACGAATTATTCGATTTCGTTTACGTCTATCACGCTTTACTTATGCCGTGGTGCATGTTCCTGGCAAGCTTCTTCACACTAAAGACACTCTCTCTCGCTCATTGTCTCCACAAACTAACTCATCAGTCGACATCATAAATGAATCTTGTTTATCAGTTGAAGAATTTGTGAGTTCAGTCATTGCTGGCCTACCAGTGAGTCAATGTAAACTGGATGAATATCGTCAGGCTCAGAGGGAGGATCCAATTTGCCAACAAATTATAAATTTTAACTCCATTGGATGGCCTAACAGGGATCAAGTAAATCTTGAATTACGTGCATATTGGAAGGCGAAGGAATCATTTTCAGTAGGGGAAGGCCTCCTATAATTCAATTCTCGAATAGTAGTTTCATCTGCTATGCACGGAGAAGTACTCAGCAAGATACACCAGGGGCATCAAGGAATTGAGAGGTGTTTACTTCGTGCTAGGTGTTCAGTATGGTGGCCAGGAATCGCACATCACATTAAACAGCTGGTACAAGGGTGTCCAGTGTGTGCAAGAAATACCCAACCTCGGAAAGAGCCACTAATTCCTACAACTTTACCGCCTTTTCCTTGGCATACAATGGCGACAGATCTCTTTGAACTCCACAGTACTTCATATATTTTGGTGATTGACTATTTTTCTCGTCTCCCAGAAATTACTAGGCTTAAAAACACTACATCAGCAGCAGTGATAGAAGCAATGAAAGATGTATTTGCACGTCATGGCATCCCTGAGCTAGTCAGAAGTGACAATGGACCTCAATATTCTTCAAGTTAATTTGCTTTGTTTGCGAGAGAATATGGGTTCAATCATGTAATGAGCAGCCCGTATTATCCTCAGAGCAACGGCCAGGCAGAGAGAGGAGTACAAACAGCTAAAAGGCTAATTAGCAGTGTAAGTGATCCCTTTTTGGCTTTATTGCCATATCGATCCACCCCATTACCATGGTGCAGTCTTAGCCCAGCAGAGCTGTGTATGGGGAGACAGATAAGGAGTACAGTTCCTCAGTTAAACAATCAGCTCACCCCTAACTGGTCATACCTTAGTACGTTCAGGGAAAAGAATGCAGAATTCAAGGCAAGGCAGAAAGACAACTTCGATAAACGACATAAAGTTCAAGACTCATCAGTGCTTCTGGATGATACTGAAGTATGGGTTACCACAGGACCAGGAACTGAGTCAGAGCCAGTGCGTGGCACGATTACCACAAGTACAGGTTCACCTAGTACCCAGATTAGCCAAAACTTTAACCTTGGACAGTTTGATAACAAAAATTTCATTAGGCAAAATTTTTTTGAGGTAAGTTGACTTCACTGCACATTTACTTGATTTAATTTATTGTCACAATGGTCAATTTTCTCGTAGCCGGTCAACAATAGTTGAATGAATCTGGGAGGGAGGGGGGCCAAAACCATTAGTCTAAATCCACGCACCTACACTATCATAATGTTGGACCAGATTAAAATTAATTCAATGATATTTATAATAAGCACTTTCAAATAAGTATTCAATATACATACCTGTGGTTATGGCTGTGCAAACCACTACCACAAAATAAAAAAATTTGATCCATTTAAGTCAGAAAAAGAGTCAATTTAAATTGATCGTCTTCATAACTGGTAATATACTAGTTTCAATACATCTAATTTGGTAATTCATGAAGATTGTATTAGTTTCCTGTGTCAAAATTTATAAAACAGAGTAGTATGAAGCTGGAAAATTTGCTATCCTAAATAGAGTTCCTAAAAATTTGATACGACTTAAATCGCTGTGAGTAACCACAGAAATGGTCAACTTTCTGGTATCTGTCACTGGAGAAGAACAGAACTGTCCAAGAGGAAAATCACATCAATATAAAAACCATGCATTGAAAATTAAGTAAATTACAACAATTTTCTAGCAAATTAGCTTTTATCTTTCAAATAATGATGTTTAGAGAAGCACTTCTCCTATTTACTACGTAACTGATTGGATGAGTCCCTCGTTGACAGGCTCGACATTGTTGTGATGAACTATCTGACTCCACCCTGACGACAGCTGATGGAGTCTTCTTAGGCTCTGACTTGGTTGGGTTGGTGTGTTTGACATGCACTTCCTTCTGAGGCATTGCCAGGTGACGACTCTTGAAGAATGCCAGCAGACGGGGTGAAAACATAACGTTGGGTAAAAGAGAGGAGGAGTTTGGGAAAGGAAGTAATTAGAAAGTTAAGGAATTACAATAATAAAGGGATAAAGTGGCTTCGACGGCCACCACAGATAGGTCAGCCGTCTCAGCTCTGTGTGTGTAAGTTCAAGGCATGTAAGATTATGGTTCTCGATATAGGTGGTGCCTAAACAATGACTTCTGTTTGGGATTTTCCTATTTATAACAGTAGGATGGACTGCATCTAGTAGAGGTAGCTTCCAAGTAAGCACAGAAGCTTCTCTAACATTGTGCCTTAACATGGTGGATGAAGCACACCACAAACTAAATCAAGGTTATTTATTTTTTCTGACTTACTATTAGATGGTGTTGATTAAGTGCTGAGGTTCAACTATGAGTGGGAGCTGTTGAACCCCAAGGATCCTCACAGCATAATATTTGCAGTTTGGCGGTAAGGCTGAGGCTCAGCTGTGAGCAGATGTTTGAATCTCAAGGACTCCATCATAGCCTATTATAAAAAAAAACTCCTCCCAGCAATTTACCCGCTTGCTTAGCAGTTGCTTCTTACCAGGTGCGCATGCTCTAGTGTTTTGACATCACGTTAGGTGCCGAACCTTCCAAGACTGGAGTGTGGAGGAAAGGCGCAAAGCAATCAAGGACTGGGGTTATTGCTTCAACTGCCTCGGCCATAATCATAAAGTCAAAGACTGTGACCCCCCCCCACACTTGCAGCCGATGCAAAGGGAGCCACCATACATTCCTGCATCCGGAAACAGACTCCCTGCCGCCACAAGTGAGGGGTGTGTCCTGCTCACTAAGCTACCACAGACTACTACTATACTGGGCACTGCAGTCTTTGTTGCTGTTAACCAAGGCCAACAGGTGGTGGGAAGGCTTCTCTTCGACCAAGGCTCCAGTATCACTTGATCACTGAGAGGATGGCGCAGCAGCTGAAGTTGAAGAGGAATCCATACTGGGAGCACTTTTCTACAGTAGCTGGTGACTTCGCCAGCCGCCATACAGTGGAAGTTGTCATTCAGCCAAACTCTGGTATATCTCAGGTCAAGCTGAAGGTGATGGCCCATGTAGTGAAGCAACTCCCATCAACCAGACCTCCTGTGAACGTAGAGGCAGTTACCAAGCACTAGCTCCTAGAGGGAAAGCCACTTGCCGACCCTGCAATGGGAGGTGAAGTAGATCAATTGTTATCCATAACCGATACCAACAGGTGTTCCTAAGATGTAGTGGTCCACAACGAGGATAGGACGGCGTCGGTCACCCACACCAGCTTTGGTTGGGTAGTTGGAGGAGCCTGGCCTGGAACTGAAGCTGCTGGAACGGTTCTCAACGTTCAAGTTCATCCGGATCACCTTGAGGAGAGCCTCCAGAGGTTGTTCACTCTGGATTCTCTGCCCCAGGGTTAACCACTGTCTGCCATCAACGCCAAGGTGGTAGCTCAGCTCAAGGACACCCACCAGGTGACGTCAGAAGGTCAGTACGCCGTAGCCATACCTTGGAAGGACCCGCGACCACAGTTAGGGACTTCCAGGGAGGCTGCTCTCAAGTGTCTCCATCGCCATGACAACTAACAGGGTAACCAAGCCTCCCGGGCAGCCTATTAGGAGGCAGTTGATGAATACTCCAAGACAGGGTGTTCTGAGTTAGTGCCTGAGGAGGATCTATCCAAACCACCATCTCAAGTATTCTATCTGCCCCACCTGAAGTCTATAAGGAATCTTCCACAACAACCAAGTTGTGGGTGGTATTTGACAGCTCTGCCAAGTCCTCCACTGGTGTGTCAGTGTCAATGATGTCATGGAGGCAGGGCCAAACTTGCTACCTCTGTTGCCATCTGTGATGGTTCGGTTCAGGATGTCACCTATTGTTCTGTCCTCGGATATCTCCAAAATGTTCCGGGAGATTGAGCTTCTGGACCGGGACAGAGACTATCACAGATATCTTGCCAAGGACAATCAAGGAGAAGTCAGAGACTGGAGGATGCTCAGCCTCACATTCCGGCATCAAGGCCTCTCCCTACCTGGCGACTCAAATTCTGAGGCAGCTGGCTGGAAGACCACGCCAGCACACACACCAAAGCAGCTGCCATTGTGCTGCAGCAATTTTATGTTGCTGATTGCCTAACTCACGGCTGTTTTACGTAAATGACTCCGCGGAAACTTAATCACACGCCCAGAAATTTTTTCCTGGATCAAATTTCCCTGGCAACCACAGTAGCAACCAATGAACCAGGAAATGCTATCCCATTTTTAACAGGTTACGTAAGGCAGGAAGCGGTGGGCAATAGCCATTCTGTCAGCCCCAAATTTTCTGTGCCTTTCCAATTAAAGAGCAAAAAAATCTGACCAGCGGTGGCGCCAATACTTAGTTCTCTTCCAGATAGGTTATTGAAAAAGGTAAGTATTTCCAATATTTGTGACTAAATCCCTAGGTGCAACTATTTTTTTTAACAGAACTACAAGCGATGAAAAAGAGTATGGTTAATCTGGTTCAAGCATCACTGTCACTATCACTGCTACTGCTGGTGTTCTCTCCAGATTTAGACTTTTTCTTCCTCTTCTGTGGAGGTGGTCTGAGGCAGTTGAGGGAAGGATCAGATTCAAGAATATGTTCTTTAACTATATATTTCATTCTCTCCACCTCATCAGGAACACTCTGGTACACTCTGTCTAGCTTCATCATATGGGCATGAATTGCTTCTGCCCCTTGCTCCCCCATCAACCCAAAGCCAAGCCTCCATCTTCTGAACCATGGAAGGACATGATCCTCAAGAATGTGCATCTTCGGGATCACTGTAGCAAGAGGGAAACTTTTCCGGTAGAACTTCAAAAAATTGACGATGTTGGTTTCTAAGAATAAATAAAGAGGTGTATATGGACAGGGATTACTAACATATATGATTATTACCAAGCTTGACTATTTCCTCATCAGACATGTGATGGGATGAGTTATATCCTCGGTGACACTGACCAAAGAGAGAAAAGGCTTCGGAAAAGGTGTCCGCGACCTGGTTGGCTTCTCCCAGGACATTCGGATGTGATGAAGCCACTTCTCGTAAGTTGCTGCAGATGTAGGTGATGCTGGCAGGCTGAAAAAATAATATGTTTAGGTATGTGTCAAACTTTCAGCAGGTCTACCTTGAGCAACTTATGGACGTGGTTGCCAATAAAGGTCCCTCCATGGTATGCTTGTCGCTGTACCCTGAGTTTCTGGAGACACTTGTCCAACGAGCTATAAAATATGCCTTGGGAAATGTCTAACTTAGACTTCAGGGTACGTTCACAGTCAGAGATTTCTGTGGTCTATTTTTTTTAAATTAATGACATGCATTACAATACATTTACATGTATAGAGTGTTAGGTACCTTGTCGCTGATAGACTGCTGTGCTATAGCCAAATCCTCCCTCAAACTCTCACACATGTCACTAGCGTCATCTGCAGTGAGAGTGTAGAAGGTAATCATTTCAGTGACCACCTTGGCATAATTGTGTTGAGTGTCCAACTCTATTCTCATTAAAGACAACTTCTTGAGGGTAGCTGTATCAAATGGAGAGTTGGAGGCAGTGTCTACATAAGCCATGGCCAGTTTGAAGTCGAGTTCACCGCAGGCATCTTCCAACAGGTTCCACAGCCGATTGAAGATTCCCAAAGACAAGTGAAGGCCAGGTATGCAGACCTGTTAGTCAAATCGAAAATAAGTCAGTTGCTTTTAAAAAGGTTTTCTTACATTGTCTAAAGGAATGTCAAGGATGATCTCCCCAATGACGTTGTTATATTCCTTGGCCAGGCTCCGATTCCCATGGCCTTGAGAAGTGAATCTGGCATAGTCAGCCTTGAGGGAGTCCAAAGATCTAGCTGCATAAGATCCCCGTTTATCTTTCGGTTCAGCTAATTTCGACCTTGTAATGAGACACCATAAACAATTGTGTCGACCTATAGGTGAGTTGTGTAAAATGTGTTACAAAAATAATATGATGCTGATTGAGCTTCATTGTTGTTTCATAGCACGTACCACTGGCACCACTAAGACCGTACATACGGCAAAGGTACTCGTAGTCGCCAGACAAGAAGAGTCTGACAGTACGATGTCTAGAACAAGTGAGACATTTTTCTGTAATATTAAGACGTGACTTTTTTTAATTTTTTACTTGATGTTCATCCCCTGTGCTTCTATGACATGTTCCTTGAACATGTTCAGGGCTGTATGCAGGTTGGTGGTAGTGTCTCCGGCCTTGAACACTGACAGCAAGTCAGTACCCTTCATTGAGTTGGGGTGTTTGGTGTTCACCAACTGAAGGTTCATCTTGAAGCTGCCACGCCCCTTGTCGCCTCCAAGCTTGACCCAAAGCTCATCTGAAGGTATTGCACCCTTGTGCCAGGTCAATCCAGCAGTTGATCTGGATAGTAACAACTAGTATGTGAAAGTTTTGCATTCTGTTTTTTCCGCAGACATTTAATCAATTAGTCAGGATGATAAAGGAATATGCATTATTAAGGAAATTAGTAAGTGGTACCTACAATGGATATTTTTAAATATACCTTTCATGTTTGTCTACTATATCTGCTATAGCAGCAATCAGGTTTGGTCGATAGACAAAGGGGACTTCTCGCACCACTTCTTTTCCGTGCTCTTCGAAGCTAAAAGCACCTCGCTCTGCCACCAGATTCTCTCCTACGAGGTCCTTTGCTATCTTCCTCTGCTGTTGCTCACTGGCTATAGAGACGTTGAAAGCTTTGAACCATCTGTGAACACATATCTAGGGAATCAAGTAAGTAAGTGTATTTTCGCTTCTATTACCTTCTCAATACTCTCAACTTATTCCATGGTAGAGCCAGATCGGCTTTCATGGCCAGTGCATCAGTAGCTGGAACTGAAATTGGAAGCTGGGCTTGATGGAGAAGATTTTGTCTGTCACCCTTAGACATTGCCATCACCTCAGCACTTAGCTGTGAAGTACTGTCACCACAGCTTGCAATTTCCCTCACTGCACTCAGCGTCCTAGTCCGATTGATAACTGTCTTAGCACATGCCCCAGAAGTTTCAATTCTGCCAGCAGGGACTTGCACCAAGGTGATGGGCTTTTTTATATTTAAAAGTACAATACATAATTAAAAGCTACATATATAGTACATAACAGCACACCTGGCCTCGGCTGCTACCAACTTTAAGTACAGGTGGAGATGACGAGCTACTTTCTCCTTGGTTCAAGAGACGCTTCACTAAGGAGTGTGCAGCCTTGACTTCTGCTGGAGTTGCAGGGGATGTTGAAGGTTTAGCCAACACGTCCTTCAAGGTAACCTTGGATGGTGATTCCAGATTATGGCGGAAACTGTTACATTTGCTGTCACAATGTTTCATGTAATCCTGTAGCCTTACTGCACCACCACACCCCTTCGCACATTTCACTAAAAGATCGTGGACCAAGGACATGAAGAGTGATGATGGGGGGCGAACTGTCTGACTAGTGAGTGGATGATCACTACAGCAAGGGCAGTTGACAGAACCTGAGGCTTGGATTGCCTTGCAACAACATGCTGAACACACCATGCTGTTGCATGAAAGCTCGATTGGCTGAAATGCCACCTTCTGGCAAAGAGAACAGAGCAGCTTATTTATATTAGGTGAGTGGAGGAACTGTGGGTCTTTATTGTCTGGTAAAGGACTCGGTGGGGCGACAGACCGAATGTGGTGTATAACTGCTTTAGGTGTCTCTCCTTCAGGTCTTCCTCTTCCTTTATTCTTCTTCTTATTCTGTCCCCCACCCTTTGACACTTGTTGAAAGTGTAAGCAGACCTGGTATTAATAAATTTCAATTGAACACATCAAGGTTGAATTATTTTCAGTAGGTCATGTTTTATTTAATCTCCACTAATACCAGGGAATTTTATTAAACGTATACTCTTTTTTCCCTTCAATTTCATAATATGAGTGACAGAGAAGAGAGGGGGAGAGGGTATCAATAATAATAATCAGTAGATAGTCTGTGCAAGAGAAGGAAAAGGCCAGTTGTTTTTTTGTTGTTGTTTTCTTTAAATCTATTGTAATTGGGTAGATAGTCAGTCAGTTAGAGATGGGATGGCAATATATGTCAGTCAGAGATGGGATGGCAATATATGTCAGTCAGAGATGGGATGGCAATATATCCCTATCACTCATTTCCTTCCATCCCATTCCCAAGGGAGAAAGAGAGATTGAGGAGGAATTTTTTTTATAATTTAAAAAGAGCCTCATATTTTAGTATTTTTTAATGTATTTTATTATATATTTTTTTTGTACCTTTGATTAACAAATAAACTGTTCCAGAGAGGGAACTTTTTTTTATAATTCATTGTGAATGGATAGATAGTCAGAGAGAGATGGATTGGCAATATATTCCTGTCACTCATTTAATCCCATCTCAAGGGAGAAAGAAAATAATTGAAAATGAAGGGAAAGAGTGTCACTATAATTTAATTTTTTATGTTTAATTTAAATACAATCATTGGAATGATTTTTTTAATATTTAACCTACTTTGCAGCCTTCCTGATGTGGTGACCATTCCTGTGCAATGATGGAATGGAAGGGTAGTCCCTCCTTCGCTGCAAGCTTAGCTCTATGGAACAGGGAGTGGCACAGGTTGCAGTACCACTGGGGAAACACGGCACAGTCTTCAGTAGAGACAATCATGACTCCAGCATAAGCTGCAATGTCATCAGCATGCTCTCTGCAAGAATAGACAGGTTGCTGTCTCCCCTTAGCCTTGTTAAGTCTGTTTCCACAGATCCTGCAATGCTTTTGCAGCTGTTGTTGGTGGAATTCCATGGAACTTGCCAATTTTATTTTTTCATTTTTGTGAACACAAAAATAAGTTGCATTTCCTAATGTTATTGATGGTTTATTTTGATGCATACACTACTATCTTACCTTAGTCTCAATGTCTGAAGCGCTTCCTGACAGTGAGTAAACAACCCACAAACAAGGCCTATCTAACCAGCTGAACTTCACGTGGTTGACCTATCTGGAAAAAGGTGAAGCGCACTGGCTTGTGGTACCAATCCCAGTTGCGTGGTAGAATTGGAATGAACCTTTAAGGTCATTACTAATGGTATCTAGTGGCAGGAAGTATCTAACTCAGTTCCAGTATGAAATATGAAGCAAGGAAAACCAGGAATTTGTGCAACCAAATCCCAAGAGATCATGAATATATTAATGAGCATACCGGAAGTTTTCTACGCGGTAACAATTAACCGTTAAGTTTCTATTAGTAAAACAGCCGTGAACTGGTGCTGACTCAGTGGATGAGGCTAAACAACTCTGCCACCAGCTGCGTCAACTCCTCAAGCTTGCAGGGATGGAGTTGAGGAAATGGAGATCAAATAGTCAGGAGTTCCTGAATTCCATTCCAGAGGAACTGAGGGAAAGCTCCGACTTAATCATCACAGACCCTTTGTTGTCTGGCAAGGCCTTGGGTATTCACTGGGATACCCAGGGAGACCAGCTGTTCGGTGGGTTACCTAGTGTCAGCAGCTCGGAGGTTGTCACCAAGAGGATCATAGCATCCATAGCTGCCCAGGTGTTCATGTTCTGGGCCTCTACTCACCAGTCACTCTTCTACCCAAAGTCGTGTTGCAGTCACTGTGGAAGGCAGGATCAAGTTGGGATGAACCTGTTCCTGTACACCTCAAGCAGGAATGGAGGGACTGGCTCGGAGAGTTGCACGTCATCCTTCAATCATCTTGTTAGGATTGTGGCTTGGATCAAGAGATTCTGTCACAACTGCCGGACCAGCAAGAACCAGAGGAAGTTAGCAGCCATGTCAGTTGACGAAGCCAGTGCAGCTGAGAAGACCGTCCTCAAACTTATACAAGCTGATGTCATGCCGGAACTGATTGAGGCTGATCAACCACCCAAGGGCCACTACCTGGCCAAGTACCAGATCCAACACAAGGAAGGACTGATCCTCATCTGCAGCAGGGTGAGATCAGATAATCAACCAAAGACCTACATCCCACTACATCTCAAGTCACCAGGGACAAGAGCGATGGTGGACTCTCTTCATGAAGAGCTACATCATGCCGGGACCAGAACTCTTCTGGCACACCTAGCGGAACGATTCCACATTCCTAACATCAAGAGATATATCAAGGGGCTGGTACAGAGATGTGTACCGTGCCAGCGTCTCTTTGGCCAACCTAAACATCAGCTGATGGGGCCTTTACCCAGCTCCAGAACTGAAGTGGCATTACCATTCCAGTCCACTGGAGTGGACTTTGCTGGTCCCTTCACCATTAGGGTGAGACTACCCAGATCGAAGAAAACGTCAAAGGCTTACCTGGTTGTATTTATTTGTATGCTAACGAAGGCGGTACACCTGGAGGTCTGTCTCTCACTCTCCACGGGGGCGTTCATACAAACTCTGAGGGACTTCTGTAACCGTCGGGGAACACCAACCGACCTGTACTCAGATAATGGCTCAAATTTTCTCGGCACCAGGAAGGAGATCCTCTAGCTCCAGGACTTCTTTGCTGCCAAGGACACCAACAGAGCCATCAACCAACTCACAAAGACCAAGCAATTCAGGTGGCACCTTAATCCTCCAAGGGCTCCACATATGGGTGGACTCTGGGAAGGAGGAGTAAAGGCTGCTAAACGAATCCTGTATACTCTGCTGAAAGACCAGACAGTCACGGCAGAGGAGCTGATGTCACTTTGCATAGAAGCCGAAGCTGTACTGAATTAGAGACCCATACTGGAGCCGGCCTCAACCGACCCTGACTCCGGAGTTGCACTCACTCCAGGGCATCTCCTCACCGGTAGGAATCTTACGTCACCGCCACCAATGAAGGTAGACGTCAATTCCAAATCATCTATGATGAGGAGGTGGAAATTCATTGCTAGGCTACGTCATGACTTCTGGCAGCAGTAGAGTTCCGGTATCTCCAGTCCTTGGCCAAGCGGCAGAAGTGGCAGCTGCCCAACCGTGACTTCCAGGTGGGTGATGTGGTCATAATCAAGGATGACATCCTACGTCAAGCGAGAAGGTGGCCCCTCGCCGTCATCACCCAAGTCTATCCTGGACCTGCAGACAGTGACACTTCGTTGTGGTGGTGGAGCAACCAACAGATTGGTGCTGCTGATAGCAGCTGTTCACACTCCCCGTCATCGCCTCCCCCCTGGAGGATGTTTAGGCACCACCTATATCAAGAACCATAATCTTACATGCCTTGAACTTACACATACAGAGCTGAGACGGCTGGCCTATCTGTGGTGGCTGTCGAAGCCACTTTATCCCCTTATTATTGTAATTCCTTAATATTCATTTATTTTCTAATTACTTCATTTCCCAAACTCCTCCTCCCTTTTACCCAACATTATGATTTCACCCGTCACCCTTATAAGTTAACCTGCGCAATTTAATGATGATCTTAAAAGTGAATTGAAGTGAATTGCTGGCAGGAGCCTATGCCAGGCTGGGTTGACTAGATAAAGATCCTGGTCCTTCGAGTAGCTTATGTTAGTTTATTGATTAGTTAGTTTATTTTTATTTTTATTTCCTGGATCGGCCATCAGTTACGCGGTGAGCAGACAGTCATTGCATAAAAAATGTGGTTAAAGTTTAGGTACAATTTATGAAGGGACTAATTCTGACAATGAAAAAAACAGTGTTTAATGAATTGAAGTAGCAGTTCTCATACTCCTGCCGCATATATTGGTATGGAAAGAGGAAAAGAAATGATATAGCTAAGCTTAACAAAGGGAAAAAGTGCTCAATTTCATAAAGTGAAGTAAGCTTTCTCATTGCAACTCAGTGGGAGCCCACAAGTTGTCATATAGGTAAACATATGCATAAAGGAAGGAAACCTATAAAACAGCATTAATTGGATATCATCAGAATATTTAGTTATAATAAAAACTATGTCATATCAGCTCACGTGCATTGTGGCTAAATTAGCTACAATAACCAATCATTAATCTATATAAACTTGCTTACTTTTCTTTGAAGCCCACATAAAAGGAGTCATCATCCTACTTGAGTCATTACTTGGCATATGCTTCATGTTTCCAAAATTTATTACACGGCCTCCAGTCTGGTTATCTAATACGATTAATATTGGGTAGAACAAAACTATAATATTATAAATAATCAATAATATAAGATAGAAAAAAACCTCAACAAGAATATGTGGATGAACTCCACAACCTGGTATTGGATGCGCATATTTATTCCGTAGTAATCTAACTACCTCAAGAAAATTTAAAACTATTCTAGAAGCTCAGTTAACTGTATTCCAGAAATCGGAATAAGCAGATATGGGAACAATATTCAAGCATGTTTACTTCAAATATATAATTAGAATTGGTAGACATATTTAATACCTCTTCCTTTGGCAAAAATTAAAAAAGCTTTTCCTTTGCATAGCAAAAAAACAAAAAAAACAAAACAAATAAGATCTACTGGTGTGAAAGTTTAATGCTAAGAGGTTTAGCTGCACCTTAAAATTGTTGATACAAGATTTAAAAAAAAAATTCTAGTCCAAATTATTAGACAGAGAGTGTGCACCACAGTGTGTGTGTGTGTGTGTGTGTGTTGAAGGAGGGGAGAGGAGGAGAGGAGAGAGAGAATGGCTAATTAAGGGAGGAGACCCATAGCAACCATTGGTAAGGCTGTGGGAAGCGTTAGTGCTATCAACCACGAAAATCTCCCACCCTTACCTGGCTCTGCACGCATCTCGTAAACATAACTACCGCTTGATATATTAGCGCGCGTAGCGGGGCAAAAATCTCGAGAGTCCCTAACCGCGCTGTAGCCTACTCGTGGGTTAGCGTTGACCACGTTGTTGTTACAACCAGCTTCAACAGCAAACTATAATCATGCCTTCCAGGAAAAGGAAGAGGGCTATTAGTGCAGCCACAGAAATGAGGAAAATGAAATGTGCTTTGAGAAGAAGTAAGAAATAAGTAAATAAATATAATATTAAAGAATATATACATATATATAAATAAAATAATCATGTATAGACATAAGATTGGAGCAAGTCCCAGCAACAGGTGGGGCTTCCACTGATACTCTTGATGATCCTTCCTTTACTGGTCATGATGTCACGCCCTCTCTTCGGCAGGAGTCATCATCAGAAGTGCTCCCTGATTCACCTTCTCAAGATTTAGTGTCCACTCCTACTGCTCCACCATGTGGATCACACCCTCCAGCATTTTTTAGTCCATCTCAAGTTCTAAATGATCTCACTACCGAGTCACACGATGACCACAATCCTGTCTCTTCTAATCCAGTTGTGAGTTCCACTGAAGTTTCCCCAGCTCCGCAGCAGTTCAAGAGTTAGTTGAGAAGCTTTCAGCTATCGCTCAACAGAATGGTTTGGTGTTTGATGTGTCCAGTCTCTCTCAGTTTGTGAAGAATTCAGCCATACAACTCCAGACTTCTGGACCAACCCTTCGTGTCCATGACAAAGCTTGGTCTTGGAATCAGCATTACTCAGTGCTGTTATTTTTGTTTGAATGGACAATTGCATGCAGACTATGTGAAACTGAATGGATGGCTGGTTCCGCCTTGTGGCAAGTCGCAATGGCAGAGAATCATTGACCGTTTGGAGTCCCATGTGACGCATCTGGCAGAATGGTCCTGCAAATATGTGAGAGATTGTGTGGAGAAAAGGGGAGACAGAGATAAATGGGTAGCTTCATTTGATGGGTTCTATTTAACTAGGGGACACTACTCTAATAATTCATCGGCAACAATTCACGATTATTACGGAGGTGGTGTTGCCTGGTTTACCCATCGAACCAAAACAGGTCCAGGACACAACTGGGAGGGAACATCAGGTGGAGCTGAGGGGGACATGCTGGAGGAAGTGCTCAGCATAGTGAATGCTGCAAATTGTGTGGTTAAAGAACTTATCACTGATAAGGACTCCACCACAAATGCAATCTTTTGCAAGCACTTTCCTGAAGGGACAGTCACCTACTGCTCCAACCATTGCACCAAAAATCTCCTCAAACAGCTGGAAAAATTAAAAAAGAACAAATGTGAAGTATGTTGTTCCTCTCAATTATTCAATGTTTTTTTATACTCTAAAAAATGTTTAGTGTCGAGCCAGCAAGTTCAGGTGCAAAAGGATGCCAGAGGAATTTTTGAACAGCTGTAAAGCTTCCCTCAGCAACCTTATTGCATCTGATGCCATTCAAAAGGCTGAGGACCCCCTAGCATCCTTTTCTGAGGCCATTGTGAATTTTTTTTCTCCCACTATTGTCTTGACGATCACACATCCAAATGGTGTCACCACAATAAGGTAATAATCAACAATAATGATTATATAGTAATGATTTATAGTAGTGATAATTAATAATAACATTAATAGTAGTAGTAGTGAAGATGGTACAGCCTTCAAGAGCAAGCACTTTTTTAACTGCAAAGCTCAGGCCAACAGCTTTAGAGCATTGCTAGATACAATGGCGGCATCTCCTCAGGACTATGTATCTGACCATGGTCGACTCACGACTAATGCTGTGGAAGGTTTTCATGGCCTAGCTCTAATGTACAGGGGCAAAAGGACGGATCTGGGCCACAAGCACTATGTGTACAAAACCAACATGGCCATTTGCCACAAGGTATTTATAATGGTTGCATAATCACAAAATAATATGACAGTAATGATGATAATAATGAAGACAATGACAAATAGAAAGTATATAGTAATGGATAATGGAGAAAGTAGGTGTGATTTCAGCGTGTGAACATGGTTATATAAATATAACATACCCCCCTAATTCTGAACTTACTATCTGAATTAATTTTGTAGTAGAACTTGGGTCCGGTGTGGAGAGCTTTCTGCTTGGCGTCAATGGGAATTGATATGCCTGCAGATGCTGTGAGAGCTATTCTGAAGGAGCAGGCAGACTGGGAGAAGAAGCGACATAAGGCTTCATCCAAAGAAAATCTTCACAAACGGTATACAACTCCCATACATCTTGATTATTTGTATTTTACTAATGGTCTTCATACTTTCAGGAACCTGCAGAAAAAGGTGAAAAAGGCTAGGCATGAGAGAGAGAAGTCCTACATGGAATCAATTTGGGAGAAATATTACTGGTGATTATGTTGGGGATGGACAGGGGGATTGTGTTTCTATGGTAAATGTACCAAATGAAACAGAAAATTCCCACGACATAATCAGCGAGGATACTGAGGAAGTAGAGAATGATGAGGAGGTCACCAGTGACTTGGAACCACTCTTCATTTAATATGACTGTGAAACCACAAGACTGAGCATTTACAATGACCATATCACTGAGATTGCTGCCAAGGTGATTGCCAGTCCTGTGCCTCTCAGCAATGGTTCTTTTTCGTGCCTGGTAAAGACATCCAAGCATATCTCAGCAACTGGTATGTATGGATATATATATATATATATATATAAATGAAGGGACATTTGCCTCCCTCAACCTCCTTTTTGAAAAAATTATTATGGCATTCATGAAAGCATTTGTCCCCTAATTTTCATCAATTTCATGGGTATGACAACTCCTCCCCCTTTGAAATTTCATTACCTTGAAATTTATTCTGAATACCATGCATGTATGGATGTATGTATGCATTCATGTGTATATATGTATTTATTCATGCCGTAAGTACATACACATGTACATATGCTTGTATTATTATTTGTGTGATTCAGTATCCAAAGTGACAGGAATAACAGCAACAATGCTGAGAAATGACAAGCCCCTATCAGAAGTTTTGCCATTGTTACTTCAATGGATACAGTCAACAACGGAGTATGTCAGCGACTGCACAGATACTGTACATTATCCAGGTATGCAATTACTGCCAATAATAATAAATGTAATAATTATTTTACACTTACATTTTTTTTGTAGTCTTGGTAGCCCACAATGGCTTCTCATTTGATTTTCCACTAATGCTGGCAGAAGTTGAGCGACGTCCGAAGCAGTTGGCTCTCTCTGTCTTCGAGGACCAAAATATCCATTTCAGCGACACTTTACCACTGCTACGAAAGGTTTGTATTCATCAGTTACTGCAACACAAGATGATTTTTTTAATCGTCCTAGATGAAGAAGGATGGAGACACTAATCTTATTGGACAAGCACTTGGCATCGGAAGTCTCCACAAACATTTTTGGGGGACTGACATAGAAGGTAATAATTATCAAAGTTCTAGGGTATAGCTGATGATTCTCAATATGATTTGTAGCTGAGAAATTAACAGCAAACCCCTCCAGGAGAAGCTGTCCAAGCACTTCAAATACAGCCAAAGAAAATGAGTCCTTTTTTTCCAACCCGGCTCTTTTCAGAGCCACTACCTCACAGAAGGTTTCACCTAAAATGTTCGCACACATAATCAGTGGGCTATTTCTTCAAATCCTTACACTACTAGCTAATTCGCTTACCTGTGCGTGGTAAGGCAGACGTGCTAGTATCGTCTGAACGGGGTACTGTATAAATTCACTGCAGGACCCCTCCCAGCTTAGTATCGAAATCTAACAAGCTGGGTGCTTCTTCAACAGCAACATTGGTGGGCGGGGCCAAATGCAACATCGGGCCGAGGGGGGGGGGGGGGGGGGGCGTGATATTTCACGTGCACTCCGTTTTGACCCAGCCGCAGTTCGCGGCCGCCTGCAAAGAGGGTGAATTTGCGACAAGTATTTTTTAGCTATAAGGGGTCACGGGATGCAGTCTAAACTTGGAACAGTAATTCGGTGACGTAAGGTGAACAGGCCTACGTTTAGATTTTCTTGATAGTGTGCCAGGAAGCAAAAGTTGACCTTAGTGGTCGGATATTTAGAAAAGTTAAGTTGCTATAGCTAAAAACTAAACGTAGGAAGCGAGGACATAATGGGAAGAGGCCATAGAGTCTTAAATCGGCAGAAAAGCTTGGACGGTTGCGGAGAAACAACACGAAATGTCCGCAGAAGTAAATCGCTCCTAACTTGGCTTACAAAGATGCCAATGGTCTGAATTTTGGTATGTAGAGAGACCTTATCACCCTAAATAATTCCAGCATGTTGAAGAATTGCCACCGTTGCTTGAAGTTGTTGTTGTTGTTTTCAGCATCAATTTTTATGGAAAATGTGTGGGCCGGATGGGTCTCCACCCTTAAGAGTAACACAATCAACTCATTCAACTTGAAATGCTTTTGTGTCACACACACACACACACACACACACACACACACACACTGATAAGTCACCATACATACAGTAGGATGCACAATACTGTTATTTGATCTGTATCTGACATGAACTGCTCTATCATCAAACCCTAGACTTCACATATTCTTGGTATTGCTACGTGTCATAAACTTTCTTAATTTCTGTAAAATAAGCCTCGCGTTCTTTGCTATAAACTACTTAAAACCCAACATAAGCCAGACTAAGAATCATCACCTGATGATAATCAAATACAAAGTAAGGGGAAATTAAAGTGTAGCAATCCTTCCTAGAGTAAAGGGAAATATAATGCTTTTCACCTATTATTGCTAAATAGTGTGTGAAAAGTGATCAAAGTCAATACAGTACAACTGTTATTACTCATAACTTCTATAGCACAGCTGCATTTAAGGGCATGTTAACAATACAGACAATTATAAGAAACTGTTGCAATGGTGTGCAACTTGATACTTTACCTCGTGGATTAATCTCAACTCCTGGTTCTATCAAACTGTCCTGTCTATGCAGCTGGACAATTTTCTGAACTATAAATCAACAATAATGGTAAAGTTCGGAATAATAGCAGCCAGCTGTAATATACCTCGCTAAATTTGGTCACCAGTTACTGGAAGCAATGGTCTCTCAGCTTCATCTTCACGATCACCATCTAAAAATACATGAGGTACAGTGTACATAGAAAGTTAGGAATAATAGCAGCCAGCTGTAATATACCTCGCTGAATTTGGTCACCAGTTACTGTAAGCAATGGTCTCTCAGCTTCATCTTCACGATCACCATCTAAAAATACATGAGGTACATAGAAAGTTCAGAATAATAGCAGCCAGCTGTAATATACCTTGCTGAATTTGGTCACCAGTTACTGTAAGCAATGGTCTCTCAGCTTCATCTTCACGATCACCATCTAAAAATACATGAGGTACATAGAAAGTTCAGAATAATAGCAGCCAGCTGTAATATACCTTGCTGAATTTGGTCACCAGTTACTGTAAGCAATGGTCTCTCAGCTTCATCTTCACGATCACCATCTAAAAATACATGAGGTACATAGATGACAGTCATTTAAGACACTTAAATCTTGGATAAGCTACTACTGTAAAACATACATAGTAGTTTGTGGAAGCAAAAAAATAAAACAATACTCCTAGTTGAACTTAACCATTTTTATGTTTTATATAGATTACCTCATTGTGCTAATCCTTACTACTCAAGTGAAACACATCGGTGATCAATATTGTTCTTGTTTAGCTACAACAATTAATTTGCCACTAGTAATGAAAAGATTAGTAAATCATAGATTGGGTACAGCACACATTACACATTCAGAAGCTTATATGTAATTTCTCAACCTATACTGTACTATATTCAATCAAAACTTTAACTAATCTTGTTCAGCTATACTTTGCAGTGAGTTTATGTGCTGAAAAATCTAATGCTGTAATGCTAGGTGAAAGGGGCTGCTGTATTACTTCATAAGAGTACTTAGTGCATAATGGTGTCTGTATGTGTGCATATGGTTTAACATAATGTGTAATATGCCAATAATTTGAACAACATCCAGTGAAAATTTTTTTTGACTGAGTCTCATTTTACCATGGACAGGGTCACACTTTAGTTACACTCGAAAGGAAAATTAACACTGACCATTTCATTTATCAACAGTAGTAAGAGATACCTAAATATAATGATGATACTTTACCATTCTGAGCTTAACAAATGTAAACTCCACCAAAAAAAATCAATAGCCCACTATGCTTGCTTTCGCATGCATCATTTTTCCTATTTGTTGGTGGCACACCCATCACACCACACCTCCATCACACACACAAGCTACCTAGTTCTGCCATAATTTCTTCCTCTCTCTCTCTCTCTCTCTCTCTCTAAGCACAGCATAGTCCTTCTCTGTTTCTGATATGTAGTAAACTGTATACAATGTATGTAATGCAGCTGTGTATATCCATAGTTTCTTGGTAGTGCCCACTTTTCTGTTGCTGGTTTTCATCTTTGTAACAATTACATTTTCAGTGAAAACTCAGCCTGAAATGCACACAGTTAAATTGGATTGGGAGAAAAAAATTTTCAGATATTGATAAAAACCGCCAAGCGGTTAACGAACCACTCTTTTCACTGAAAAAATTTATTTCCAAATGTGGGTACAGCCTCCTGAAGGATGAAGACAAAGAACAGAACAGACTGTGTGTATGTCTTATTATGAGTGTGTATATGTATGTATGCATGGGAAGTAGGAATGTAATTATTATTTATGTCAGTCATCTCAAACAATTTATATGGAAATCCCCTGTTTACTAACTACCATTAGAAACTTGCACCAATGGATAAACCACAGGATCTACCTCAGCCGCTCTTATCTAACTCCAAAACCTTACAATAGCTGCCACAAGCCACAGTAAGCTAGTTGTACATCTGTGGGTATATTGGTAATTGGTTTGTCTGAGGCATTCCCTATAAGATATTATAGTATTCCCAATATTACTGTAATTATTATGGTACTATATTATATATCAGTATAGACTACTGGACGGTCACATCCTACCAGAGAGACGCCTTTTCCACTATTGTGGGATTGTAAATCCCACTGACGTTCTGGACTTAATATAGAACACAATAGAGAATGAATAATGATTTAAAATGTATAACTAAGTTAAAATTTAAAAAGTGTATACGTTATAAGTATAAACATCAACGAACATTGACAAACATTGACAAACATCAACGACGGCTAAATAAGCATGCAAGCCTTCCTTCAGGTGTCTGTGCAAGCCTGAACAATTACTATATTTACTAATGATGTGCTTGTGCACAAATGGCGAGTGAGCCTTTGCACAAATGAAACACTTAAAAAGAATTATCAGTCTTTTTCTAAAAGTAAAAGTACATAGCCGTTGTGACCATACTTTAGCTAACAAATACAGAACTACTTTCTTACCTCAATTTCCCGAGTACCAGTATTTTCTGTAGTATCTAATATCACATTTTGACTATCTGAGTTACCAGTAGCTTTTGATAACCTACTATAAACGGCCGAGTTTTGGAAATTTTGTCTGGTAAAGGGTCTCAATACCACAGTAACCTTTCGCTATAACATTTTGCGACTTGAAAAAACAAAAAGTTCTAAAGAATTACTGCACAATGTTGAGTCTAACAGTAAGTTATTACGACCTAAGTACGTCTTGTGGCATTTAGAAACAACCTAATACAAAGCGGTAAACAATTAAATTTTCTTGAATGATACGGGATCGCTAAACCAAAAGATTCTGTTTAGTGGAGGTGTGAAAAGGTGTAGACCATGAAGCAAATACAAAAACACGAGGGTCAAAGTACAAAATGACATACGTACGTCCACACATTATATAAACAAACAAATATCCCTGATTTTCAATTGTGTTACCCATGTGTCTCGCTCACTCGCCAAATACGTATCCTACTATATTACATATGACTACTATATTATTATATATCATCTGCATCGACTTCTTATTTATCTGCATCAACGTTATCCAGTTCTATAGTGACTAGACTCACTCTTAATTAATGGACACTTGATATCTTATCTTTTTAAACTGATTGACCTTTTATTTAGTGTCAAATAATTCTCTTTTATCAGCAAGACAAACAATCTTCATTGGCCTAGAACCAGTAACCTCCAGATCCCCAGTCAAAAACACTTACCATTATACCCTCTGTACTATATTTAGCTCATAAAATTTTTAACACTAATGGTTATTCAATTCCTATCTCAAACTTTTTGTGGTAATTTGTGTGTCACTGGTCAGCATTCTTATTAGCTCTGCTAGCTCGCTCTGCCTTTGCAGTCTCATAAAGTTTATACAGGGGGGGGGGGAACTAAACAAATAGCTAATATGCTGTTATACCCAAGCAAATCTAAGCAAGAAGTAAGCATAAGGTGTGCCCTACACAAATAATAAAATGAATTACCTCCATCAGAAACCCCAGCAATCGTTGATCCTGGGTTTCTTGATTCATCATGAATAGACATATCTCGCTCGGTTCGCGGTAATAACAAATCCTCTGGCTCAGACTCTCCGCTCTCGGAACCGTTTCCCTCCAATTTCTTTGAAACCGGACTTGACGAGTTGTCTTCAAAGCTTCTCTCCCTTTTTCTGGACATTGCTACTGCCTCCGAACAGAACTAGAAAGCTGGGAGGCCGAAGAAGGACAAGAAAAGAATGTTGAAAAGACAGCGCGCGGTGTAGGAAGATGTTTCGGGGGGCTCCGAGGGCATGGTTTTTTTAAAGCCCCCGCTCCCCCCCCCCCCCCCCCCCCCCCCCCCCCCCACCCCCCACCCCACCCAGGGTGAGCGGCTAACAAACCCAACCCTTTATTTACTTTATTTTGTTCCCGAACAGCTAAGTGGGGTGGCGATGGAGGAGCTAGAGAAGGAAATTACTTGCTCTATCTGCCAAGAAAATTATACTGAACCTAAGGTGCTTCCCTGCCTTCACTACTACTGCAAGCACTGTATACTTGAACTTGTCCGCAGAGCTGGAACTGGGAAACCTTTTGCTTGCCCGGAATGTCGATCGCTTAGCACTCTTCCGGATGGTGGCATTGACAAAATGCGAACAGCTTTCTTTATCAATCGGTTGAAGTCTAAACTTAACTCTTTGGAAATCACTCAGGGAAAAGTAAAGGCAAGGTGTGAGGCTTGTTCGTCCGAGAGCGACTTAGCTGAAGGATTTTGCCGCCAGTGCGCCATGTTTATCTGTAGCTCCTGCATGGAGGCTCACCAGAAGATGAACAAGATATTCAATGACCATGTAATAGTTACGTTGGTGGACCTCAGAGAAGGTAAAGGCAATGCTGACATCGTTGTCAAAACAAGAACTGAAAAATGTCAAGTTCACCGAAAATCTTTGAAGGTCTACTGCTTTAACTGCCACAAAATTATTTGTCGTGACTGCACAATGGTGGATCATAAAGATCACAAGTTTGACTTCGCATCAGTGGCAGCACCAGCCACCAAGGAAGAACTCATGAAGGACTTGGAACCATTGAGAAGAAAGAAAGATGAGTTGACTCTGGCTACAGGGACAATTCAAGTGACCAGGCAAAGAGTACAGGAACAGAGAGATGCCATCAAGGGAAAGATCCGTGATTCTTTTAGTGAACTTATTTCAAGCATAAAACAATGTGAGAAGGGTTTGCTAGAAGAAACAGACAAATTCATTCAAGAGAGAGTGGATAAACTACAACTTGTAGAAACTGACGTGACTTCAGTCGCTGCAGACACTCAAAAGGTCTTGGACTATATTGCAACCTGTGTGAAGTACAGCTCAGATAATGAAATCATGACCATGCACCTGGAGCTGAAAGATCACATTGTGAAGGAGCAGCAAAAGGAAGCGAATGTTCAGTCTCCAAATATCAAGCAATTGGGTAATAATGAGAAAATAGTAGAGAGAAGCAATGCAGTCTTACGGGACATAAATGATATCAAATCGCAAATTTGTAACTTGGCTATTTTTCCGGTTCAGTGCTTAGTTGAAGGTGAAGGATTGAGTATTGCACAAGTCAATGTCACGGCTGAAGTCATTCTTAATGTCAATGAACTAAACTTAGTGCAAAATATTGACACTGCCGTGGTAAAGGGTCAATTCAGGACTCTCAGGTGTGGATCATTGGTAGAATGTGAGGTGGTAGGCCAACCAACACCTGGCAAATATGCCATTCAGTACACGCCCATCAACCGTGGGCGACATGAATTGCTGCTGTCCGTGGACGGCCAACAAATTATTGGTAGCCCGTTTCCTGTCGTGGTCTCCATCTCTCCTAATCAGCTCGGTAAACCTACACGAATGTGGAAGAAACTGGACATTCCCATTAGTGTTGCTAGAAACTGTGCTGGAGCATTGATCGTTTCCGAATTTGACAAAAGAATCGTGAAGCTACCCAAAGATGGTGAAAAAGAAGTACTTTTAGAAAAGTCTTCTATTGGGTTCAAAGCACCACGCTCGATCGCATTGGATAGAGATGATAATATTTATTGTGTAGACAAGAGATCTTGTAAGATTCTACGATATGACCAACATGGAGGCTCTATCAAGACCAGCGAACCAAAGCAAGTGAAAGGTCCGGGTTACTGGGGGCTAGCGGTCGTCGATGACGAGCTCTTCGTTTGCGAGCGCAGCAATGTGAGCACGGCACTAGTATACGACAAGAACCAACTCCAGTACAAGAGGAGTATCATAGATTCCAGTGATGGAGAATTCATAGACATTTCTGCTGACAGCAACAGGAATTTATACATCGCTCAAAACATTCCCGCCAACTCACCGTATATTCGAATATTTAGTTTCGAAGGCGTGCTACTGAAATCCTTCGAGTGCAGCAATGGAGTACTGAAACCACGTAATACTCATGGAGTATATGTGTCGGGTGGTCATGTGTATGTGGTTTGTGACAATTTTGTCTTTGTGTTCACCATGGCAGGACTCTTTGTGGCTTCTTTTGGTCAGTATGGGAGCCAAGAGGGAGAGTTTCGAGGGCCACGTGGGATATTTGTGGATTCAGATAACTTTGTGGTGGTTGCAGATATGCACAATAGTAGAGTTCAATGCTTTTGATTTGAAAGTTTTCTTCTTTTTTTTTCTTTTCTTTTTTTTATAAAAATGTATGAACACTTTATATGTACTTCGCATGAAAAATAGCAACAAATTTAAATACCATGGGTGTAGTTAGCTAGATCAATGCCGTCAAATCAGCCTAAATTTTAGCTAATTGCAACTGTTCAGTTGAAATCGAAATCATGGCTGGTGTCAAAACCGCCAAGCAAATTCACATTTTATCTGCTGTCTTTTGGCATTACAAGGGAATGACTAATCTAATACCAAACATTCATTTTAATTCTTTTCAGCTATACAAACTCACACCTTCATAAGTTCAGTATCCCCAAGATATAGAATACAGCAAGTCCTTCATGTGGTGAAATACCCTCCTCCACATGCTCACTACAGGAACACCTTTACAATCCAAACTGAACTTTACAAGTTGGGTTGGCCAATACAATATAAAACCAACCAGGAATTGTGTGTGATGAGAGCATACAAGGGTGGTGCATTAGAGTACATGGGAAGTAGCAATGGGAGTGAATAGGGTGAAATGTGAGATGCATGAATAGTGAATGGCAAGGTAGGCTAATTATAGTTAATAATCTAATATGTTCCTGTAAGCATTTTGACATCTTGTGAGATACCTACTCCTCTTTGCCTAGAATTAAAACTCTAGCTTGGGTCGAGGGTTTGAAGGAACTCGGTTTGATCGCTGAGAATCCTGTTGCACATTCCGAACTCTGGTGGCGCTATTTTATTTTCGTCTCTACGCGTCTCACCACATCTGGTAGCAGCGGTCGGATCTACTAGTAGTAGTCTTCGACGGACGAGTGAGACGAATCCATTGACTGTTACGGCGCTACTGGAAAGAACTTTTTGTGTTTGCCTTGATTTTTTTCATATTTTTTTTATATAAACTCTTTCATATTTTTCCTTGTTTATCTATATCTGGTGTTTCAGCAGGATTTTTTTTTTTGTCAGCGGTTTGGTGCATAAATAATATTATTCTTGTTATTTATTAATTTTTGTGTATCGACACTGTTGCAACTGACAATTTCTATAAGTTTTGTATTAGCTACTACTAGTTTTTGTTCTTTTGTAAAATGGAGAAATCTGAAGTTATTTCTGACCATACTTGGAGCAAAACCAAGAGATCACAGAGATTGATACTTCAAGAAAACAAGCACTTGACAGAGAGAGAACAGCAGAAGGCACAAAAGAGCCAACAGAAACAGTAGAAGGCACAAAAGAGCCAACAGAAAGCTCAGTAGTAGCAACTTCACCATCAGAAATGGACAGGAGAGAACTGCTTGCTTTGACTAGTGATTCTGATGAAGACTCCGGAGAGGAAGAGGAAGTACCAATTGATATGTCAAGGCCTTCTGTTGAGCAGCTTCTTGCCCTGATGATGAAACAGACCATACATGAGAAGAAGGCCAAAGGAAAGCTTAGAAAACTTAAAGAGAAGAGAAGAAAGAAGGAAAAACAGCTAGAGCAACTTGAAAGAGAGAGAATTGAGGAAAAGGAACGAAAGGAACATGAACAATTTGAGAAACAGTTGTCTTTATTACAGCAGCAGATTACAAACTCAGAAGTCCCAGGGAGAGAAACTTGCCAAAGAAACTGAGAGGAAGGACCAGCTCGCTAGGGCAAATCGACTAGAGGAGAAGGCAGATCGCATTGCCAAAACTCTTCTGCCAATGCAACTAGGAGAGGACCTTTACTCTGCAATGATCAGGTTCGAGAGAATCATGGTGAATAAGGATGTAGAATCATTTCAGTGGGTTCCCTTGCTTGAGCATGTTTTGACAGGGTCTCATCTTAATACTTATCATGCCCATGTTGATAGTTGTCGTGGTAAATATGGTGATTTGAAAGCAGTATTATTGGATGCTGGTGGGTTTAATATCCATGAGTGCCTGGACACTTTCCTTTCCCATTTTCGACCTGGAGGTAGTTTAAGTGCTTCCCAGTGGTCACAGTTGTCAGCCCATCGTATATTTATTGTATTGAGGAAGTGTTTAGAACTCAATCATCTAGCTGATTCTGATTTAAAAGCTGCAGCTAGTGCTATTTCCTCTTGTTCTGTTCTTTCCACTTTACCTCGTGAAGGTCGAGCCTTTGTTTTTACCTCTGAACCTAAAACTGCTCATGATCGAGTGCTCGCTTACTGGCAATACAATGGAAAACCTCAGAATGTGGATAGACCTTACCGAACTTACCGTCATGAACATGAGCGTGTACCTGCAGACAAATTTCACAACTGACGAAAATTTCTTTCCAGCAATTCATACAACAGTGAGGCACGTTTTCAGTCCCATAGAACTAGCATAGAATCTGGAACTTCTGAGACAACCTTTCCAGTTACTTGTTTTAAGTGTAATAATGAAGGTCACTATGCTGACCGGTGCCCTGAGCGCCGAACAAACTCTGTTTCAACTCCATCAGTGTATCAGTTTGCATACGAATTAAGTCGGACTTTGTAATTCCATCAAAGCCGATACAGGAATAGAACAACTACTAGCCAGAGAACTATCAGAGATGTTAGCATTTTCGATTGCATCTTGAGAAGTGCAATCATTGACATTGTCAAGAGCAGCTAAACTAGGGCAGTGAGATACAGAGTTATCAATAGGGGAACGACACTCAGAAGTCACATTAGCTTGAAATTCACTAGAAGCTGACAAGCAAGTATCATCATTAGGAACTATATCAGACTCACAAGGAAGGACAGGTAATTTCATCTGATGGTTCATCATCAGATTGAAGGGAATCAATATCAGAGACAAAGAAATCGGTAGACCTTCATCAGCTTGTTGCTGTGCATTACGCTCGCTGTCTTCAACAGCTAGCGCACTAGTCTGAGCTCGAGTCAATAGCACACTGTGGGACTGGGCATTAGCAATTGATAGTAATTCATGAAATGTATTACCCAAGTCACAGCCAACCAAAGCATACTTAGCTGGATGAGTCAACATTTGGAAGTGGGCACAGAACAATGAAAAAAAATGTTTTTCGGTAGAGGGAGTTCTCATGAGTCTGACAACCACAAATGGTCGAGTTGCCCATGCAGTTGTTGTACCCAAATCACTCAGGGAGAAAGATTTACATGCTGCTCATGACCTATCAGGCCATTTTGGCATAAAGAAATATGTGGGTTCCTGTAATGCATGCCAGAAATTCTCAAAAGCATCTCCACCCAAGGCTCCTCTCATTCCTCCAGAGATTATTGTTGAACGTTTCAACAAAATTGCAGTTGATGTTGTTGGGCCTTTAGTAAAGTCTAAACGTGGATACATTCTGACTGCAATTGATTTTGCTCATCCAATGAGGTGGTATACATCTGAAGAAATGGCTATGAACTTGTTAAAATTGTTTTCTTTTACTGGCCCACCTTCTGCCATCTTATCAGATCAGTGATCTAATTTTCTGTCTCGAGTTTTGTCACAACTATACGAAAAATTTGCTATTTGCCGTTTGCAAACTTCTCCTTATCACCCAGAGAGTAACGGCCAACTTGAAAGGCTCCATTCAACCCTCAAAGCTGTATTAAGAAAGACCATCTCTAATCAGCATGACTGGCCATTAGTTTTAGACCTTGTTTTATACTTCCTGAGAAATTTGCCTCACTCCAGGCATGGTCACGCCCCTTTTGAGTTGGTTTTTATGAAACCCACTCACATTCATCACAACATGTCACTGACCATTCATTCCTTGAAGTCCAAAATGAATGACGCCAACTCCAATATGAGGGCAAAGTCAGACAGGCAAAAATTTCGATCCTTTGAAGTGGGAGAATTAGTTATGCGTAAAATCCCAGGCTTGCAATCATGTTTTGATGTCAGTTGGGAAGGTCCATATAAGATTGTTACGAAATTGAATGATGTCAATTATAAAATTGTTTCTTGTAAAGGAAAATCTCATCCCAAGGTTATTCATTTGAACCATTTAAAGAAGTTTCATGATAGTAACAATTCTATTCATCATATTGTTACGGTGGTTGATGGTTAAGGTGATGACTCTGTTGATGTGCCATTTGTGCCAGATTCCTTGAAAGATCCCGAGCTATCTGAGTCCCAATGTCAAGAACTTGACACGTTGTTCTCTGAATTTGCTAAAACAGTTTTTTCTAATAAACCTGGTAACTTCAACTACTACCTTTAATATCCGTGTTGCTACCACTGATGTTCCAGTGTGGGGTCCATCATATGCTATACCCAAAGCTCTTGAGCCTTCCGTAAAAAGTGAATTGCTTGTATTATTGGACCTTGATTTTATTGTTCTGAAAAAGGATGAAAGTGTATGTTTAGTGGGCGACTATCGCAAGCTGAATGAGGTCACAGTGCCTGTTCCTTTTGTGATGCTGTCTACTGAGGAAGTATGTGCAAAACTTGGTAAGGCTAAAATTATTTCCAAGCTGGACTTGATGAAAGGATTTCATCAGGTTCCTATAAACCCTGACTCTAGAAAATATACTGCTTTTTCAACTATTTTTGGCAAGTACCAGTATAAGCGGATGCCGTTCGGAGTTAGAAACGCTCCAGCAGTATTCCAGCTGTTGATGCAAACTGTATTGTGTGACCTTGAATCATTTTCTACACCATTATATTGATGATGTGGTCATTTTTTCAGATAGTTGGGAAACTCATCTTGTTCATTTGAAAACTGTCCTTATTCGGCTAAGGAAAACAATCTAACTGTGAAGTCTGAAAAGTGTATGTGGCATTTGAATACCTTGGCTTTGTGGTTGGTAACGGTCGATTGTCAATCCCAGAGTGTCGTGTGGAACAGTTCAAGAACTTTTCCCAACCAGCAACTCAATCTCAACTTCGTTCATTTTTAGGATTATTAAATTATTATCGTAAATTTATTCCTCATCTTTCTGATTTGTGTAGTTCACTCACATGTATGACAAAACCTTCACAACCTAAGAAATTGTGTTGGACGACTCAAACAGATCATGCCTTTCATTGTTATTTCTAGCATTTGTGCATTTACTGTTTTGGTTGTACCATGTGATAATGATGCCTTTGCAGTGTTGTGTGATGCCTCCACTCGTGGTGTGGGAGGAGCGCTTTGTGTCTTTAGGGAAGATGTGTGGATGTCAGCAGTTTTTTGTAGAAGACAGCTCCAGCCTCGAGAGACTAGATACACTATCACTGAGTTGGAAGCCCTCGCAATGCTCACTTCCATTATGAAATTTGCCTACTATCTGGTTGGACGACAGTTCAAGGTTCTGACGGATCATAAGGCCCTTGCAGTCTCATTCTTTACCTCAAGTCAACTCAACAATCGCTTGTGGAGATGGCGCTTGCAGCTGGCTGACTATGACTTCTCCATTGAGTATGTCCAAGGCAAAGATCACTGTATTCCTGACTCGCTGTCAAGACAAGGATGGCCTGATGAAGAAGACCACCATCAGTCATCTTAGAAGGGGGGATATGTGGTGAAATACCCTTCTCCACATGCTCACTACAGGAACACCTTCAGGAACATATTAGATTATTAACTATAATTAGCCTACCTTGCCATTCACTATTCATGCATCTCACATTTCACCCTATTCACTCCCATTGCTACTTCCCATGTACTCTAATGCACCACCCTTGTATGCTCTCATCACACACAATTCCTGGTTGGTTTTATATATTGTAAAGTTCAGTTCGGATTGTATAAGCATTTTGACATCTTGTGAGATACCTACTCCTCTTTGCTTAGAATTAAAACTCTAGCTTGGGTCGAGGGTTTGAAGGAACTCGGTTTGATCGCTGAGAATCCTGTTGCACATTCCGAACTCTGGTGGCGGCGCTATTTTATTTTCGTCTCTACGTGTCTCACCACACTTCAAACTGAAAACAATTTGGGAATCAGAGGTCGTCGTTTGCTATAAGAGGTGATATACAATAAATTTTCTATTGGAGGGGCAAATGGAAAGCAATAGAGGTACACTGTAAAAATTATAGTGTGAAAACCCACCAAATTCACACCAAACTGGTGGTGTGAATGCCCACCACCTATGCATAGTGTGTCCTTCACACTTTCTTCCTAGTGTGAAATTCACACTCAATGGAATAGCATGGACCCTTTACCGAACATTAATTATATTCATATGCAGGCAAAACCCAAAGCTATTATCACTGTAATCTACCTTATAAATGTTTTGTACACTTGTGTGCTAGGTAAGAGAGTTGACTAAGATTTTAGTCGTCTGATTAATGAGATCTGGGATTACACCAATCTCTTTTTGGAAAAAAAATGTTGATATGTGTTACTAGAATCAATGTAACTTAGAATAATTCAGCATTAATGTAAGTATGAGTTCATAGTGATTGTGGTGAGAATTCACACTAAATTTGGTGTGTACTTCACACCCAAACGATGAGGTGTGCGCATCACGCCATATTTTGGTGTGACTATTGTTACAAGTGATTCACGCTTAATTTGGTGGAACTACACACCTTTTGTTTACAGTGTACTTTACTCATTAGGGAGTTCACTATTAGAGGTTCCACTGCAAGGGTAATTTTTGTCACTTTTCTGGAGAATGCATCATGTCATCCAGTTGTCCATTAGTCATTTCTCTCCCAAACTAGATATGCATTCTATGGGTCCTCCTAGCCTGTTTATAAAAATATGCAAGATGTTTAAACATTCTTTCACGGAGTGTACACAACTTCATTTACAAGAGATCATGTTTTTTCTCCCTGCATTCAAACCTCTTCAAGTAATAAAAGGGGATAGTTAATATATTCCGTCAAACCATGCAACATTCACACATAAAAATGATCACCTGAATGTATTGCCCTGAGTAAACATGCACCATTTTTCACATCTGCTAAGACATGAAGTTTAGTATCAAACAAGTATATTATATAAAGTATACAACCACTAGAACTAATTCCTGTGCTAAAGGGAGTAAAGTTATAATATTTATACAATTGTTTGTCTCTACACGTGGTCTGTCTCCGGGCCCATCATGGCTTGCAGGATAGCTTCTAGACATTCTGCTATGGCAGGAGTACTGGTACAACACATGATGAGGAGATAACCTACACACATTGACGGGAAAGGTAATTATAATAGTACTATATCACATGTGATGTTGAGTAGCTACTGTAGGAACTATGTACTGCATTGGCCACTGTCAACCCACCTGTCTTAATCCAACAGTCCACCCTGTTCCATACAAACAGTCTATTCCACCAATCTACCCCGTCCCACTCTAATTTTCTAAATGTCCCTGTCCGTCCCTGTTCCAATTCTCGCCGACTTCCATTCCAACTGGTTACCCTGTCTGTTTCGTCCAGTTCCATTCCAACTGGTTTCCCTGTTCCATTTCAACTATTCACCTTGCCCCATCCCTACAGTCCAACAAGCCACCCTGTCCCATTCTACATGCTCCAGTCCAGTCCGATTACAACTGTCTCCTGACTCGAGAAGAAAGAGCTGAACAAAGGAAGGAGGGGGATAAGATAGTTAGGAAAAAAGAGAGCAGGAGAAGGAATAACCTTAATCAACGGTTAGAGAATGATAACAATGAATAAAAATAACTTATGGAACTGCATTCTTACTTTGCAATACATCAAGCACCACTGTGTGGCGAGGTACTTGCTAGTACTTTATTTATATTACAGAAAGGACCATTCTAATTGCTGTCCAACACATACAGCTAAATCTCATGTGGTTCGGACTAGCATCATGCGGATATGTGGAATGATACAAACAAGTATTGCACAGCCACTCTCATCCCTCCACCCACCACACACACACGTACGTCTTAATAGAAGAGTTTGACATCTGAGTAATGGAGTCGTTGCATTTCTCCAAGATGGCCAGAAAAGATTCCTCGTGGCCCTGCAGACAGGCCAAGTGTAAGGCTGTATTCTTGTTGCCATCCTGACAATCCAACTGAAGCTGGTTCAGAGCATCTGATGTCAGCAAGTCTAACAGACAGAATGTGAGGGATGAACTTGTGCTATCAAAAAATAATCAAGTGTAAACCTGCCCTTTTTTTGCGACATATAAATTGAATGATGAAGCAGCTTTCTACATTATTGTTTCTATTATTATTATTAGAATACCTGCCAGCATAATCCACACCTGCTTAAGAGATAGCGCTAACAACCAAGCTGTTATTTATAAGTTATGCATTCATAGAACCACTAATAGGCATGGGTTGGGCAAATATTACTTGTAAATCACTAGTAAGCCGATTACTAAACCTACCGGATATTGAAGTATTCCTGGATTTTCTTGAAGAAAGAATGGACATGACAGCACCGTCTACACCCTCCTCTAAGCAACACTCACACCAGCACAAACGTCCCCGAGCAATGGTTCACTCAACTAGTGTGGACAAGACCTGTGTAAGGTTGAGTCTCATCCCTTATACCTTTGTTCAGCATTTTAAGGTCTATCACTTGATCAACGAATGACAGCAGTGAAATCTCTAAAATTATGCCACAATTGCCTCTCAGCGGGACACTATACTAAGTCCTGCAAAAGTCCTCATCGGTGTAAAAAGTGCAATCGTTTGCATCATTCTCTCTTGCATGATGAATCACGGGCACAAGCAAACTCTTTGTGACTCAAGTTGCTGCTACTCAACCTCAACAGCAGGAAGCTACTACACCTCCTACGCCTGCTCAAACAGTAACTCAAGCTCTGGCGACTGTTGACCACCGAAGCATCTTGACTTCCACGTTACTGATGACAGCTCAAGTCATTGTGGAATCAAGCGAAGGATCAAAGGTCAATGCCAGGTCTCTCTTGGATACTGGAGCAACAACTTCACTAGTCACTCAACGTCTAGTACAGCAGCTGAAGTTGAAGTGCACCAAGCATAATCTTCATATCCATGGAGTACAAGACATCTCAATTGGATCAAGCAGTAAAGCAACTTCATTCAAGGTCTCACCCACCTACATATCTCCTACAAATATACAAGTCTCAGCAGCTGTAGTCTCTAAAGTCACTGCTAACTTACCTCATGAAGTTGTACGAGAGGCTTCATCTTGGAGCTTCCTGAAGGAGATCCAGCTAGCTAATCCATCATTTGACTGTCCGGGGCAGATCGACATGATACTTGGAGCCAATGTCTTAGACCAGATCTTACTACCAGAAATGAGAAGAGGATCCAATGGTCAGCCGTCAGCTATCAGGACAATCTTTGGCTGGACAATCACCGGTCCATATTAATCTTCCACTTCTGATGTACATGTGATGTACCATGCAGATGTTTTCTCCAACGCCAATGAATTGCTCAGAGCCTTTTGGGAGTCACAAGAAACCACATCATCTGGAACTTCGCCATTAACTCCTGAAGAGAAGGCAGTGGTGGAACACTACAGTTTCAACCACAAGCTCAATGAGACAGGGAGATATCAGGTAGCACTTCCCAAGCGAGATCAACCATTCAAACTTGGAGAATCAAGACGGCAGGCAGTCCGTCGCTTTCTAGCCAACGAGAGAACTCTTCTCAGAAAGAACTCCTGGGAACCCTTCAGAGATGACACGCTGAGCCAGTGCCAGAGCCAGATCTCAACAAACCAACTCATTGTGTATTTTATCTCCCAATGCATGCAGTTATCAAGCCCACTAGCACCACAACTAAACTTCGGGTGGTGTTCAACGGGTCTGCCAAGACATCTAGTGGCAAATCCTTCAATGACCTGCTCATGATTGGACCAACCACATACCCAGCTCTCACACACATCCTGTTGAGATTTAGAACTCATCGCATAGCAATAACAGCCGACATATCAAAGATGTTTCGGGCAATTGAACTGCATCCTGACGATAAAGACTATCACAGATTTGTCTGGCGCCCCAACACTGAAACACCTCTGCGTGACTTCAGGATGACTCAGTTGACATTTGGCATAGCGGCTTCTCCTTATGCAGCTACTCAGACTCTTCAACAGGTAGCAGCAGATTTCCAATCTCAATTTCCACAGGCCTCACAAACAGTACAGACAAGCTTCTATGTTGATGACTGCTTATCAGGAGCAGATACTGTAGAAGAAGCAGTGAGACTACAACAAGACCTCAATGAGCTCCTAGGCAAGGGAGGATTTGTTCTCCGAAAGTGGAGGTCTAGTTCTTCGCTAGTTGTGGAAGCCATACCACCTAGTCTTCGAGAAGAGGACTATCTTCAAGAATTACCAGTTCCATCGGACTGCCACAAAACTCTGGGAATTCACTGGAACTCCCTGCAAGATACTCTTCACATAGCTACTGCTCCCCTTGAAACTCATCAGACTCTCACCAAAAGACAGCTCACTTCAGACATTGCTCACACGTTCGACGTGCTTGGATGGTTCGCTCCTGCTACAGTCTGTATGAAGATTCTACTGCAGTCACTATGGGAATGCAAGGTGGACTGGGACGAGCAAGTTCCAGAAGATCTTGAGGTGATCTGGGCCAGTTGGAGGGAACAGTTATGCCTCCTTAACAAGCATCCTATCACCCGCTACTACTTCAGACCAGATGCTGTTGTTACTAACACTCAACTGCATGGCTTCTCGAATGCATCAGAGAAGGCCTTTTCTGCCGTTGTCTACATCCGAGCTGAGTATGCCAATTCTCTGACTTCCGTGACTCTTGTAGCAGCCAAATCACGAGTAGCTCCTCTCAAGAAGGAGTCAATACCACGTTTGGAGCTGTGTGGATCACTTCTGTTAGCCAAGCTGCTAGACTCAGTGCGTACTGCACTTGGAATTGACATAAGTCAGACCCATGCCTGGACAGATTCTACAGTCGTTCTTAACTGGTTAGATGGTAACCCTCGACGCTTGAAAACCTTGTAGGCAATAGAATATCATCTATCCTGGAACTACTTCCCACAAATATATGGAAACATGTACCATCCCAAAGCAATCCTGCTGACTGTGCCTCCAGAGGACTGCTTCCTAAGCAGCTCCTAGAACATCAACTTTGGTGGCATGGACCTGAATGGCTGTCCAAGGATTCTTCACACTGGCCATCTCAGCCACAATGTCTTTCCTCTGGGGAAGATCCTGAGGTTAGAGAGTCTGCATCAATGTCATTACCTCTACAGAACCCTGGCTACTCCTTCAATATTCCTCATTTGACAAACTAAGACGAGTACTTGCCTGGGCTCTTCGATTTCTTCACAATATCAAAATTCGTGGGACTCAAGAGCAACCTCGAACTAGTTCATTTTGAACTGTACCAGAGATTATTCAAGCTGAGATCGTGCTTATCAAGCAGTCGCAAGAGAGTATGTTTGGTATTGAGATCAAAGCACTGCAGAAGGTTGTTACTTTGCCCACTAATAGTCCAATACTTCCTCTTCGACCTTTCCTAGATTCTAACTCGGTTCTCAAGGTGGGCGGAAGGCTGGCAAGAGCACATCTTAAGTTCTCAAAGCGACATCCTATCATACTACACCACAAGGATCCTCTCAGTCACATGATTGTCAGACATCAACATCTCATCTCCAGTCATGCTGGACCTACACTGCTGATGTCAATTCTTGCTCGGACGTACCACATTGTCTCTGGAAAGAGATTGGTTCGCTCCTGTTGCAGACAGTGTGTCATCTGCAAACGCCAAGCTGCTCGGCCAGAAAGTCAGCTGATGGGACAACTTCCATCTCAACGACTCACCCCTGGACCAGTCTTTCAGACTACTGGTGTGGACTTTGCAGGACCAGTCTATACCAAGTATGGTTATGTTCGTCGACCGGTACTAGTCAAGACATACATCTGTGTATTTGTGTCCTTTTCAGTGAGGGCAGTCCACTTGGAACCAGTTTCTGATCTCAGTGCTGAGGCTTTCCTAGCTGCACTGAGAAGATTCGTGTCTAGAAGGGGAAAACCCAAAGAAATGTTTTCGGACAATGGTACGAACTTTGTCGGGGTGTCTAGAAAACTGAAACACCTGTACAAATTCCTGAGCAAAGAAACGACTCAAAATTCTGTGTCTCAATTTTGTGTTGCCCAACACATACAGTGGCACATTAGTCCTGAACGAGCTCCACACTTCGGAGGCTTATGGGAAGCCACAGTAAAGGCAGTCAAGACTCACTTGAAGAATGTCGTTGGAGATCATCATCTGACATTTGAGGAATTGACAACTACCTTGTGCCAAATAGAATCATGTCTCAACAGCCGACCTATTAGTGCAGTCACTAGTCATGATGAAGATGGTATCGAGCCATTGACACCGGGACACTTCTTGATTGGCCAGCCACTGGAAACAATTCCTGATCAACACATTTCGACCAAGACGCAATCACTACTTCGCAGGTGGAACTTGTGCCAGGCCATAGTCAAGGACTTTTGGACAAGGTGGTCAACAGAATATATTACTCAATTGAATAAACTGTCAAAATGGAAACATTCTCAGCGCAATCTACTGGAAGGAGACATCATTCTGCTGAAAGATCAAACCAACTTCTCTCATAAGTGGCCATTGGCGAGAATTGTGCAAACTCATGGCAGAGACGGCAAAGTCAGAGTAGTCACAATCAGGACGTCTTCAGGGACTTATAAACGACCTACTACAAAGATCGTTCTATTGGTGCCTCAAGACGAAGACTCGAAAGACTGCAGTCTTGGTGGGCGGGATGTTGGAGCCACAGACAGCCACTAACCTAATTAGGCTTGAACCCTATTTGCACTTCATTCACTCATGAACTCTGTGTACACTACAATTAACTCCCCTTTTCACAACAAGTATCACTCTATTCACTCTGTCTTCTCTGCTCTGGATTATAGTCTGAACTCTCTCTCACACTCTCAGTCTACTCACTTTTCTCAGTTTTTGCAACTTGCAACTCTGACTTTCTTTACTGTTATACTCATCACTATTTGATTATTAGTTAGTTTGATTGTACTGATTGACTTAACTTGGGGCAACATACAGTTAGACAGTGTAGCTATCTCTTTACTATAATCTGGAGTGGCTTTAGCTAGCTGTTAGGTTAGGTGTTAGCTTTTCATAATAGCTGCTAATAGCTTGGGACTTACATCCTAAGTGGCCCCCACTCTATCTAGTTCACAGCAATTCTCAGCTTTGATGAGCTGAGTAGTGAGCAATTGCACAGGTGATTTTCTTACTTTCTTTATACCCACACAGAGGCTCTTCTCTTCCCCCCCCCCCTCCCTTCTCCTCACCAATGATAGCAGTGTGTCCGTACTTGGACGCCACCATTAGCGGTGTCTGCCCACTACTATCAGTGATAGACACCTCCACCCCTCTCTTCAACAGCAAGTGCAGACTCTCCACGCTGTCATTGAAGGCGGCGACATGGACCACAGTAGTTCTGCCTCCACTATCACACACATTCACTTCCTCTGTGTTCATCTTCTCCAGCAAGGACTCCACACATTCTTGGTTGTCATTGAAACTAAAGGGAGATAACAATAACAACTGGTCAACGAACCTGCTCTCAGCTACAACTAACCTGAATATCTACAATCGACTTTCAAATTTGTGGCATTCATCCAATTGTGACCATTATCACCGTCATATTTAAATCAAACATGTAGGTTTGATAACCTTTAGATTTTCATAATTTATTTATAAATTTATATTTCTTTACTCCAGGATGACGAACAAGAAGAAAAAGGGTTTTAAGCTGAAGCAGCCCGGCCGTACTCCTGAATCAACACCAACACGAATAAAGCAAAAGAAATGGACAGATGATCAAATGCTTACTGCTATTAGTGATGTCAAGAAGGGAATACCAAGTAATCAAGCTGCAGATGCACATGGAGTTTCGAGGTCAACTTCAAAATATCGAATAAGTGAACGGGTAATGCATGGAGTTAGTCCTTGGCCGGCTCGTTACTTATCTACTGAGGAGGAAGCGCTGTTGGCCGATTATTTGCTGAAGTCTTCGGACATTGGCTATGGTAAAACACGACGTGATGTTTGTTGCTGAAGCATACTTGAAGAAGAAAGGGTCATTGAAAGGAGAAAGGTTGAGCAATGGATGGTGGGATAAATTCTTGCGAAGAAATCGAACTCCCCGACTTGTGTCAGTGAGTCAACTGCTGGTGTCAGGTTTGATGCAGTCAATTCAACTAACATTAACAATTACTTTAAATTACTTCAAGATACATAAATTGGCTTTGCAGATCATCCAGAGACTATATTATTTAATATAGATGAAACCGGAATGCCCCTTTGCCCACGTCCTCCAAAAGTTGTTGCTAGAAAAGGTCAGAAAAAAATTTGTTCAAACATCAGGGCAAAAGTCAAGTAACTATTTTGGCATGTGGAAGTGCAACTGGTCAAGTTATACCCCTGTTTATTATATACACAGAAAAGCAGATTACTCCACTATGGACTCAGGATGAAGTGACAGAATCATGATTTGCTGTCAGTGATAATGGGTGGGTCAACCAGGAACTCTCCAACTTTTTGCTGACTGATCACTTTCTTACCGAATTCTCCATCACAACGTCCTATTCTTCTTTTGCATGATGGGAACTGTGCCCATCAAGCAAAAGAAGAATAAGGGACGTTATCCATTCAGTTTGCAAGGGAACATGATATTGTGATTATTTGTCTGCCTTCTCATACGACACATGAGTGCCAACCCCTGGATACCAGCTTTTTTCGTTCCCTTAAGTCATATTGGCAAAATTCGGTCCACCAGTTTTTATCACAATAATTCAGGAAAAGTGATCTCAAGGTTGAATTTCTGTAGTGTGTTTAAGCCAGCTTGGTTAATGGTTTTAATAAGACAGTAATTTATCCATTTAACAGACAGGCTATTAGAACTACAGTAAATGAAGGTGAGCTCTCATTAGTTACTAAGATTTATTTTTTGCTAATGTTACAGACTCATATTATGGTGAGCGGATTTGAGGGCTTAATTTAAAATCTCTTTTGTGGCCAAATTGGCTAATTGTAGAAGGTAAGATAAATATGTGGATTAATATTTGATGCTAAGTATTGAGGTTTAAACTATGACTGATAAAGATAAAACCATTCACATAGGTTCTAATATAAATTCTATTTTAGCGCTATGTCAGAAATAAAGCAAGTAGTGAACACTGCAAAGGAGTATTGGGGAGGGGGTGGGCGGGGGGGGGGGGGGGGGGGGGGGGGAGGGGGGGGGAGAGATATGTTGCTTTATGAAAATTAATATCCCAGGAATTTAATTTTAAAAAAGTTTTCCATGAATGGTGATTTTTTCCACTTATTATTGATTCTTTGCAATAATGATCAACATCTGGAAACACAAACATACACACACACACACACATACATATACGCACACAGGAAAAAGCCTGAAGGATGTACTAAACAGAAAACATGTGCTCCCAACTATCTTTTCGTTTGTATTTTGTGCATAAAATTACCGAGAGTTTGACCTGAGTGACTTCTGAAGAGGACTTCCGCAAAATGTTGAAACATCTTGTTAATTTTTAAATATAATTACAAGTGAACAGAGAAAATACATTTATATGTATTACTATTATTATTAATACTAGCAAGTAGGCGCTGGACATATTGCAAAGTAAGAATGCAGTAGCGCAAGTTATCTTGCTCAGTTATCATTCTCTACTATTGGTTAAGGTTACATCCCTCCCCTACTCTCTTTTTTCTGAGCTATCTGAGCTTTTCTTCTACCCCACCTCTCCTATCTTCAACTCTACTTCTCGAGTCATGGAACCCCCTTTTCCTGTCTATCTCTCCTGCTTCTGAATTTCTGTCCTACTTTGAGAAACGTTTGTCTTCTATTTCGTACTTTAGCCTTTCTTTTGAACACTAACCCCTGCCCAGTAATTAATCGCTCGCCTTTTTGCCTTCTCTTCCCTTCCATTGTAAACCTGCACCCCTTACCTCGACCGATTCCATCCGCTTTTTAGTTACGATTAATCGCCTTTCTCTTCCATTGTAAACCTATACCCCTTACCTCGACTGATTCCATCCGCTTTTCACTTACAATTAATCGCTTTTTACCTTCTCTTCCGTACTTTCGCCTTCCTTTTTTAAACCTACGCCACCTCCGCTTTTTAGAAGTAACCAGCACATTCTACTGAATGTGACGACACTTTACCTACACCTTTACTGAACTGTGTGCATGACTTATTCATGAATACACACACCGTCGGTCGTCGTTGTCGTTACTGACACACAAGCGTATTAATATAATTATTATTATAATTTTTCTCTAGCCAATATTTTTTATTATATAAAAATAGTGGCTGTTAAAAAGAGAAAAAATTCCTATTATTATTATTATTTCAGCCGAGAATGACTTAGTTTTGAAGCATGTATCAAATGAAAAATCACCGTATTAGTAATTATGTGCTGAACTTAACATGTATTCACTTCATAATTCTACTTGTTATTTTGTACTTTTATTGTGGTCTTATATCTTATGTTTATAGTCGAACAATCTGCTGTCACAGAACCTCAGCCTGAAACACTTCTTGATATGGACGTACCAGGAGATCAATGTGTAACGATTAGTTAATGTTCACAGCAATTATAATATACTTTCATTTACAGATAGTGATCACATATACAGACAAGGTACAGATCGTTAGTCCAAACATACACACAGAACCGTTAGCATGAATCACGTGACTTGAATGACAATGATTAATGATTTGTGCATAATGTAATATCGTCACATCTTTCCTTTCATACAAAGAAACATAAAAAACAAAAAAAAGACAATCTGTTATGAAATGACTTGAACTACAGGAATTGTAGATCAACACACATTAGGTTGAAACTGTCTAGTCATACCTCCGGTTACCCAAATAGTCGGGGCGCTTTCCACGGGTACTCCTATTAGACCTCCGTGGCTCATCCCGGTCTGTAGATGTAGGAGTTCCTTGTTCTGAATTTATTCTTGGCTTCTGTGGTTTGTCCAGTGCTAGTGGAGGTGCTTCATATCAGGGAGTATTAATATGTTGGAAAGTTGACGCTTCCTCTGAAGAAGTCTCACTCTCCACTGATGGGGATGACTCTGGGTTTTTTGTCTGAATGTTCTCTTGTATCCTTTGACTTGATGAGATGTCGTCGATTGCGTACAAATGTACGGTTACCCATTTTCACTACATAACTTCGAGGGCCCACTAATCCTGCACACACTCCTGGACTCCATACTTTCTCTCCGGGAAGGCGCATCCTCACTGTGTCTCCTGGTACCAAGGGTTTCAGTGGTCTGGTGTGGCGATCATAGTAGTGCTGTTGACGCTGCTTCTGCCTGTTAATTGCTTCAGCACTCTCTTCCGTAGGTTATTCTGGAGCTAATAACTTCCCCTGTGTGGGAAGGAAAGTCTTGCACCGGCGACCTAGAAACCGCTCGCTGGGCTTGATCCTAAACCCTCGGTTGGTGTATTCCGCCAGTCTAGCAGAGCCATAAACTCAGAACTATTGTTCTTTTCGCACTTTGAAAACAGCTGCTTTACTGTCTTGACCGTGTTTTCTGCCTTCCCGTTTGACTGCGGATAGTGTAGAGAGGAAGTGATATGCTCAAAACCCCATTTCCGGGCGAATGTTGCAAACTCATCAGACGCAAACTGTGGTCCATTGTCCGAGACCAATACATCAGGAATCCCATACCTAGCAAACATCACTTTGAGAGCTTTGCTAACAGTACTAGTGGTAGCCCGATGGAGGTGTTCCACCTCAATGAAGTTGCTGTAGTAATCGCTGACTACAAGTAGGATTCTGCCTTCATGGTCACAGAGATCTGTTCCGAGTTCGACCAGGGTCGTGCAGCAAATCCATGCTGACTTATTGGCTCTTTTGTAGGTGTGTTACGATATGCCATACAAACATCACACTTTGAGATGAATTCTTTTAGCTATGATGACATGCGAGGCCAATACATTGTTTCCTGGGCTCTTCTGATGCATCCTTCTATGCCTATGTGAGAGGCATGTGCGCGTGACATCATTTTCCTCCTCATTGCAGCAGGAATCACAAGCTGTTGCCCCTTAAATATTAGGTAGTCCTGTAATGTTAGCTCATCTCTGACATCAAAATAGGGATATAAGCTCTCTGCTATTCCTGATTTTGTGGCTGGCCAGCCTTTCCTCACCGTGTCCCTTAGCATACTTATGATTGGGTCTTCTGCCACAACATCTTGGATCCATTGTATCTGAGCTGTAGGCAACGCTAATGAAACTGTCTGATCCATTTCCTCTAATTCTTGTGAAAGGTCACACTGGTTCACACTGGTAAGTGGTGCCCGGCTGAGAGTGTCTGCTAGAACCATTTCTTTCCCCTTCTTGTATTTCACATTGTTACAAAACTTCTGTAATTGAAGCAGCATACGCTGTAACCGGCTAGGAGCCTTGTGGAGTGGATTCCGTACGATTGACCCCAGTGGTTGATGCTCGGTTTCTATATGGACCAAATCTCGTCCATATGTATATGCTTCGAAATGCTCACACCCAAACACTATAGCGAGTAGCTCTTTCTCAATCTGTGCATAACGTGATTCCACTGGTGTTAGTGCTCTGGAGGCATATGCCACAGGCTGATCCTTCTGCATTAGGGCAGTTCCGAGGCCAGATGGTGATGCGTCACATTGGATGGTGAGTTTTTCTTGGGCATCGTAGTATCGCAGAACAGGTGTGCCTGTGACTGCTTTCTTTAGATGGTCTAATGCCTGCTGCTGTAAGATTTCCCAACACCACGGTACATCCTTCTTGTTTAGCTCTCGAAGTGGCTTTGTCAAATCTGCTAAATGAGGCAGGAATTTGCTGAGATATTGAGCAAGGCCTAGTAACCGTTGCACTGCTGCCACATCCTCTGGGGGTGGCATATCGAGGATGGCTTGGACTTTGTTTTGATCAACACTGAGTCCTTCTGAGGTCACCACATGGCCAATGAAAGGCACTTCTTTCAGTCTGAGTCTCACTTTCCGGTCATCAGCTTCAGGTTTCTTTCCTTGCATCGCTGAAGAGTAGCCTCCAGATTTGTATCATGATCTCTTGCAGCTTCCTCCTCTGTATTCCCAAAACCAACAACATAAGGCCCTCAATGGTTTCACACATCCGTCGTTGGAACACTTCTGGAGCAGAACTGATGCCAAAAGGCATTCGTTTCCAACGATATCTACCGAAAGGGGTGTTGAATGTGGTCAGGTATGATGACTCTTCCTCAAGCTTGATATGCCAAAACCCATTCCAAGCATCTAGAACTGAAAACAGTTTAGCTCCATTTAGACGGGTAGCCACTTCTTCGATGATAGGTAGCTGGTAATACTCCCGCTGCATGACCTCATTCAGTTCCTTGGGGTCCAAACAGATGCGAATTCTTCCGTCCCGCTTTTGTACCACCACCATTGAGCTAACCCACTCTGTTGGTCGGGTTACTGGAGCAAGCACATCTTGCTTCACAAGGTTCTCCAGTGTATTCTGAAGGTTCTCTCTGTAGGCCACTGGAACTCGCTTCTCACTTTGAGCGTCATGTATCTCAAGCGGTTGCGGTACTGGAAGAAGACACTGACTCGTAGCCATCCCACCGCTACCACCATGTAACGATTAGTTAATGTTCACAGCAATTATAATATACTTTCATTTCCAGATAGTGATCACACATACAGACAAGGTACAGATCGTTAGTCCAAACATACACACAGAACCGTTAGCATGAATCACGTGACTTGAATGACAATGATATTTGTGCATAATGTAATATCATCACACAATGTGGAGAAGATTATGTAGTTAATTCTGGAATGGTTTGAGTGTTTTGAGTTCACTGAAGCAGAAGAACTGCTTTTTGAGAAACGATACAAGAAGGCCTATAATTTGTGTGACACCAGATACAATGCCTGGCTTCAACAAGAAAAAAGATTGCCACCTATAGGAGGTTGTTCAGTAGTCAGAGCCCCACCCTCCTTTGGTCCTCTAGTGTCCCAGAGTCCAGTATTTGGAGCCACTCCCTCCTCTAGTCCTCTTGTATTTTACAGTCCTGTAGTTGGAGCCACACCCTCCTCTGGCCCTCTCGTGTCTCACAGTCCAGCAGTTAGAGCCACACCCTCGTCGGGCCCTCTTGTGTTTCACAGTTGGAGCCCCACCCTCGTCCAGCCCTCTCGTGTCTCACAGTCCAGTAGTTGGAGCCTCACCCTCGTCAGGCCCTCTCATGTCTCAAAGTCCAGCAGTTGGAGCCCCACCCTCCTCTGGCCCTCTCGTGTCTCACAGTTCAGCAGTTGGAGCCCCACCCTCCTCTGGCCCTATTGTATCTCAATGTCCAGCAGTAAAAACTTCACTCTCCATGGGCCCTTTAGTGTCTTTGGGGCCAATGGTCAGGTGCTCAGACCCTCAAGTCTCTCACTGTGTTTCACCCAGGAGTGGTGTTACATTTGGTACAAGTTTATATAGCCCTTCATTAACATCAGTTTGTAGCTCGTCTGTTTGTTCTCCATTAACTGAGTACCTCCAACTTCCAACCGCACAGCTTCCAAACAAGAAGACTAAGATTGGGCAAGCTCGTGTTTTAACTAGTTCAGAGGCATGGGCACTTGTGATAGAAAAAGAGCAAAAGAAGCGTCGAGAAGCAGGGGAAAAGGAAAACAGAAAAATTGAAATAGAAGAGAAGAGGAAAGAGGAGGAAAGACGAACAGAAGGAGTTAAAACGTAAGGAAAAGGAAAAAGCAATGGCACAAAAGGAGCTAGAAAGACAACGGAGCGAAGACAAAAGGGCGAAAAAAGCACCTATGAAACGAAAAGAAGTCCTGTATCAGGAAACAAGGCTCATAATTGGAGTTCGGATGAAAGTGGGTGTTTGCACAAGAGGACCAAGTACTCTGCTGCAGACATCATTAATGAAAATCAATGCTGTGTTTGTCGAGGATATTTTGAAGAAAATGTAGGCACTGGTCAAACTTGGCTCCAATGCACTTCTACTATAATCCTACAGGATTGTGTGATTAACTTCAATTCTTCCACTAAATTTTGCCCTATATGCTAACTGTCATACACACATGATGTACTGTAATTTAATTTACACATGTAAGAATTTCTTGTAATCATCTTGGTGAAGGGATTTCAACAGTGCAGACTCGGTGGTGCTAATCATTTTAGTTAATTTTGAGTAATAGGTGAGTTATGAAGAAACATGTAAGTCGTGGCCGATATGCGAAGTACGTAAGTTACATAGAAGCCGATATTAAATGGCGGTGAACATTTACCAAGGACCATTTACTCGTCCCTGCTGAGGAGGTGTCATGCTCTCAGTAAACGATAACCAACCATGAGCAGTTCAATGAGTAGCATAATAATAAAGAAATAAAATTAACTTGCTATGAATTCTTGGCTACATAAAGCTACGTTGCAGCGTCTATTGGCGCAAACTTGGCTGATAGTTGAGGTTCTTACGCTAAATACTGTCGTGTAGGGCTTATAACTACGATAAATAGTGTATTAACTTACCACCGCCACTAACTCTAACAGGCATGGAACTCCAGCAAGTTTTTTTAATTTTCACTGCACCCAAAAAAAGAATTCAAAGCTGTAAACAATTCAGTTTCTAGGAAAATACAGGTAATGATCAATCAATCAGAGGATTCTAGTCAGTGAAGTTTGGGATGGGACAAAAATACAAGAGGGTAAAAGTACAATGACATACGTACGTCCACATATATATATAAAAACAAATATCCCTGATTTTCATTTGATACCTACTATATATAATGTCTCACTCACTTCGCTTGCTCGCCAATTATTTTTGCGTATTACATACAACAAATGAAATATTTTACAGCAGAGACTTCAGATCAAGAGTTTAACTATCATCTGGATGACTACACCTTACAGCCACCAGGTTACTTGCACTTTGTATTATAGGGTTAAGTTTTAATTAACAATATTATTGGCTGTAAAAACGAGAAAAATTTCTATTATTATAATTGTTATTTTAACATAAAACTTGAATTTAGGCTAACAGCTTGCAGTTGAAAGATTCAACCCAACCCTACACTGGTAAATGAAGTTTTGAATTCATCATCAAAATTATTGCAATATATACACATAGTTGAAATTTTCTAGCCTTTGAGGTCTCAAACTGAGTTATCTCCATTATCCTCTTGTATTTCAAGTCTAATCTGAACAGTATGTGTGGAGACACCTACTAAGCAGCAGAATTACGTAATTTCTATTGTGTACCATTAGCCACCCTCACTATAGTATTTAAATGTCAATTTGTCTTTTGGAATTATACTTGTAATAGTGTGTTATCTGTGAACTTTGTGAGTATATAAAACCTCATTTATCCCAAAACCATTGAGTTGAGAGGATCTGGTAGATCTGGGTAAGAGTTGGGACCTACTTACTGAGCACACACGCACCCGAATGCAGCTACAACCAACAAGTCTCTCCTTGGTGGCAGCAATATAAAACCTACCCCCATAGTATGTTTATTAGCAGCTATGTGAAGAAATCTACTTACCTATTATCCCATTTCTATAGCCTCAATGTTCACTTTCTCAGGATGATGATTTAAAAGTGATGAGTCCATTGCCAGAATTGGAACCAGTATCTTTGATTACACCAAGTCCACAACAAACAGTATGTGCTCATGTATAGAATCTGTGCTATACACTCTCTCATTTCATAACAGAGCATTCATTACTTTTAAAAGAAGATTTAATGGACTTTCCTATGGATATAAACAGTCAAGGATGTTTAAGTTCACTAGTAAATCATAAAATTGTTTATTAAAGCTATATATAATATACTTGTTAAGCATTGATGTAAAATCCAATGCTACGCTGCAATCATGAAAACTGATTCGAGAAGGTGCCTTCATGTAAAGGATGCTTTGGAAAAGTGAGCTCGGAAGATATTTGAACAGTGGACACCAACATAATTGGTGAGCGAGACACTCTCAGGGGTAACACAATTGAAAATTGGGGATATTTGTTCGTTTGTTCGTTTATATGACTGTGTGGACGTACATAGCTATGTCATTTTGTACTTTGAACTTCGCGTATTTTTGTGTTAGATCTGTGTTCGACCCAGTCCCAAACTTCACTAAACAGAATACTCCATTTTATCAATCATTACCCACATCATCCTAGAAATTGAATTGTTTACAGCTTTGAATTCCTTTGTGGGTGTAGTTAAAACTCAAAAACTTACGGGAAAACCATTTTCATTCGATTTAGTGTTGGTGGTAAGTTAATATTCCATTTGTCATAGTTATAAGCCCTACGCAACAAGTATTTACTTGAAAATTCATTGTCCACTAGACTAACCATGAAGGTAAGTCTTGCGTAGGTATGTTCAGTTAAGTGTGAAAGTATTGTGTGTTATAACCACTATAAGAACATCACAAAGAAAAAGTTTATATGACGTGACTTGATTTTGTTGTTGTTGTTGTTTTTTTTCAATTCAAACAGTTGCGGGGAGTGGTTACTATGGCATTGTATACCTTTACCGTATACATAGTAATTTTAAAACTCAACTTTGTTTAGTAGCTTGCTGAGTGTTACAAGTTAATCAATGTAGTTTTAGGCTCGCTCGCCATTTGTGCTCATGCACACCACTAGTAATTAAACTTCTGGAGTTTTGTTTAGCTCCGACTTACACCTTTAGGTCCCAATGAACTGTGATGGGTGTGGCCCTAGAACTTGTGTGTATGTGTGTGTGTATGATGTTGTGTACTGTGCATTCAGAGACTTGTTTGTGGAGTTGTGTACGTTGAGAGTGTGTATGCTAATTGGTATCAATTGGCAGTGGAAGGTGTTAATAGTTAAGTCATGTGCAGTGTCATGTGTTTCATGTGCAAAGTGCTGTGTGTATATATAAGCTGTGCAATCGTGTCCGTGACCTTTTAACCAGCTAAGGATAGCTTTAATTAGCCTTAATCAGCTATCTTCCTCCTATGGAACAAACTGGTGGCAGTCTACGAATCCAATAAGTGGCGAGGCGCCGGCTTAAACCCCGACCAACCCCCACACTTTCATGGGTTGCAGTAATACCTCCCAGTTTCATGGAAAAGGCAAAATGATAGCATGCACAGGGCCAAAAGCCCAAGTTTACAAGGGTAGTTTGCAAATTGTGAACTTGAAGTTTGCAACGAGTTAACAAGTGTTCGAGGTTTACAAGTAGTTGCCAAAAAGTGTGCAAGTAGTTCACAATGGACGGCCCTGCAAATTGCTTGTAAACTCTTCAAGTGGAAGTTTACGTAGTAGTTGACAAAGTGTTCTTTAACTCAGCTGTAAACTCAGTTGTGTATGTCTTGTAACAAATTGGAAAACTCTTTGTTAACTATGATGATTAATAAAGAAAAACTAAATATTATATATAATATATATTTCATAAACCAATACAAATAACATGAATAAGTACAGAAGCAAATAAGTAAATGTATATATATATATAATTTTATTAATTTATTTATATATTTATATATATATATATATAATATATATATAATATTATTATATATATATTATATATATATATAAATATATAAATAAATTAATAAAATATTAAATATCTAGTAATGTAAAAACACAAATGAATAGATGAATAAGTAAATAATATAGAAAAATAAAGAAATATAAATAAGTAATTTAAAAACATATTAACCAAATAAATATATAAGTAAATAGCTAAATAAATAAGAATAATAAGTAGATAAATAAGTAAATAAGTGAGTAAGTAAATAAATTGATAGACAAGCAAGCTCACAAACAACTAAATAAATAATAAGAACTAAATAAAGCATTTAATAAATTGAAATTATGCACTAACAAAACTTTGGCAAAAATAAAGGAATGAATATGATATCCTGATTTTATGATGGTCTATAAAATTATTTATATATATTCATTTATATTATGCTTTATTTATTTTTATGTTGCTTATTTATGTTTCTATTTATTATGTATTTTTATTTATACATTTACTTTTTATTAATTAATTCTTTATTTATTTTATTTCTTTACTTATTTATTTATTTCGTTACACATCTAACATTTTGCGGGCAAGACAAAAGATCATGTAATTACAAAAATGAATAAATAATAACATCAATAACAACAACAACAATAATAATAATAATAATGAAATTAAATAATAAAAATAAAAAATAGAAAATAAAAAATATTTATTTACTTGTATATTTATTTGATTGTATTTATTTATTTATTTTATTTATTTTTTTTTTATTAATCTATATAATATGATGTATTAATTAACATAATAAGTCATAATAAATAGATAATGGTAAATTTATTTATTAAATATGATGAATAAGTTAGTTGCCTGTACTGGCTGCCTAAAATTGCTGCCGTATTTCCCCGTTGTACCACTACTGACAGCCGCTGAAGGAGAAACTGTGTAGAGCGGGGATCTCCCGTGGCCAGGTGGATGCTTCTCTCTAGAAAAGATAGGGTAGAGGGCCCTATGGCGCCTGAGGTCTCTTTGGCGACTGGCTGTATAATAAACTGAGGTGCCAGATGTGCATACTTGGCAGACTTCCTTTCTTCGGCCAGGGATGCAACACCTCCAGCTCGGCCCGACTTTCATAATTATTTATTATTTATTTACTTGTTTTATTTAATATTATAATTTTCATTTTATTATTTGTTGTGGAAATGTTTGTTAGATTATTGTGTATGTTGATTAAAAGTAACCCATACCAAATATCATGAAATAGGTACGGTGTCACCAAAGAAATAGGTGCAACTATATTGTATTTAAAGTGACCCATACCAAATATCATGAAATAGGTACAGTGTCACCAAAGGAATAGGTGCAACTGACAAAATTAGTGTTGTATTGAAAGTGACCCATACCAAATATCATGAAATAGGTACGGTGTCACCAAAGGAATAGGTGCAACTGACAATCCGTAACAAAAACGCGTTACTAACTATAGTTTCTCTCTCGGAGCGACAGAAGATTGAATTGGCGGCAGAGAATATGAGGATGATCTGCGGAGAGCTTAACCACTGAAATAGTTGGTAAGTTACAGTTAGCGTGTATTTTGTTCTCGTAATGATAACTTTTGGAAGTGACTAAACTCTAGAATGCTCCTAGACCCCTTTCTCTATAAGCAGCACGGGTGATTTAATTTTAAAGATAGTATTACTACATAACAATCAAAAGTTAATTGGTTGTGGTAAGAATCGAGTACGTCTTGTGTAGTAAACCCTTTACCAACTACAATAAGTCTTAAATGCACTAAGCCATACGAGGAAGCCAATGTGGCATGAAATAAGACTTAATTAAGTTGTAGCAATAGCTCTGTGCTATAATTAAGTTGTAGCAATAGCTCTGTGCTATTAAAAGTAAGCCAGGTTTTTATTTTTATTATGATTTTTTCATATGAAGGTGAACTGTGGTGTGCACCTTTTGGAAGTACCCCACCTACCACCATCACCACCCATGGTGCATGTTTGTGTTGAAAGCCAATATAATGTTGAAGTGCTAAATACGATCACATAACCAATACAATGTGTATGTTTAATAAGTAACTAACATTTACTTTTTCAGTTCAAGATTTGATACGTATTCTAATTATCTGTAGTTGTATTATCATCCTATGTTGCATATAGGTTAGTTGGTTTATATATCAATTAGCTGGTCAATTAATTCAGAACATGCACAGGTGCCCTAATATCTTAGTTTGCACCTAATTATAAACGTTTGGTACACTTTATGTTACTCCTGGTCCATGATCAGTGTTTACTTGTTTGTTAAAATCTACGTTGCTATAGGATATTGAACTGTACCGCCAGTTGTCTATTTCTCTGTCCAGTATTGCTATCAGTTGTCCCATAGGACTAAGGTCGGACCAATAGAAGAGTCCTACGGGATGTATGCCGAAATTAAATTAACCATTTCATTGTCCATAGCGCTATATGACACTTTTGGTTGGCCATTCTTTGTTACCCTCAGCACGCATGCATGAGAGGGTTATAGTAGTCGTCTTGTTAATAAATTGATTATCTAAGGAACATTCCCATTTTTTGTTTATACATTTCTCTGACATAGTACTTCCTGTATTAAAATAATCGAAATGAGAGCACTGGTATTTTTAAAACTATGTTTTAATATGGCTGCTGAAATGCTTACCAATCAATTATCTGTCAACCCCATTGTGGGGCTTTGAATCTCAGAATGAGTGCTGTCCAGCGTGTGATGGGATAGACAATGGATACACATGCATCCATAGGAGGGACAGGTGGACATCTTGTGGAATTCCCCATGAGATCGTGGGATGGGATGGACAGAGGGACACACTCGAAAGGTGGACATCCCATGGATTGTCCCACGATCCCATGGGACTGAGGGATGGGATGGACATTTTACAGCATTTGTGGACACCTATGCAACAACTAGAAGGTGAATAAGCTGTGCACTCTGTTTGAACCTTGTACCAGTTCTGAGACTATCAGAAATTGAGCATATGGTTATTGTATTTAACTGTAAGTCTGAGATTTTAGTTTTACTCTGTACATGCGCATAATATAGTTTGTCGCTACTTGCTTTAAAAATTCACCTCTTGCTGAATAGAATTCATACATTTTCATATTACCAAACTGGTCGCCATAAATCTGACCGTGAAAGGGCCTCATTTGTGAAACTACACGTGACTAAAACACCACAACATGTTAGCTCGGCTATGTAACCGCCAGGAGGCGTTTCTTAGCCTAAAGTATTAAATTTCATTAAAATTTTGCCCCCCCCCCCCCAACACCTCCTAATGTGGTCCTTGCATATGGTTGTCTTAGTTAATCAGATGTCAGGAGGTTTGTTGTTGTTTACTTTGTTTATGTTTTGGTTGTAATTTAACAGTCATATAAATTATGTTAAATGTAGAGGTCGCATTTATAATTCAATGCTATTCTCTGTACGCCAGATCTGTGGCCTCATTTACCACATTCTAAACTCTTTCCAGAGGTCTGGGTATGAAAAGGAGAATCCCGGCATGCCCTTTGACCTCTAGCTCCTTCTATTCAAATTTTAAAAAGTAGCCACGCAAAGAGAACCCTCCATCATAGCTCACTATCCTTTCAATTCAATCCATACCATGATTAAAATGAGCGCCCCAACTCGAACTGCTGTATGTAATCATTTTTGTGAGTGATATAATAGAATAATCAAGTCTAGCTCCTGTCAATGCCCGTGTGTATGTGTATTGAAGTATTTATTAATTGAAGATGAGCCGTCAGGATAGTATCTACAGTACTCTTGACTGCACGCTGTACATCCTGTGCAGTTAAGTTTGAGTGTGTCAATGGCAAACAGTACTCTTCTTCTTTCTCTATTTATAGCCTGCCATTTGTTTGTTTGTTTGTTTCCATCTGTTAAAGTCCTCATGACTTATTTCTTTCTATTGCTATTGTTCCCAGTTTTTGTATGCGAAGTAACTGTAGTGCAAACTATAATAGTCTCTGGGAAGTTGGTGACAAAATCTGGCAGGCGCCATTTTCCACTAATCGCGAAATACATCCCTGGCTACACCCTTCCTCCCATCCGCCCACTTCCTCTCCTCTGTTTTTTATTTGAATGAGTAAACAAACTCTAGGATTGTAGTTCTAGTCACCTTTTTTTCCCTTCATTGTTGTGAAGCAGTCTGCCATATTATTATTATTATTATTATTATTATTATCATTATTATTATTATTATTATCATTATTATTACCTTCAACCTTATCATCATTTTTATTAGGCAATTGCTGTGTCATAAAGCCTTCTGAAGCAGCTGTGGCATCATCTAATTTGATGAATGAACTCATTCCCAAATACTTAGACCCGGTAAGTTCTATAATAGCCTAGACCAATATTGGCATGTGAGTGGGGTATGTGGGCGTAGCATGTCGGTTACTCCCCCCCATAATTTTGGGGCACTATCTCATGAAATGATTTCTCACATGAACAATTTTTAACCACAAAAAAAAACATGCCTTTGGAGCCCCCCCCCCATACTGAAACTATACCGCTGTTATGGTATTATAATGTGGTAGATCTGTATAGTTGATCCATTTTAATATAATGTTGTGTTGTTTTATTGTTGTTCATTTTCTTCTTCAAGTAGTGAGCTAAGTCACGTGTTAAATCAAAATTTACGCAATCATTAACCCTCAGCGCGCATGTGCGAGAGGGTTATAGTAGTCATCTTGTCTGTCTGTCTGTTTGTCACGCTCAGATTTTGGAGATAGTTGATGTAGGTATGAACTTACTCAGGACAAGATTTAGGACCTTTTGATGGTGCTTTTTTTTTTTTTTCGGGCTAGTTGTTGAGAAAACGTGAAGCTTTCAGCACTGCGCAGGTACCAGCTTTTGTGGGTAATGCCCCCTAGCGTCACGCCATAATCACGTGAGCAAATAATTTCTTGCAGCCAACGTTACTTTATGCTCAGGGAAGTTAACAGAGTTGAAAGAAGTGAAGTTTCACATTGAAAATGTATACTGATGAATGTTTCTGGCTAGTTTAGCTTCTTCTCTTATGAAGACAGTGTTAGCCATGTACCATTTTCATTGCTCGAGCTATATTGATGCCTCATTAAAATAACTAACAGATTGCTTGTTCTTTTGGAAGGAGATTATAGTGTAATAGCTAGGTAGTGTTTAATAGCGCTGAGGGTTCGCACCTTTGGTGCTTCAATCACTTATTAGCCATAGGAATGATACAATAATTTTAAATATTCGTACTGTCACATGATGTCACATGACTTTTGTAGGATTGCTATGTAGTAGTGCCTGGTAAGGTGGATGTTGGGTAGGCATTATTGAAGGAGAGATTATACTACATCTTCTACACTGGGTCCGCTCAAGTGGGTAAGATTGTCATGAAGCATGCCGCTGAGAACCTCACACCTGTCACCTTGGAACTGGGAGGGAACAGGTATGTATTGGAAAGTATAAAATACAACCAGGGTAAAAGAGGATGTTGATTAGGTTCACGTAATAGATTGTGATTTAATTTTGCTCAAGTATCTGAAGAATGCAAAGAGCAAATGTCCACACAGTTTATTTCTATAGATGTCACATGATCGTGAATGTCATTATAGAATTTTATTGTGTTCATCCAGTAAATAACTCAGTGCGTATATTTAATGGTTGTTCAAGCTCCTAGATTCCATATGTAGCTGGAAGATCTTTCAACTGATGCTGTTCCAAGGAAGGACGAGGAGTGTATTCAAAAGTTTAAATGTTTCTGAAAAAATCCCCATATACCTCTGAAGTTTAACAGTGGACAAAGCAGCTCATATTAGCACTAACCCCCTCCAAACTTGAGGACCCGCCCCTCCCCTCTCTGTGGCTTGTTTAGCCACATGCTATCCTAAATAGGAATAAAAAAGTTCCCCCCCCCCCCAGAAAAAAAGCCTGTATGAAGCCCTGATGAAGAACCTCAATTAAACGCTCGAAGTATCCAGCATGCTCTTGACAGCAAATCAATATTAGTTGGGGAATAATATTGTACTGAACTGTTGTGATCGCCCTTGACATGTAACTCAATTAGTCAGCAGGTAAATAGAAATTACGAGGGTTGATTTAACCAGATGATTGAATATTTTGATCCTTTAGGTTTCCTTTGCAGTGAGAAAAAACTAGCAAGTTCTACCATTTCTGTAATTAAGCTTTGATATGATTATGATTTAACCTTGTGATCCAATGCATTGAGTCTGAGTAGCAGATTTCACCCTTTGGTGATGTCAGAGCTATAGTTTAGCTTTGTTGGTCGATTAGAACTATTCCCGTTCATGTCGCGTTCACACATACACACTCACAAACGCACACACAAAATAATACATAAAGTATATTCATTATTATAACTAGCACTGACAATTATGCTCGTGGTTGGTCATTAGACAAGTTTTGCCTGCCCAGTGAGAGCAAAAATTATGCTTTGATGTTGTTATTTTTTTGCTGCTGTTGTTAATTGGGACTTGCTCTACACCAACTTTTTATTTAGATTTTTTCTATTAAGTTCAGCATGCTGCTATAAATTCACTCGGCTAGTATCAATCCTTCTATAGTTCCCGTGTCAGTGCAATAAAACAAACAAGCAAACAACAACAACAACCCTGTTCACACCATTTATAAGCACCATCCATTATACAATCAATAACGATATTATGTAATTAGGTGCAGTAACTCGTGAATATTTATAAGCCTCAATTATCCATAACTTCCGTTTATCTGAAAGTAATTTTTTCGGATAATGGATAAGTGGAAATGTCAGATGGACACTGTATGAAACACACATACCAGAAAACATAGACGTAATAGTCATTCACCCATGTGTAGACATAAAGAACAAGAACAATATTTCCTATTTACAGTAAGTGTGGATTTCAGTGTCTCACACATTCTCACAGACTATATCCTTAATAATCTGCTTTGTGCTTGGGGATGGAATTAGTGGGATTGATTTATCATGTTGTTGTAGTCACATGAGTGGTACACTCAGAGTGTGTGTGTGAGGGAGGGGAGAGAGAGAGGGGGAGCGTGTCCCACATCTCCTTCAATACTATCACAAATCATGCATTCATCTTGTATTATTTTATCACTATCACAAGAATTTAACCTCGTGACTTACTCACTTGATTATTAAACAACTTCCGTCCTCCCCCAATAGCTCGCCCAAACAGCTAGTACAATATTTTAAAGAGTATGAATGAACAACATTCAGTATGAAGTTACTACTATATCTCACTGAACTTTCATTATTAGCCCTCACCACGTGTGTGCAAAAGGATTATAGTAATTGTTCTGTCTGTTTGTCTGTCATGCTCAATTACTGACACTTAACTGTTAATTTAGGTATGAGCAAACTCAGAACAACCATTTAAGACCTTTTACGGTGCCACTTTTTGAAATTTTGGGCTGAGAAAAACGAAGCTGTCAACTCTGCATCAGTACTAGTTTTTCCCCTATCATCACGTCAAATTTCTTGCTGTCCATCGTGGTTTGGCTTAGTACTTTAAAGTTAACGAGTGCTGGAATTGGAGTTCACATTGAAAATGGATACTGGTAAATGTCTCTGGCCTGTTAGCTTCTTCGCTTATGAAGACAGCTTTTACATATACCATTTCTGTTGTTCAAGCTATAGTGATACCTAATTAGAATAGCCAATAAATCATTCTTTTGGTCCTAAGATGATTTTGTAAATAGCTTGCTAGTGTATAGTGGCGCTGAGGGTTCGCACTTATGGTGCTTCATTATGCCCGTGAACTAAAAACACTATTGCACAATCTAATTGTAAGCCATATATCATCTCACATATATACTTTGTTTGATCTGGTTTGTAAATGCATTTACAGGTAGTTTTAACTTCACAAACTCGCTTGATTGTAGAGTTGGTAATCAGCATGGAAGCTTATTAGTAATGAGCTAACTGTAATAGATTAAAGGAATAATAATGAAAATATTCAGCATGGAGTAGCTATCTCACAGAATTTCATTAAGGTAGGTGTGACTGTGAACTGACAATTATGTGGTGCGTATTTTCTCTAATTATAGCACTCCATCTTCATCATTCAAATTTTAACTTTGCTTTTTGCTTACGAAAATTTAAAATATTTCAAGGGGGGGGGGCGAACACCCCCTGGCCCCCCCTAAATGAACCCCTCAATACCCACATGCTAAATATAATGACCCAATTTGTTCTGAAAGTGGGTATAGTAACTACTGAGTATAAGAATTTCTGAACCACATGAACGTTCAATATTCTCCCATACTAAACGTTCAATATTCTCCCATACTAAACGTTCAATATTCTCCCATACTAAACGTTCAATATTCTCCCATACTAAACGTTGCATAATGAATGCTCCAATGTGCCCATGTGTAGTTCTTGAAGCACAACCAATTGAAACCAGTATTACTTCGATGCACATGTCTTCCTCCCACTTTTACGTCAACTTCCCCCCCCCCCCCCCCCCCCCTCCCACTCCAGAAAGAGAAAATTGAGTCAATTTGATATTATTATTTTTTTGATCCCAGGGTTTCATTTAGGGGGGGGGCGAAAGGGGGCATTTGCCCCCCCTTGGGTTCTAAATGCCCCCCCTTGGATTCTAAGTGCCCCCCACCCTTTTGAAAGAACCGATATTTATTAAGAGAAAAATGTAAACCAAATTAATAATAAACAATATTCACACAGCAATTCGTCTAGGTTTTTTGTTCCATACTGTAATAATGTCATTTAATTGTGTAGATGAGAGCGTCTCGGGTGTCTCCATGGCTATTTTCATCAAATAGGATAATTGTGATTGCCCAATTCGATTTCGAATTCGTGTTTTAATTAGTTTCATTTTGGAGAAGCTCCTTTCCACTGAAGCAGTGCTGACAGGGATAGATAGACATATGTTTGCCAGGGTGCTAATGTTTGGAAAATTTCACTAAGCATATCACTTGTGGTGAGCTCTTTCAACTGCAAGTGCAGGTTACCTTTCGGCTTCTTCGATAAGTAGCTTCGAAATGTTTTCCACTCCTCTCGGGTTTCGCGGGAAATAAGAGCTTCTTTGGTGTATTCATCTCCACCAGCAGTCTTAGCAGGCAGCTCTGCACCATAGTGAGCTAATAGTACATCTATTAAGTCCTCACATATGTATGGAAGTCAGAAGAGTCAGCAGCTGGCACTTTCTTCGGATCAAAGATGCCAAATGAGGAGACAATATCTTGTGAAATAAATCTGCTGGATATGTTTGCCTTCAGCATCCTGATAAACGGTTCAGCCACTTGTCCTTGGAATGTAGCAATGCTTTCCGTGGTTAACGTGATGTCAGTGACTTCTTCGATCTCATTCTTTGCATCCATCAGTTCTAATACCCAGTTAGCAGCAGGTAACATGGCATCATCAAGTGTATTGAGAGTGGCATCAACAAGAGGGGTGATAGCTGTCAAGTCTATTCTCTCAGTCTGGAGAGCTCTGCTCAACTTCGCCACTTGTGGCAGAACATAATCAAGGAGGTATATGGCCACTAAAGTTGAGGGCCTACATAAGGCTTTACTGATACCTAGAGCTTCAGGTGCATGTGTCTGCTCATAGATATTGTTTAGAGCAGTCACAATTGCACTGTAGCTAGCTTTGACTGCCTTCACACAGCGTTCATGGGACAGCCAGCGAGTATCTGATGGTTTCACAACTTTCAGCTCAGGTAAGTCAAGCACCTGCTGTACTGCTTTGAGACTCTCAGCTCGCTTAGGAGAATAGTGGAAAAATTTCCAGAGGGTGGTGAGTGTGATGTACACATGTTTTATCCCACTGGTAGCATTAGCTGCTTGAACGCATGCTAGCTGTAGCAAATGGCAATGGCAGTGTACGAAAAGTGCATGAGGTGAAATTTTCTTCAGGAGACTCTGCACACCATTGTGTTTCCCAGAGAAAGTAGCTGCTCCATCGAATCCCATACCCACCAGCTTGCTAATCTGTATGTTTTTATCTTTCATGAATTCAACAAGGGCAGAATAAATAGTCTTTGCATCAGTAGCTTTCAATGGAACTATATCCAAGAAGTGCTCAACAGGTTGACCGTCCATGTTCACCCAGCGGAAGAAAATTGAAAGCTCTTCTGTGGTCGTCACATCAGTGCACTCATCTGCCATTATGCTGAAATGGGAAGCTTGGCGAAGCCGTTTCAGTAAACATTCTTCAGCCCATAAGCCAACTGCCTCAACAAATTCAACAACAGCAACTTTAGATGTGTAGGTTGCATTTAATCTAGCTCTTTCAAGGAACCCCTTTAAATCTTCTGCACCACAACTTACGATTAGATCAATAAGTTCATCAAAATTTGTTGTGTGGGGAATGTGGCGACGAGCTAGAAAATGGGTGCAACGAATTAGAGCTTTAATGGCCATTCTGTTCTTCAACTTTTCCTCATCATTAATTTGTTGGAGTTGCTGAATGACTGACCCTTCTTGTAGTGCTGTAGCTGCAGCCATCTCTGCTTCACATGATAGGAGGTGAATATCACTCTTTGCATGAATTTTCATCTTCTCTATTGCCTTCTTCCAGTTCGTGAAAGGTTTTGAGATCCATGTTCCTCCTGTTCTTTGAAGAGAAATTCCTCTCTTCCTGCAAACCTTACAAAAAGCTCCTTGGAAATTTTTATCAAACATCAGCCAATTGAAGCTCTCTTCCCATTTTTTGTTGTATTTTCGACTGCTTGCAGTGATTTTCTTGCTTTTCTCATGTGTAGTTAATCTTTCCTTTGCATGCTTCTCATGGACAATTAATCTTTTCTTGGCAGGACTTGGCTCCAAAAACTCAGTATCAGATTGATTGCTGTCAATTTTATCTTCTGTGTCACTGCTACTTGAGTGGCCAGGTGACTTTGAAGAGCTTGCACCACAGAAGAAAGAGCGAATATCCATTTGAGACTATCTTAAGCTGTCAGGGACTACGAGTGCTTAGAGTTCTGGTTCTGGAAGTTGTAGAATCTGTATAGATCAAAACTCTCAACTGCTACGGTGAGCTGAGGGCTGGCCTTTTTATAGCCAGCCAGCAACCGTAAGTGTGAATCAACGTGTGATAAACCTAAGGGGAGGTGAGAGTCAGAGTTGAATAGTGTGTGAAAAGCATCTAAATAGTGAATGTCACAGTTGACTGAAAATTGCTAGACGGTGGAGGTGAAAATGAGTAGCTGAATTAACTTGTCAGGATCTGACATATGCAGACCTCATTAGATAAGATTATGTTTTTTTAATGTAGGACATAGGCCTTCCAATAATTCTATTTCACTCCCATGGTGACCAGTGCCGCCCGCCCCCCCTTACATTTTCAAAACTCTATTTTGCCCCCCCTTGCAAGAATGTCTGGATGAAACACTGGATCCATTTGTAATTTACAGCATGTTTCAACACTGCATCATGGAGAAGGGCGACTGTAATTGGAGAGGGTGGGGGGAGGGGGGAAGAACTCGGTTTGAGAGGGAAAATTTCAGTTTCCCCCCTCCATCCTTCTGTATCAAACTCTGCTATATGAGAGTATTTATACTGATCAGTGCTTAATCAATCACATGCATGATTTTACAACTCATTTTAGTCTAATTACTATAATTATTAGGTTTCTATAATACTATATATGAAACCCAGACAACTATAAACACATGATTATCAAATTTTTTGTTTATTTGTTTGTTTTTGTTTTGTTATTTTAGATTTAGTGGACGTCAAGCGAAGTTTCTCTAGGAGAAAATGGCATGATAAGGTCATTCATTATGAAATGTACAGAAAATTTCCTGCTCAGCTGTGCAAATTGACGCCTACAAATGTCTTCTTTCTGGTCCGAGAACACTGCACTTCTAACTTTGACGACGGATAGCAGAATGTCTGATCATAATGCTGGAAAAAATATTTTTAGTTGTTTTGTGTGAACATTAATTTATACATTCATCATGTTCATAATTTGTATCCTGAAAGAGAATATTGCACCTTCGTTTCATTGTACTCACCTACTCCTTTTAATTTCTGAATTATATCATGGCGTATTCATCATTTCATATAGTTTATGTATTCATTTTTGTTTTCTTAAAATTTGAGACTTTATTATTAAAAGCTAACTGTTGAAATGAATATTTCTGCTAAAAGTTGAATATGAAACTAGCATCAAAAGTATTGACTTGTGTCATAAGCTTCATGTACAATATTTTTGTGGTCTGTCGACGTCTGATGGCAAAGGTCAGAAGTTATAACCTTGGTTTCATGGAACAATGGTAGACATCAGAATGCATGGAATAAAATTTCCCCTGATACTTTCATGTCTGGTAATAAAAAAAAAAGCATGCTCTGAAAGCCGGTCAAGTAGCAGTCCAAGCGATGAAGAAGTGTGCAAAGTAATAGATCCGATTAGTAAGCCTCCATTGTTATTTTAACTAACTAGTTATAGAAATGTCGGGCACAGTTAGTCCCTCTACCCTTCATTACAGAATTTGAAAGAAAAGTATTTTTAGCCACCAGACAAAAGCAACTTAAATTGTTGTGTGTGTGTTGCTGTTACAGTTACAGCAAGGAAATGTAGAAGCAGTCTTAGAGTGTGCATTTTCAAATTTGCTTCACTTGGGAAGCACAAGCTATATTGAGTAATATCCCAAAAAATATATTCTCTGTTGACGAGTGACTGGAAACTTCAATTCACTTTAGTGCAATGTTAGTGTCTGTTATACAGTTTTCACATACAATGTTACAATTGGTAGGGATAAAGTCTGGATGTCGTATCACTAACTTATAGATACCATTATTATAAATCACTGCATTGTTTGTATTATCTATTATCTAGTCCAGTTACAAGATTATGAATTTTTGAAGTCTCAGAGTATGTAGCTATAAAGTTCTAGATCGACTGGTATAGCTAAACCATTCTGATGAAAATAGTTTTGTTCATCATGCCATTTGAAGTATACAGATTGTGTATATTATCAGCAGAAACAGCAATATATTTTATTGCATATTATAGTTTAATAGAAGCAATGCATTTTGCAAAAATAATGAAGTAGCTATTCCTACTGAGGGTCAGATAACTATTTGGTGTGATGTAGGCCGCATTACTCGTCAGAAGATACCTGCAGGCCCGACACTCCTCAATATTTAGTGACGGATTGATCCTTTTAAACACCTCCGTAGCTTTCCTTATACGCTTTAACTTGCCAATTCGCACAATGATGGATTTGTTATTGTTTATACTTCTCTTATAACTATAGCAACGGAAAGGTACCGCCCAACAAGATTAGGTAAAACAACGGTCGTCATTTGTTCAGATCCAGTGCCCACGCAGCGCATGAAAGAAATATGGTGGGAGAAGACTAAGAGGCTTGACGAGCTACAGTGGTCTGTTATATTGAATAGGTAGGCTCTGGCGTTAGATACTGCATGACTTAATGTGGCAGTGGTGTAGGGTGGGTTAACGTGAAATACTATTTTGAATGAGTTGCGTAAGTGTTAGTCATGTAGGTTTAAACTAACATTTTAGTTAAGTTAAATTCAAGTGTTGTACATTAAGGCAGTCAATAGTCCAGAGTAACATTACAAATATTCTGTGGAATACACAATTGAAGCCTGTTGTTGAAAACTTGTGCTAGCCATTAGTATTTGTAGTAGTCACACGACAGATCAGCGGTGTTGGAAGATGTTTAGTAAAGGGGGCTCCAAGGGCATTGGGATTGGGGGTTTAAAATTGTGAATGTGTCATACGCCACTGCTGATATCAATCACGGTGGCGTTGCCCCTATAGCCTCCTCTACACACTGCCCAGATTGTGTCACAAATAATATTTTAGCTACTATCGGTTATTATGACCATGTGAATAAAACACTCAGGTTTACTGGACTGACTGGCAAGTTGAAGATCTTGCCGTAGTTGACTTCAGACAAGCTGGCTCATAATCAACCTGCGAAGCAAGAATTACTGGCAAGCGTTTGTTCTTGACAAAGTCCTCAGTATAGATGGAATCAAGTAAGTATCAAGTTGTGGTGTATGTAGTCTCATTTGAGTGTTCACCATTTTTGAGATATTGTTCAAAATATTTTATGATGATGCCCAGTGCATACCTGATTTAGGTGATATTTGTGACCTTCCAGTTGTTGCTGTGTGGTGTGCAGGGTGGGGGAGGGGAGAGAATGTACAGGATATGACCTTTGAATGGGAAGTGATAGGGGGCTAGTTTCATTAAAAGTCCGGGGCGAGAGTGATATGCATCTGAATAGGTGAAGGATGTGGACTCTTGTCACATGGTAATAGACACATGTATGAGCTGGTGATGTTTGTGTGTTCTATTGGAACTGTAGTTCCTTGGACTTTCTAAGCCTTAGGACAGAGAGCTTGTAGGCTGTGGTTTATGCTTTTATCACTTGAGTGTTGTCCACCAGTTGTATTACTAATTTCTTTCATGATTAGTTCTCATGTAGCCACAAGATATTTGATGCTAGACATTAGGAGCACTCTAGTTCTGCAACATTTACAATCAAGTTGCACAGCTTCTTATCACCAGATGAAGAGCAACAGTTTGATTAATAATAATAAATAATATGTGACCGTCTATGGGAAAATCGGGCACAACGCGGGAGCATCATTTTAATTTGTTTACAGAAATAGGCTCGCCTACGTCTGAAAATACTATCCTCCAAGTTTGAAGAAGTCCACGCTCTAACCGTACCCGAGATAATACACTATACATCTCCATTGATAGCACTGGTTGGCAGCAATGATTCTGTATTCTACCGCACTCTCCGCATACTATAGGTTTTTACTGCGCGCATTGCGTAGAAACATCAACGAGGAGTTATTCTCTCAACAACACTGCCGGTGGAAAAAAGGTTAGTGAGCTTGTCTTTTTAAGAGGATAGTTACGTAGTATTTTGCTATGCTGAAGACTGGGTGGTGATTTTTTAGCTAGCTAGTTTCCTATTCTCGTTGTAGTTGTAGGTAGCCCTTATAATACTTGTTCTTTTTTTTTTCCTCTCTTTCTTTTTAGCTTTGATGATACTAGTGCTGCGATATGCTATGACAACTGGGGATCTGGTGTTCCTGAAATGTGAAGAAAGGTAATTGTTAACTAGTTAGATTGTCTAATTTTTGTTGTTTTAGTTGCTAGTAACCTTTTTTCCCTTTCATTTCCTAGATTTCATGGTGCTTGGGCTGCTGCTACCTGTACTGAGGTTCTGGTGTTCTTGATTGAAGAAGAGAATAATGGTTAGTCTCTAGGCATGCACTACTGTTATCATTGTACATACACGTACTAATACTAACACTGCATTCACGAAGTACTGCACACTTAGTGCTAGCACTGTGCACGCACATAGTGCTATTACTGTGCACGCACATAGTGCTATTACTGTGCACGCACATAGTGCTATTACTGTGCACGCACACAGTGATAACACTGTGCACACATAGTACTAACACTGTACGCACATAGTGCTAGCACTGTGCACACACATAGTAATATTACTGTTCACACACATAGTGCTAACACCGTGCATGGACATAGTACTAACACTACATAGTACTATTGCTGTGCACGCACATAGTGCTAACACTGCACGCACATAGTGCTAGCACTGTGCACACACGTAGTACTAACACTGTGTACGCACATAGTGCTAACACCGTGCATGGACATAGTACTAACACTACATAGTACTATTGCTGTGCACGCACATAGTGCTAACACTGCACGCACATAGTGCTAGCACTGTGCACACACGTAGTACTAACACTGTGTACGCACATAGTGCTAACACCGTGCATGGACATAGTACTAACACTACATAGTACTATTGCTGTGCACGCACATAGTGCTAACACTGCACGCACATAGTGCTAGCACTGTGCACACACATAGTAACTAACACTGTGTACGCACATAGTGCTAACACTGCACGCACATAGTGCTAGCACTGTGCACACACATAGTACTAACACTGTGCACACACATAGTACTAACACTGTGCACGCACATAGTACTAACACTGCATGCACATAGTACTAACACTGTGCATGCACATAGTACTAACACTGTGCACGCACATAGTACTAGCACTGTGCACACACATAGTACTAGCACTGTGCACACACATAGTGCTAGCACTGTGCACACACATAGTACTAACACTGTGCACGCACATAGTACTAACACTGCATGCACATAGTACTAACACTGTGCACGCACATAGTACTAACACTGTGCACGCACATAGTGCTAGCACTGTGCACACACATAGTACTAACACTGTGCACGCACATAGTACTAACACTGCACGCACATAGTACTAACACTGTGCACGCACATAGTACTAACACTGCATGCACATAGTACTAACACTGCACACACATAGTGCTAGCACTGTGCACACACATAGTACTAACACTGCACACACATAGTACTAACACTGCATGCACATAGTACTAACACTGTGCACGCACATAGTGCTAACACTGTGCACGCACATAGTGCTAACACTGTGCACGCACATAGTGCTAACACTGTGCACGCACATAGTGCTAACACTGTGCACGCACATAGTGCTAACACTGTGCACGCACATAGTGCTAGCACTGTGCACGCACATAGTACTAACACTGCACGCACATAGTACTAACACTGCACGCACATAGTGCTAACACTGTGCACGCACGTAGTGCTAACACTGTGCACGCACGTAGTGCTAACACTGTGCACGCACGTAGTGCTAACACTGTGCACGCACGTAGTGCTAACACTGTGCACGCACGTAGTGCTAGCACTGTGCACGCACGTAGTGCTAGCACTGTGCACGCACGTAGTACTAGCACTGTGCACGCACGTAGTACTAGCACTGTGCACGCACGTAGTACTAGCACTGTGCACGCACGTAGTACTAGCACTGTGCACGCACGTAGTACTAACACTGTACGCACGTAGTACTAACACTGTGCACACACATAGTACTAACACTGTACGCACGTAGTACTAACACTGTGCACACACATAGTGCTAGCACTGTGCATGCACGTAGTACTATTACTGTGCACGCACATAGTGCTAACACCATGCATGCACATAGTGATTACACCGTACTAGAGTCATTCTTATTAGTGTTATCAAGTACTAGAGTCATTCTTATTAGTGTTATCAAGTACTAGAGTCATTCTTATTAGTGTTATCAAGTACTAGAGTCATCCTTATTAGTGTTATCAAGTACTAGAGTCATCCTTATTAGTGTTATCAAGTACTAGAGTCATTCTTATTAGTGTTATCAAGTACTAGAGTCATCCTTATTAGTGTTATCAAGTACTAGAGTCATCCTTATTGGTGTTATCAAGTACTAGAGTCATTCTTATTAGTGTTATCAAGTACTAGAGTCATCCTTATTAGTGTTATCACGTACTAGATTTATTCGTATTAGTGTCAGCACATACTAGTGTCTGTCAGTTGTAGTATGTTCGATTAAGTTAGTGTTTGCTAGTGTCAGTTTGATTGTAGTAGCTGTAGTTGTAAGGAAATTACGATACCCGATGAAATAATTTACTAATCAGGTGATCTTTGGAAGTATGGGCGAAGTCCTTGAGGCCAAATTATTTCTTCACTAGTGGGCGTGTCACATGATGCCACTTCCGGCTTCACTTCCGGTCGAAATTTTTGTCCTTCGAGGCTATCTGAGTGGTTCTGAGGTGGGCTTGTGGGTTTTTATTAGTGTGTACATGTACTAGAGTCATTCTTTTTAGTGCCCACATGTACTGGAGTCATTCTTTTTAGTGCCCGCATGTACTAGAGTCATTCTTTTCAGTGCCCGCATGTACTAGAGTCATTCTTTTTAGTGCCCGCGTGTACTAGAGTCATTCTTTTTAGTGCCCGCATGTACTGGAGTCATTCTTTTTAGTACCCGCATGTACTAGAGTCATTCTTTTTAGTACCCGCATGTACTAGAGTCATTCTTTTTAGTACCCGCATGTACTGGAGTCATTCTTTTTAGTGCCGCATGTACTGGAGTCATTCTTTTTAGTGCCGCATGTACTGGAGCAGGGTTTGATACAGGATTTTTTGCTAGGGGGGGGAAAGTCAAATAGCGACCTTATAGTTGCATTTTTTTTTGTCCTGCAATACTAGTAAGGTAAGGAAATTAAACTTATTTTATTATATTTATGTATTGATCAATTGATTACCTCTAATAAACAGCTTTGTTCATTTTGAAAGCTGAATAGCTCTGACATTAATTAAGCCAGACTCCTAATAGGTTATCCTTCTAGTTTGAATGGAGTAGGTGTATCATTTATGGATCACCAGTTCCAGTTTGAAAGTTGCTTTTAGCACTGGTCATTGTGAAGCAGCTGCCTGGTTGGTAAGGGTATATTTGTTGCTTTGGCAGACTGTAGAAGTTGCTGAGTAGTAGCTAATGGATATCAGAAAGTATTTTAGGAAAAAGAGACCTTGTGGCTCCAAAGGAAGTGAATCCGAACCAAAAAAAGCAAATGTGATAGCTATGAATCGGTGGAACACAAGGAACAGATTCGAGCAGTGCAGCAGAGAGAGAGTGAGGAGGTGAGGGAGGAAGATAGAAGAGGTGAGGAAAGAAGTGCAGCAGAGGGAAGAAGGGCCGCAGAGGGAAGAAGGGCAGCAGAGGGAAGAAGGGCAGCAGAGGGAAGAAGTGCAGCAGAGGAAAGAAGTACAGCAGAGGGAAGAAGTACAGCAGAGGGAAGAAGTACAGCAGAGGGAAGAAGTGCAGCAGAGGGAAGAAGTGCAGCAGAGGGAAGGAGTGCAGCAGAGGGAAGAAGTACAGCAGAGGGAAGAAGTGCAGCAGAGGGAAGGAGTGCAGCAGAGGGAAGGAGTGCAGCAGAGGGAAGGAGTGCAGCAGAGGGACGTAATATAAAGATGAACATTGGCTGAGGCAATCCCAAACTAAGCTCCAACCTAAAGCATTCAAAGGCTAGCCTGAAGAAATTGTACAAATCTAGGCTTACCTACAAGAAAAGTTAGGATGAAAAGTATTTTTTGTACATTTTAATAAGTATAGGTGAAAATCATAGGGGGGGGAAACTCTGCTCAAGGGGGGGAAATCCCAGGGTTCCCCCCCCTCTGTATCAAACCCTGTGGAGTCATTCTTTTTAGTGCCCGCGTGTACTAGAGTCATTCTTTTTAGTGCCGCATGTACTAGAGTCATTCTTTTTAGTGCCCGCATGTACTAGAGTCATTCTTTTTAGTGCCCGCGTGTACTAGAGTCATTCTTTTTAGTACCCGCATGTACTAGAGTCATTCTTTTTAGTACCCGCATGTACTGGAGTCATTCTTTTTAGTGCCGCATGTACTGGAGTCATTCTTTTTAGTGCCGCATGTACAGGAGTCATTCTTTTTAGTGCCCGCGTGTACTAGAGTCATTCTTTTTAGTGCCGCATGTACTAGAGTCATTCTTTTTAGTGCCCGCATGTACTAGAGTCATTCTTTTTAGTGCCGCATGTACTAGAGTCATTCTTTTTAGTGCCGCATGTACAGAGTCATTTCTTTTTAGTGCCCGCAGTACTGGAGTCATTCTTTTTAGTGCCGCAATGTACTAGAGTCATTTCTTTTTAGTGCAGCATGTACTGGAGTCATCGGTTTAGTGCCGCATGTAATAGAGTCATTATTTTAGTGCCCACATTGTTACTGGAGTCAATTCTTTTAGTGCCGCAATGTACTAGAGTATTCTTTTTAGTGCCGCATGTACTAGAGTCATTCGTTTTTAGTTCAGATGTACTGGAGTCATTCTTTTTAGTGCCCAGCATTTGTACTGGAGTCATTCTGTTTAGTTTCCGAGGTACTGGCGTCATTCTTTTGTGCGCATGTTACTGAGCAATTATTTTAGTGCCCAATGTACTGGAGTTAATTCTTTTTAGTGCAGCATGTACTAGAGTCATTCTTTTTAGTGCGCATACTAGGTCATCTTTTTTAGTGCCCACATGTACTGGAGTCCTCTTTTTAGTGCCGCATGTAACTAGAGTCATCTTTTTAGTTGCCGCATGGATGGAGTCATTCTTTAGTGCCGCATGTATAGAGTCATCTTTTTTAGTGCCCACATGTAATGAGTCATTCTTTTTAGTGCGCATGTACAGAGTCATTTTGTAGTGCGCATGTATAGAGTCTGATTTTTAGTTGCCCGCATGTACTGGAGTCATTCTTTTTAGTGCCCGCATGTACTGGAGTCATTCTTTTTAGTGCCGCATGTACTGGAGTCATTCTTTTTAGTGCCGCATGTACTAGAGTCATTCTTTTTAGTGCCGCATGTACTAGAGTCATTCTTTTTAGTGCCGCATGTACTAGAGTCATTCTTTTTAGTGCCCGCATGTACTGGAGTCATTCTTTTTAGTGCCCGCATGTACTGGAGTCATTCTTTTTAGTGCCGCATGTACTAGAGTCATTCTTTTTAGTGCCGCATGTACTAGAGTCATTCTTTTTAGTGCCCGCATGTACTGGAGTCATTCTTTTTAGTGCCCGCATGTACTGGAGTCATTCTTTTTAGTGCCGCATGTACTAGAGTCATTTTTATTAGTGTTCGCACGTAATAGTTTTATTTATCTTGGTAATGTCTGTTTTTACTATTGTCCACTAGAGTATTTTTTTAGCGGTTTTAGCTGAGTTGGGATAATTATATTGCATATTCAATGTAAATAGATTTTGATAACACTGGACATAAGAACAAAGTAAAGATGTTTATTACTTGTATAGATGATACATAATTTAAAAGAGATGACTAAAAATAAAAAATAATAATTAATAATTGATGTCTGTACTTCTAATTCTTTTAGAAGGGCGTGACGAAACTGAAAAGTCCCCCTGCAGATCTTCCCCAGATGATAGAAGGTGTTGACTCTATGTAGTTGTTCTACGCTGTGTAGGTGTGTGTTTGAGGCTGGGACTGATTACTTCATCCACAGATAGAAACGCTTGAATTTGGCCAAGGACTACCAGGTCCAGCTGCTCCCTCGTCAGCGCACTGGCCTCATCCCGCTTAGACAAATAGTAGTCTCTGTCAAACTGAGCAGAGCACTTGGTGGCACAGCCACAGCCCCAGGCTAAAAACTGGTCTAACTGCTCAGTTGAGGTAAGTCGTTTCGTCCTTGCTGGTGATGGCTTTCTTAACCTCTTCCTTTCCTTTACACAGATGATGCTGCTCCGTCGGCAGGCAACGGACACAGTATCGGAAGGGGAAAGAAAAGTGGGGTCGGAATGAGGTGGTGACAAGAAAACAGATGAGTGGTCAGGATGCAATGATGAAGGCTCGATGTCTGGTACAGAGTAGTCCAAAGAATCCAGAGGATCATAGAGGTCATCTTCATCTTCAAACAATGGAGTAGCAGAGCCTGACTCTGCTGATGAGACATCCCTAGAAGCTTTATAATAAGTTGTTTTGTTTTTTGTTTTTTATAGAAAACATTATTTAAATATAAATTTATTACCTTCATAATAGTTGGTAAAATGGCCATCAAATTCTTCATCACCTAAAAAAAAAAAAGATGATGAACTGATGAGGATAGTTAACTGTAATAAGTGACTTACAGTCAGAAAGTGGGTCCTCGCTTCCTGGAGCCATGAATTCGTTTATGAACTCCTCTATTGCTTCAGCGTCAGCTCCACCCATCATGTCCACCCATCATGTCCAGTCCATCATGGCGGCTGAGGTTTAATGCTCTAGCAAGATTCCTGGCTTCACTCATGATAGTCACTGTACTTACTACTAAACTGAGAGCTGTATTTTCCTGCCGTTGACGGCGACATTTACCGCGGATTGGGCCCGCGCTAAAACCCAGACTTAGCAACAGCCCCGGATACGAGTTCAGGAGTAAGTGAAGTTCATGAATTCTCGGGCTTATTACTATCATTCTAAAGAGGTCCTGATCTTCAAACTTCGCAGGTAGATGTATTAAGGGTTTATTATTTCATATAAGCAATAAAAAATAATTGATAAAATAATGACTAAAATGACAATTTTGATCGTAGCTAAAAACGGTACTTGCCGCGTTGTGCCCGATTTTCCCGTAGAGGGTCACATATTATGTTATTGTTATTGTTATTACTGTTATAACAAATTTATTATAGTCAGGGTTTTATCTAGAAATTTGTTTGGAAAGGGGTGGGAGGAGTTTGGTCATATCTGCCGCCCTTAGGATGTAAGACAAAATATTTATAACTAGCAAGTACCCCATCTCATAGTGGCGCTTGACGTATTGCACAGTAAGAATGCAGTAGCATAAGTTATTTTTATTCATTGTTATCATTCTCTACATCAGTTTCCCTCTCCTGCTCTCTTTTCCCCTGAACTATCTCAGCTTTTTTTATCCCCAACCTTTCCTCTTTTTTTTTTCAGCTTTTTTGTCGAGTCATGGAGTCCCTTCTCCTTTATCTACCTCTCCTGCTTCGGAATCTCTCTGTCCTTCTATCATGATAGTGGACTTAGGCTTTGTGAATTATTGCCTATTTTTTTCGTATTTCCCCCTTCCTTCTTGAAACTTATGCTGCCTTTACTCAGTGATTTCGCTACCGCCGCCTTCCGCTTTTTAGTGTACTATTAATCACTTTCAACTGAATGGGATGACATAATCAAGATACGAAGATGCTTTACCACACTGTTTAAGCTCACAAATTATTCATGAATACACACCATTGGTCGTCGTTATTGTTACTGACACATGAGCATATTGTTCTTTAATCCTAGAGAGCAATTAGCATTACATTATTATGAGTTTGAGTGCTTTAATTTTGAGTACTGCCTAACTGCATACTGCACACAGATACTATTGAACTATGATAGGTGCTGGATTTGAATGTTTACTAGGGTATCATGTTTAGATAGTTCCTTCAAAACTTTTGCTATAAGAGGTGCTTGGCCTTAATTACAATGTTTGTATAATTATTTAGTACACATTAATTTTGAAGAAATTCTTGAGAATTTTTAATTTATTTGATTGTTCAGGACTTTATACAACAAGAGAAGAAGATCACAGGTGCGGTGGACTATGCAGTCGAGTAAAAGTGGCTTGCAAGGTTAGGTGGATTCTAAATTAGGAAATAATTTTGAAGGGGAAATTAAATAGTGAATATTACAATATACTAGCAAGTACCCCGCCACACAGTGGCGCTTGTATTGAAGTTATTTTGCTCAGTTATCATTCTCTACTATCTATTAAGGTTAATTAGTTTTCATCTCCTGCTCTCTTTTTTACACTATCTCAGCTTTTCTTATCCCACCCCCACATTTCCTTTCTTCAGCTTTTTTCTTCTTGAGTAATGGAGTCCCTTTTCCTTTGTCTAATTCTCCTGCTTTGAAATCTCTGTCCTACCATCATGATTGTGGCCTTATGCTGCGCGAAACTTAACCTTCTCTCTTTCATACTTTTGCCTTCCTTTTTGAAGCTTACACCGCCTTCCCTAGTCTATTCCATCCACTTTTTAGTAACAATTAATCACTCTCTTTACACATTGAGGTAAGGACGATGCTTGGCCAGACTGTTTAAGCGCATGGATTATTCATGAATACACACACATGGTCGTTGTCGTTCATCATTGTTATTTGGCACACAAGTGTATTATTCAGGGGTTCATTTAGAAATCCATTTAAGAGTGGACGAGATTCAGTTTGTGCTATCTAAAGGGTGTCACAGCGTTCATGCAGAACTAAGATGAGAAAAGAGACGGGCATGATTTAAGCATTTCCCTTCACCTTAAATATTCACTTTTTAACTTCGCATTTTGCTTACGAAATTTTAAGAATATTTCAAGGAGGGTGAAATAGCTTCAAGGGGGGAAAGCGTCTCCCTTGCTCCCCTTCTAAATGAACCCCTGTTATTATATAGATGTTAGTAAAAAAATTTAAAATTTTAATGTAAATTTTTCTAAATTTTAATGAACAAGAGAGGTATTTGTGAAGTATTATACTATTTTAACCCACATGGCTGAGGGTAGTCTTGTAATAGACTGAAAGAACGTGTGACGAATAGGGCTCGGTAAATTATTCCCCAAATTTTCCCTATAATGCTATTCTCTAATTCTCACTCATGCCACCCATAATGCTTTTCATTTTGCCTATAATGCTCACAATTTTGCTCATAATGCTCACGATTAATAAAATAAAAAATCAAGAAAACAAACAAAAGGTTCATCAGAATCATTACTTCCTATAGTTATACTGCAGCATAATTGATGCTTCAATAGTCTCTTCTAGCGAGGAAGTTTGCTGTTCACCAAACTATTTGATAAAAGTGAAAAAACACGCTCAGCAGCTGCAGAGGATGGCTGAACCAGTAATACTAGTTTGCATGCAGCTGACCAATGGGGGAGCTCATTAGAGTGCTTCTTCCACCACTCTAACTTGTCTATGGTTGGTGACACACCATCTGCTTTTGCCATGTAGATAGGAAGCTCTACTTTCAAATCTTCCAACTTATTATTGAGGAAAGGAAAGGCCTTCAACTGGTCAATGTCAGCAGAGCTTGGACAAAGTTCAGACACCTTGGCTGGATCAAAATATCTGGCATATTTGAAGGCTGTAACAATTGGCTTTAGATCACCTTCAAATTTTTGCTTGAAATAAACAATAGCAGGCTAGATACACTCAGTAGCATAATTTATTAATTGCTGCTTCTGTGTTGGTCTGTTTGAAGACAATTTATTGGCAACAGCTGTAGCATTAGGGAAATTCTGGGCAGAAATAGTAGCCTGAAGTTTAACAATTTCTTCATAGGCACTAAAAGCCAGTGACCCATCTCCCTCCAATCTATAGGTGGCTTTGACAAATGGCTCACCAAAATCAACGGTAATTGCAAGTTCCATCTGCAGCTTCCGACTCTTAGGAGGGTCATTGAGAATGTCAACAATTTTTTTAGAGGAAGGGGGAAGATCATTATTCTCAACAAAAGGAAGCACATCAGCAAAGGTGACAAGCATATGTTTCATCACCTCCCATTTAGACCACCATCTGGTACTAGAGTAAGCAGGAACAGGCAAACCAGTAGCTTCCCTCCAAGCCAATTTTGCTTTTGGACTCCGTGTAAACAGGCCCACCAAAACTTTTATAAATTCATCTAGCACATTTGCATTTATCTTCTCCCCAACATGATCAAGAGTGTGTGAGAAACATCCCACATCTAGAAGACATGGATAAACAATTTTTAGAGTTTGAATTGCTACATTGTTGACTGAAGCACGATCACGCATTGCTGCTACTAGCTGATTTGAAGAAACACTAAGCTCATTAGATAGGCACATGATTAATTGCCTGGCCACTTCTTCACCTGTAAGGCTCTTAGCTAATAGCATCAGCCTGACAACACGTTGTTGTATTTGCCAGTCAGCATCGATAAAACGAAGTACAATAACCATGGCTTCACACACATGTGTGGTACCATCAAAAATTACACCAATATTATTTCCTTTTATGTCTTCTGTGATACTAGCAAACTCCTGTTCACGAATAAAAGGGATAAGCTGAGATAAGTTACTACTATGAGAAAGCCTAAAAGCACTTTCTTCAAACACCTCTCTAAAGCAGTCTACCTTGGCCAGTGGTACGCCAGCTTTCAAGAAAGATTTAACTACTTTAATACGAAAAACTCTCACTTCATCAGAAAGACCTTCTCCAATGGGGTGTTTGTTCTTATCATACTTCCGTAGCATATCAGCTATTGTTTTATCTTGAGCTTTCCTAGAAACTAAAAGCTTTTTGCTACTACCATGTTTAGCTGATCTAATATGCTGTTGCAAAACACTCTTCTTAACAGACACAGGCTCTCTACAAGCCTGACAAAATAACTTTCTTGATACCACAGATAAGTGCTCATTAGGAAATTCTTTAACTCTGGTGGAAGGAGGAATAGAGGGCTCAACAGCAACGGAACCCTTACCAGACCGTAAGCCTTTAGGTGGATTAGACTTCAATTTTCTTTTTCGGGACAAATCGGATGAAGCAGGACACTTCAGCCTGCTCAAAAGATTGGGAACATCAACAGTTTCACTACTGCTAGGGCCAGAGCTGCTGAGACTGATATCAGTAATTTCTTCTCTCATAAGATTAGGAACATCAACCTCACAACTGCTAGGCTCAGGGCTGTTACAAACATCAGGAATTTCAGTCTCTGTATCCATTAGACACTCAGCCATTTTCTAAGCTGGCTAGTAGCTAGTACAGCTAAGCTAAGCTTGCAGCTGCAAGTTACAGCTGCAAGCTAAGCTTAGATGTGTTTGCTGATAATAACACACATGCTTACATACAAATTTTTAATTATTATGTACAACTCAGGAATTCATTCCCAAAATGCTCCAAATTTGACCTATAATGCCAGCATTATTCTTAATGCTTCACTGTACCTAAAATGCTCAAAAAAATGCTAGCATAATTTACCGAGCCCTAGTGACGAACAGTTGATTGTAACTTTGAGCTGACATTTTGAAGCTGATTGAATCATTGATGTGTGTCTTATACAGAATTATTTTGCTTGGGTTAAGAGACAGATGCTGTGTGTTTACTTAGCCACACCACACCCTTTTTCTAAACATTCTACTGTGGTGCACATGCTTGTATGAGACAGTATATATGCATTGATCAATGTTTCTTGCATGATTTTATGATCGTAATATTCATAGAATTAAGTATTAGCTGTTCTATATTTTCCCCAATATTCGAGGGGGGATTGGAGATCCTAGGTTTAACCCCCTCAGTATTCTATAGCTTAAGTTGTGCTGAAATAGCAGCTAACATAAGGCCACTGTATGGGTGCACAATTTATGCTATTATCCAATTATTTGCATAGGCTGCAACAACTAGTGGAGTGAGATGATTTAAAATCTAAACTGCTGGAGATGTTAATGCATGACATCAGAGGCGGAAGAAGCGGTGAAGGAATCTCATCAATGAAATATCCTTATTGGAAGTGGCAGTATTAAAAGTATGTAAATGATTGGTTTGAGGGAACCACATCTGGGTTAATGTATAAGCTTAGGATTTTACTTTAACTTTTTCCTGCTTGTTATCTGATTAACCTTTACTTTTTTCTGCATGTGCCCTTACCATGATTCTGCTTGTTTCTCTTTACCATGTTTCTGCTGGTTTTCCTTTACCATGTTTCTGCTGGTTTTCCTTTACCATGTTTCTGCTGGTTTTCCTTTACCATGTTTCTGCTGGTTTTCTTTTACCATGTTTCTGCTGGTTTTCCTTTACCAAGTTTCTGTTGGTTGCCCTTTACTATGATTAACCCTCAGTGCGCATGTGCGAGAGGGTTATAGTAGTGTGTTTATCTGTCAGTCAGCATTCGATTTCATGAATGGCTGAGAACTAACCTTTAATACAAGTATGACCTGACCCAATAAGTGAATTAAATCCCTTCAATTGACCACTTCTTCAAATGTCGAGCTAATTTCAGAGTAAATGTGAAGAATCTTCAGCTCCAAACAAGCTCAAGCTAGATGCAATGACCCTTACCTTTCTGTACATTGGTTTACGTCATACAGCAATCACATGATCACTTAAAGTTCACGTATTTTCTCTTAACCGCGTGTGTCCTCGGTAGTTAGAAGTTAAAGTAATCTGAAGAAATCTTAGTAATGTAATAATGCACTGAGGGTTTGCACCCTTGGTACGCTGGTTTTCCTTTTCTGCTGGTTTCCCTTTACCACTTTTCTGCTAGTTTTCCTTTCATGTTTCTGCTATTTTTTCCCTTTACCATGTTTCTGCTATTTTTTCTTTACCATGTTTCTGCTGGTTGCCCTTTACCATGTTTCTGTTGGTTACCCTTTACCTACTAGTTTTGTGAATTCCCTGTATTGTGATACTCGTGCCTTTACCATGTTTCTGTTGGTTACCCTTTACCTACTAGTTTTGTGAATTCCCTGTATTGTGATACTCGTGCATAATTAAGAATAGGAGAATCCTAACTATGTATATGTGGAATACCATGTGGAAACTTTTCTAAAAAACACCACAGTGTCCCTTTACCTTATTCCTGCTGGTTACCCATTACCTACTATATGGGCTGGGTAAAGCAAGAGTATGGACTGGGTAAAGCGAGAATATGGATTAGATAAAGAGAGAGTATGGACTGGGAAAAGGGAGAATATGGACTGGGTAAAGCGAGAATATGGATTAGGTAAAGGGAGAGTATGGACGGGGAAAAGGGAGAATATGGACTGGGTAAAGCGAGAATATGGATTATGTAAAGGGAGAGTATGGACGGGGAAAAGGGAGAATATGGACTGGGTAAAGCGAGAATATGGATTAGGTAAAGGGAGAGTATGGACGGGGAAAAGGGAGAATATGGACTGGGTAAAGCGACAATATGGACTGTTTATAGGGAGAGTGTGGACTGTGTATAGGGAGAGTGTGGACTGGGTAAAAGGAGAGTATGACTGGGTAAAGGGAGATTGTGGACTTGGCAGAACGGGAGTATGTTGGGTAAAGCGAGAGTATGGACTGTGTAAAGGGAGAGTTTGGACTGTTTATAGGGAGAGTGTGGACTGTGTAAAGGTGAATTGGGTAAAGTACAGTGACCATGAATTGGGTGAAGTACAATGACCATGAATTGGGTAGAGTACAGTGACCATGAATTGGGTAAAGTACAAGGATCATGAATTGGGTAGAGTACAGTGACCATGAATTGGGTAGAGTACAGTGACCATGAATTGGGTAGAGTACAGTGGTAATGAATTGGGTAAAGTACAGTGACCATGAATTGGGTAAAGTACAATGACCATGAATTGGGTAAAGTACAGTGACCATGAATTCGGTAAAGTACAGTGACCATGAATTGGGTAAGTACAGTGACCATGAATTCGGTAAAGTGTTGTAACCATGAATTGGGTAGAGTACAGTGACCATGAATTGGGTAGAGTACAGTGACCATGAATTGGGTAGAGTACAGTGACCATGAATTGGGTAGAGTACAGTGACCATGAATTGGGTAAAGTACAGTGACCATGAATTGGGTAAAGTACAGTGACCATGAATTGGGTAAAGTACAGTGACCATGAATTGGGTAAAGTACAGTGACCATGAATTGGGTAAAGTACAGTGACCATGAATTGGGTAAAGTACAGTGACCATGAATTGAGTAAAGTACAGTGACCATGAATTGGGTAAAGTACAGTGACCATGAATTGGGTAGAGTACAGTGACCATGAATTGGGTAAAGTACAGGGACCATGAATTGGTAAAGTACAGTGACCATGAATTGGGTAAAGTACAGTGACCATGAATTGGGTAAAGTACAGTGACCATGAATTGGGTAAAGTACAGTGACCATGAATTGGGTAAAGTACAGTGACCATGAATTGAGTAAAGTACAGTGACCATGAATTGGGTAAAGTACAGTGACCATGAATTGGGTAAAGTACAGTGACCATGAAGTGGGTAAAGTACAGTGACCGTGAAGTGGGTAAAGTACAGGGACCATGAATTGGGTAGAGTACAGTGACCATGAATTGGGTAGAGTACAGTGACCATGAATTGGGTAGAGTACAGTGATAATGAATTGGGTGAAGTACAGTGACCATGAATTGAGTAAAGTGTAGTGACCATGAATTGGTTAAAGTACAGTGACCATGAATTGGTTAAAGTACAGTGACCATGAATTGGGTAAAGTACAGTGACCATGAATTGGGTAAAGTACAGTGACCATAAATTCGGTAAAGTACAGTGACCATGAATTCAGTAAAGTACAGTGATAATGAATTGGGTAAAGTACAGTGACCATGAAGTGGGTAAAGTACAGTGACCATGAATTGAGTAAAGTACAGTGACCATGAATTGGGTAGAGTACAGTGACCATGAATTGGGTAGAGTACAGTGACCATGAATTGGGTAAAGTACAGTGACCATGAATTGGGTAAAGTACAGTGACCGTGAAGTGGGTAAAGCACAGTGACCATGAATTGGGTAGAGTACTGTGACCATGAATTGAGGAAAGTATAGTGACCATGAATTGGGTAGAGTACAGTGATAATGAATTGGGTAAAGTACAGTGACCATAAATTGGGTAGAGTACAGTGATAATGAATTGGGGTAAAGTACAGTGACCATGAATTGGGTAAAGTACAGTGACCATGAATTGAGTAAAGTACAGTGACCATGAATTGGGTAAAGTACAGTGACCATGAATTGGGTAGAGTACAGTGACCATGAATTGGGTAAAGTACAGGGACCATGAATTGAGTAAAGTACAGTGACCATGAATTGGGTAGAGTACAGTGACCATGAATTGGGTAAAGTACAGTGACCATGAATTGGGTAAAGTACAGTGACCATGAATTGGGTAGAGTACAGTGACCATGAATTGGGTAAAGTACAGTGACCATGAATTGGGTAAAGTACAGTGACCATGAATTGGGTAAAGTACAGTGACCATGAAGTGGGTAAAGTACAGTGACCGTGAAGTGGGTAAAGTACAGGGACCATGAATTGGGTAGTGTACAGTTGAATTGGGTAAAGTACAGAAACCTTGAATTGGGTAGAGTACAGTGACCATGAATTGAGGAAAGTACAGTGACCATGAATTGAGTAAAGTACAGTGACCATGAATTGGGTAAAGTACAGTGACCATGAATTGGGTAAAGTACAGTGACCATGAATTGGGTAGTGTACAGTTGAATTGGGTAAAGTACAGAAACCTTGAATTGGGTAGAGTACAGTGACCATGAATTGAGGAAAGTATAGTGACCATGAATTGAGGAAAGTACAGTGACCATGAATTGAGTAAAGTACAGTGACCATGAATTGGGTAAAGTACAGTGACCATGAATTGGGTAAAGTACAGTGACCATGAATTGGGTAAAGTATTTGTGATCATGAATTGGGTAGAGTACAGTGACCATGAATTGAGGAAAGTACAGTGACCATGAATTGGGTAGAGTACAGTGACCGTGAAGTGGGTAAAGTACAGTTACCATGAATTGGGTAGAGTACAGTGATAATGAATTGGGTAAAGTACAGTGATAATGAATTGGGTAGAGTACAGTTGAATTGGGTAGAGTACAGTTGAATTGGGTAAAGTACAGGGACCATGAATTGGGTAAAGTACAGAAACCTTGAATTGGGTAAAGTATTGGTGGCCATGAATTGGGTAAAGTACGAGTGGCCATGAATTGGGTAGAGTACTGTGATAATGAATTGGGTAAAGTACAGTGGTAATGAATTGGGTAAAGTACAGTGACCATGAATTGCGTGAAGTACAAGAGGCCATGAATTGGGTAAAGTATGGTTTGCCATCAATTTGCTTAAGCATGGACTGAGTTAAGTTAGATTTGAGTAGATTTGAGAAGGCATCAATTCATGGGTGAAGTACAGTTGAATTGCCATGGCTGGTTTATGCTGCACGAAAAATCTTTCAGGGTCCACCAATAATCTTACTGTTTATATTGTGTATATTACACCACCAAAGAGAGTTGACCCCTGAGGGACTTCGGTAAAAGTCCAAATGTCAGTTAAGTTTAAATTAAATTGGCCATTTTAATGCACTCCCATATAATGTCTGTATTAAAGAAAGCTATAAACTCACCAGTGTATTTGCTAAGTAACAGTTTTAAGATAACTTTATTAGCTATAATAAAATGGTTTGACCAAGTATAGTATTTTCACTTATTTGAACTATATTTTAGCTATCACTGAATCATTAACTATGTTGTTGTTTTTTTCCAGGACAAAATAATGAAAGTGAAGATGGAAGTGGTAAGACACAGTTTTAATGTAGCCTATTATATATTTTGTCTATTTATCAATGATGTTGTTTGTGTATGTAGATGGAGTGACTGAATTCTCTTTTGAAAAGAACGATTAAAAAGTTTAATTATAGATCATTCATTAACAATATTACTATGTATTTAAATTATATTAATGACCATATTGATTTTTTATAATATTTTTATATGGTTGTCATAATTATAGATCATTCATTAACAATTAATAATATTACTATGTATTTAAATTATATGACCATATTGATTTTTCCTGATATTTTTATATGGTTGTCAAAGTGGTTAACATAGATGTTTCTAAGAAATTAAATCAATTGCCAAGAAGTTTACAGCCTTGTCAAATTGGTTGCCAAAAAGTTGCAGCCTTGTCAAAGAAGTTGCCAAAAAGTTACAGACTTGTCAAAAAGAAGTTGCCAAAAAGTTGCAGCCTTGTCAAAGTAGTTTGCCAAAAAGTTGCAGCCTTGTCAAAGTAGTTGCCAAAAACTTGCAGACTTGTCATGCAGGTTACCAAAACATTACAGACTTGTCCGCGTGGTTAACAGCGAGTTTTCAGAGAAGTTTGCGAGGTTTGTTAACTAGCTTGTTAACTAGTGTCCGTTCCAGGCGTCAACGACGGAGTTCCAAAATTTGTTAACCGCTCGGTAACTACGCGCGAACTAGTAGTTAACAAGCTAGTTTGCAATTTGTAAACTTCGCTTTTTGGCGCTGTGTAAAAGCCAGCAGAATCAATGCAAGATACTGCAGGAAGTGCTACAAGAGTACATTCAATTGTATAATTTTTAAACCTCGAATGTTCTTTATATTGCAAAATATAGTTTAATAAAATCTGAGCACTTTTGAGGCTTAGTTGTTAGGCTAAAGTAGCTCTTCTTCCTTCTGTACAAGTATCTGGATGTCTGGGAAACAGAGTTGCTGCTAAAAAACAACAAAAAAAAAAGTGAGCGTGTTGAGTGAGTGAGTGTTACACTAATTAGCCATATACTCTAATCATGACTTTTAAATACCATTTGCTACCAACTTGTGTTCCATCTGTTGGTATAGTTATAATGCTGTGCTGCTGTTGGCTCCTTTGCTTCACACCATCACTAATCTTTGCTCGTTCTCCATACAATTCTGGAGTTCGCTTTTCTCTCTCAGAATATCTCAGAACTGGCTGCACAGTAGCCTGTGATATATCAATTTCATTGTCAAAATAATCATCAGGAACATCGCTAGTATTTACGCTCCAACTCCACAACATGCTTGTCTTCTTCTGTACCGAATCTCTCCACTAGAGCCTTCTAATTCAAGAAATAATTGACCATTTAATCCCTTTTCTTTAAAGCATAGACCTGTCATGCAAATTCGGTCCCCCCCCAAAAGTGGTTCGGCCGGACAATCTGTGTGTACACCGACGGTCCGGCGGACCGTACGTGTATAGGCGTGAGTGGTCCTAGTGTTACCTGCTGAAGGTCTGTGTGAAGTATAACTGCAATATTAATCCATTGGCTTTGCTCCTTATAAGTCTGTGTGTGCCGAAGGTTTGCAGTCGCGCGCGGGAGGAGCCACGCCCCCTCTTAGGGCTCAGCCCTGCCCCCGCCTGGGTCTTGTTGGGGTCTGGCGAGCCCCAGGCTTCTGCGCCTGAGGCTAACCCTTGTGCAGCTGAGGCTTACCCTGCGGCAGCTGTACATCCCCCCAAACCCTTCCTGCGCGCGACCTCAAACCAGTCACGGGATACCCTACGCCAACCTAGGGGTCCCGGAGGAACCCTCCACTACACCCTCTTATAATTGGGATGCGGTGGGTGGGCTCTTCTCTGCCGCGGGCCTCTGCCACGGCCTTTCCCAGCTGTCTAGGTGTCTTATCTTTCTTGTCCTTCTCCATTTTTTGTTCACTCTTATTATTTCTAAGTAATGCTCTCCTCACGATGCCCTTGCTCACTCTGGGCATGCGCCAGCCCGACCCCCCTCTAGCTCGGGCTTCTGGCTCTACCCAACCCTTTAACCGCCGGTAACCTCGGTCCGCTGTGCTTCACCTGCCGTTACCTGCTGAGGGTCTGTGTGAAGTATAACTGCAATATTAATCCATTGGCTTTGCTCCTCATAAGTCTGTGTGTGCCGGAGGTTTGCGGTCGCGCGCGCGGGCGGAGCCACGCCCCCTCTTAGGGATCAGCCCCGCCCCCGCCTGGGCCTTGTTGTGGTCTGGCGAGCCCCAGGCTTCTGCGCCTGAGGCTAGCCCTTGTGCAGCTCAGGCTTACCCTGTGGCAGCTGTACATCCCCCACCGAAACCCCTCAACAACACCCCTCGGAGAGCCCCGACTGCTCCGACGCACACACACTAACCTGGGTAGGACTACCACTACCCTATTACTTATGCCTCCACCCTCAAGGCAGCCTTTTCCCCGCTATTCACCCCACCACACATCAGATGGCATACAATCATTGCATATACATACTCAGACAATGACCAGTGAACACTAGTAAAGGGAGATGACATGTGACCATGACTCAGTGCACTCTGTCCGGCCTCAGCTGGACCTCTCCTGCTTGAACGCCTCTGTCCACTTTTTGGCTGAGGCCGCTTGGTCACCTTCTTCCCTCCTGATGTACCCCTTGTACTCTCTGCTCTTCCATCTCCCCAGGGCCTTCACCTCCTCCTCGGTGGCCCCGCATGCAGCAGCCGCTGTGGCTGCCCCAATCCGGAAACTGTGGCCCGATATGCCGGCCTCCGGTACTCCCTTCTCCACCAAGGCCCTCCTGACTTCTACCACGAAGTCCCGCCTGGTGAGGCCCACTCCGTCCTGACCCGTGAAGAACGGGCCCTGACCCGGTGCTCTGATGGCCATGAATTCGAGCACCGCTCTCACTGGGCAGATGTCTCTATCTGTCCTCTGCAATGTCACGAAAGCCCCCACTCTCAATCTGTCCGTTTTGGACTCTTTGATCCGCACTCGGATCCATCTGGGGCTAGCCACGTCTTCCAGCTGCACGTCTTCCCACGTCAGATGGGCCTTCCCGTCAAACTTGACGCCTTCTGGAACTAACGCCTCTCCTTCCCTTAAGCAACCAAAGAAACACATGCAGGCTGCCGCCCACAACATCCTTCCCTTCTCTCCCTTCGTCCTCCATGCGGCTCGCATGGCTCTCATGTGCAGCCACTTCACCGGCTCTCTGCACAACCTGTCACTCCCGTCCACGACCTCAAATCGTGCCAAGCCCTTTCTCAACTGAGCCAACCTGGCCATGGCTCCCCACTCCGGAGCTGCCATACCTGCCTTGATCTGGGCCATTCTTACCTTGTCCTCCGTAACAGGCAACGGAGTCTCTCCCAACTGACCACACCAGTCCGAGTACTTCTTCCATGCAGAGGCATACCGCCTCCGCGTGGTCTCTGCTACAGACTGATCAAGGACAAAGTCGACTCCACTCCTGCTCTGACCAAGATTGACTCGGCGTGGTCAGTATCTGCAGTATCTCTCTCGGCACTGCCTCCGGCTCCTTCTCTGCCCCCTGCATAATGGAACGAGCAATGACTAAGCCATCCCTGGACAGTGCATCCGCTATCACATTCTCAGTCCCTCTGATGTGCTCTACTCTCATCGTCAACGGCACTCTTGCCTCGACGAAGGCCAGACATCTCAACAGGTGCATCGACCACTTCTCTTTGCACGTCCCCGACTGGACGGCCGCCACTACCGACATGTTGTCGCACCTGGCCTTGATAGTCAGTCCTTTCCACTGACTCCCCCACACTATTGCCGCCACCACTATCGGCAATAGCTCCTTGGGCATAATGCCCCACTCACTCGTCCCAGCCAGTGCCTTCCACTGAATCTGGAACCACCTGCCCTTCCAGGCTGCTCCACAGCCCCAACTCCCGGACGCGTCCGAGACCATCTCTTCGTGGAACACCTCGTCCACGACCACTGCCTTCATGAGGGAGGTGCCATTCCACCTCAGGCCGAACTGATGCCACCACTCGATGTCGGCTCTCGCTTCCACGTTCAGCCTTACCCTTCGGCCGTCTCTCTCTACCGTGGTCATGAGGTCTTGCAACCTCCTCTTGAAGGCCCTGCCCGGCCTCACTGCCTTGCAAGCATGGTTGAGGGACCCCACCAACGACTCCAGGTCCCTCCTCTTGCAACTTTTCATGCCTCTCCATCTCGCCAGGAGGGCCCTCATCTCGGTCAACTTCTCTTGAGGCAACCTGACCTCCATCTTGACCGAGTCAATCTCCATACCCAGAAAGGTCAGCACTTCGCTGGGTCCTTCCTCCTTGCTCTCGTCCAACGGCATACCCAGCCGCTGGCACGTCTCTTTGAACACGACCATGGCCCTCTCGCACTGGTCAGTGTCCCTCTTCCCCACTGCCACAAAGTCGTCAATGTAATGTCTGAGCCATTCTGCTCCTCTCTGCGTGGCAATCCACTCTATGGCGTCCCCCACCGCTGTGAACAGCAGGGGGGCCGACCTGAGACCGAACGGCAAGGTGCCGTCTACAAAGGTCTCTCCTTCCCACTTCATTCCCAGCAACCACCTGTCTTTGGGGTGCACGGGAATGTTTCTGTAGGCTGCCTTCACATCAGCCTTAGCTATCAGGGCGCCCTCGCCCAACGCCAGCACTCTCCTTACAACGTCATCCACAGACGTGTATGCCACGCTCGACAGCTCTGTCTATGCCATTGTTCACACTGTGGCCTTCCGGGGCGGACAGGATCACTATCAACCTCCACCTGCCCGGCTTCCCTTTCTTTGGTATCACACCGAAGGGGGAACACTGGATTCCCTCAGTGTCTCCTTCCACCCTCCACACTCTCCTGCTCCGTACCTCATTCTCTAGGTACTCACTGATTATATCTCTGTGCTGCGAGGTCTCATACATGGATCCACCTTTCTCATACAGCACGACTCTGCTCACGTCGTGCCCCACTCTGAATACATCTATTATACTTCTCACTAGGAGCTCTACCCATTCTCTGTCTGGGTGTCCTTCTAGCTCCTCCTCCCACTGCTACCACACCAGAGGGGTCACCACCTCCTCTGCTCCTCGCAGCACTCTACAGCTCTTGCTCTCTGATCTCCTCTCGAGATCTCTCAACTGACTCGTGAACCGGTACCCTGCAAAAGCATAAACACTCTGTTAGCTTTTGCCTTCCCGCACCGATCCACTTCTCCACCCTACACTACCCCTGTGCGTGTGCATGGACTACCCTACCCTCCATCTCCCTTAACCCTTTAGTTACCCCAGACCTCCCTCATGCGAGAGGTGCTACCACCCTACCCGACTAGGTACCCAGCCCCACCCCCTCTGCTAACTCCGCACACTCAGTCACTAGTCCTCCCATCCCTCCGACCTAACTTGCCTATCTACAACCCTTTGACCTCCGCTTTGCGGTTAAAATACAATCATGACGTGTCATCACACATACAAAACAGAAGATCACTACATGTAAAAGTTTTCATGAGAGTACTGTTTAAATCTTTTATTTCTTCTCTCCCGGCTTGTTACAGTGGAATGCAGAGTGTTCCCCGCCACAGTTGGAGCAAACGTGCGCAAAACGGCACTGAGCTCCAAAATTGCATCTGCCTTCGCCCCTGTTGTAGCAAAAACAGGCACCTCTCCGCCTCTGCTCCATCTTTCCTTGCGGGATGGTGTGGACGATGTCCAGCAGCAGCGACAAGTTCTCTTCGTCACATCTCACATCGTCTTTTCCCGCCGCCTCTTGTCTGAACCGCCTATCGTAGCGGGCTACTTGGGACCATTGGTGCCTCTTCGCCAGCTTGAAGATAACTTCTCTATAGGCAGCCAATGGGACCCACATCTCTGGCTTGCTAGATGCCCAAGCCACCTGGAGCAGCGTAAAGCAAGTGCTCCAACCCGCCAGATCAGGTACCTCCTTGGTACTTTTCCTCCTGCCAGCCGTACCTGCGGCCGGGCTCTCCCTGACTAGCTTTCCAGTCCCCCGGCTCTCCCGGCCCGTCATCGAAGACCGGGAAGAAGGCAAAATCAACGAACGAGCCCTCTCGTATCCTTTCGACCACCTTGCTCGGCAGTGGCGGCTGATTCTTGAGGAGGTGCACCACCTTGTGTGCCTTCCTCTCCTCCTTCTCCTCTGCCCTGGAGTCTTTTAGGCTGTCCCACAACTTTTGAAACAGCGGCTCCTCTCCCTTTGACCCCGCTGGTGCCACAGCGGCTCCCTTGCTCCTGGCGCTCTCTGCCAGCTGAGCCACTTTGTCTATGAACACCAATGCCACAGACATGAACACACCATGTCTCCCTTCATTGGTTCACATCCCATCTCTAGTGCACCTTTCTCCGGGCTCCTGGCCGGCACCACCCTCTCTCTTGGTGCCCTGCCCTCGCTTTTGTGCACGCTCTTCCCCTCCCCTCTTTACGGCACTCTCTCGGGCGAGACACCCCTGGCCCACTAGCCCCTCTTGTCTTGCCCCCTTTGCCACTCTACTTTCTTACTCCATTATTCACAGTGCCCTTTTATCCCGCACTGGACCTTGCTTTTATCCATTCACTCTGGCGACTTCACAGGACTACCTCCTCGTCCTGGACCTCCGTCACCCTCTAATTCTTTACTGACTTTCACAGTGTCGCTCTTCGACCCTGGACCCTCGTCCCCCCTTTTTTCTTCCTGGGGACCTCTCTCCTCCCCTTCCCCTCCCTCGTGCACAACCCTGTTACCCTGTTCCTATTAGTTTCAAAGAACTGCCTCTCAGTTCTGGACCACTGTCTCCATCCCCTTTTCTTGCTTTTTTCCACAGTATTGCCCACCAATACTGGACCTCTGCTGGCCTTTTCTTCCAGCCCTCTGGCGACTTCACAACATTGCCCTCCAATGTTGGATCCCTGCCGCCATCACTCTCTTAGGGACCACACGTTGCTTGGCTCCAACCTGGAGACCGTTCGGCCAGTAGAGCTCATTCCCTCGTTAACCGATTACCGGCCGAATTATTACTTAACCGCGATGGCCGCGAGCCGCCGTATTTTTTTCCGCCGGAAGTAACCCTTACTGGAGAAGCAACTTTCTGACTTTGTAGCGGAGAAACAATCGGTCCTGGACATAAAGTTTCTATTGATCAGCCGCTGGTAAAAGCTTGCTCTTGCTATTGCTCAATGGATTGAAAGTCCTGCGCGCTCCAGTTTTTGACAGTGGATGGGAGGACGCCTAAGGCTACGAAATTTTTTTGTATCTCGTAGCGTCCTTGGGGTGCCACTTCGCGTTGCTTAGTTTCACTACGCTAGTTATGAGCTTACAATAGAAGACAAGTACAGAGATTTGAGTAATGGTTATGAAGACGCAAGAATGGACACTAACAGCAACTTATAAAGGTGAATTGTTAGGAAACAAAACACACGCCATTTTCAGATTTATATTAGTAAGAATGAAAACATCCAGATCTAGCCAATGATATCGACTTTAATCATTAATAAGTCACTCTGTGACATTCTTGTGTTCTTTTTATATATTCCAGGTATATTATGAACTTTACAATACTACTAATATTCCAAAGTTATGGATCAGCTTGGAAATTGGAGATACTCTTGTGTTTCCTGCATCTTTGGAGTCCTGAATCCACAGTAGAATCAATAAACTTCTCCAGAAGACTTAAGCTATCATTGCAGCATAACTCAAAGTATCAAATAATCATGAATTATAGTTCTTGTTATAAAATTTTATATGAGAATATTTGATAAACTTGAAGTGTTTTGTAGCAAGGTTTATCTGATAAATTTTATATTGTAACCACACTTGTAGATATGCTGTACAGATAGCTATACTACATTACAAACCTGAGATGCAATGATAGATAACTGGTAGATTCAGGTATGCAGTTGTAGGCAGATAGTTATTACCCCCTTTCTTGTACGCAGAATTGCGTATTTGGCCTTTCGGGGACAAAATACGGAGGTACGCAAAATTGCGTATTTGGCCAGTAATCGGTTAACACTGACCTCCCGGCCTCCTTCACTCGGCCCCTCCAACGTGGCCCTCGTCCCTCTCTCCTTAAACCCACCCATATTGACTACCCTTACCTACCCGCGCAACTACCCCTACTACCTGCAGGTTTCTTCCCTTTCTTCCAACCTGCTACTCATACCCCTCTCTTTTACTGCCTATCTTGCTCACCTAGGCTCTGCTTCCTTACTCATCACTTTACACATTCACACTCGCCCACTGGACGCCTCCACAAAGCCCACTGAGCTCGGTTTGTCACGCACTACTGCTAGCACGGAGGTGAGCATCAGGAACGTTTGCCTTAGCCTTCCAGGCCTCCTCATCCCGTCCCTGACTAGTTTAGCTCGCTCTCTCCTGCTTAACCCATTACACTAATGCCCCCAACCAGTCATCACGTACCCTTCCTCTCTGGAAGTCTCTCCATGACTGTTTTTTGAAGGCTACCCCAACTGCTGCATCAGTCCCCTAATCATCTTTGAATTCTCCCTGGAGTCCGAGTAGTACTCCTCTCCTGACCCGTCGTCCTCACTATCGACCGCGGACTTCCTCGCTTCCTTCCATCTCTTTGTACTCGGCAACTCTTCTCTGCCGCGGGCCTCTGCCGCGGCCTTTCCCAGCTGTCTGGGTGTCTTATCTTTCTTGTCCTCCTCCATTTTTTGTTCACTCTTATTATTTCTAAGTAATGCTCTCCTCACGATGCCCTTGCCCACTCTGGGCATGCGCCAGCCCGACCCCCTCTAGAGCTCGGGCTTCTGGCTCTACCCAACCCTTCAACCGCCGGAAACCTCGGTCCGCTGTGCTTCACCTGCCGGGACCGTGTGTGTTAGCACAGACGGTCCCCCACCATCGTAGATAGTCCTCCCTATCTTGACTGCATTCAAGTTAACTACAATTTAGTAAGAGCGACGACTTGACTAGGATTATTGGGAGTTGGTTTTGCCGTAGAAATGAATAATAGCTATTAAAAAATGAATGCGGAGCAAAACAAATTAAATGAATGAATTGTGAACAAATTAATAAACAGGAGCAAAGTAAATTAATGAAACAAAACATATGAATGAATAATAATAACTAAAATAACTATATTAATAATAAATTGGCCTTAATTCAGCCAGATTAGCTTCTCAGGCAGAGTATTCAGTAGCCTAACCTTAGCTTTGACTAGGATATAATGTGAAAGAAATGAATGACTGGAGACAATATTATATTTAAGCAAGGGAAAATTTAAATGTTGCCTCATGTCACACAATATAAAGATGCCATCATACTAAAACTCATACACAATCCATAGTTCAACATCTTGCAGTTTCTGGAGACCAGAAACAGAAGGAAATTGTATTTTCAACAGTTATTGGGCAGCATTAATGAGTGAATCATTTAACATTCCAGTAGGACTTAAAATTACATCTCTGTCTAAGACAGTTAACTTTAAGTCAGCAATCCAGTGCTTTGGGGGTGGCACGTACTTCTGCTTTGGTTTGTATGATTCAACAAGAATAATATCCTTCCTGAGAGTATGAACAACATTATGGCTAAATAATACATACTTAAACCCAAATTTAAACTTACTTTGGCTTGCGTTGTTTTTGGCTGTATCTTCTGTTCTCAACCATCAAAGTTTGGGCAAGTTCATTCTTTTGGCACAAAAAATCTTTATTTACCAGTGAACTGTATATTTTAATAAATCGTATACTATTGTTATTCCACATGAATTGTGACATTATTATACCGGGTTTTTATATCGAGCACAGTGTCATCTTCAGATTGACTTCTCTGTCATTTATGACCTGTACGTAAGTCAACAAAAAGTAGTCTATAAAGGACAAAGTCCACTAACAAAACACTACAAGCTATTTTACGGCACCATTGGACTATCATTGTGACATTCAGATTTGAAAACACTGCAAAAACTGGTAAATTATAAACAAGATAACCAATTAAACTACAGGCAAGCTATATTGAATATAACACTTACCTGCTTTTGTACTACAAACCTCATTCCTACACAACTTTACACATCCAGTGCTTTGGTATTCCTGTCTTAGTTCTTGAGCCCAAACAATTAACTGGTCTAACTGTGTCTCATCCAGATAATAATAATCACTTTCATATCGAGTTATACATGGAGATGTAATATTGATGCATTTGCAAAAGAAAGAAACCAGTTCTATTGCAGGTACATAACTGAATCTAGGTTGAACTTCAGCTTTCTTGAAGGCATCAAAATTTTCATGTAATTCAGCATTCACAATTACAAAATCAATTACAAAATCAAATGCCTACCAAAGGTGGTTCACTCATTGACTTGCGACACTGCAACCTCAGGGCAAATTCATCCTGTGTGCTGATATAAGACAAGAGTTATTAAAATTTAATAAATTATATCAACATGTATAAATTAATATTAAGAATAATACAGCTAAATTTATTTACATCAACTTTTTCATCATCGGCTGAGCAATGCTGCTCAATGCCACCATTGTTAAATACAAGATGATCATTGACCCCTAAAGTAAGCATGCCAGTTATAGTAGCTTTTCTGAAATAGAATTACATTACACTTAATCCCAACTGAAGTAGTAGTTAGCTAGTTGAAGAATTATAATCATGTGATTGTGTAGGTTGATTTTCAAAATTGATATTCAACAACTGCTGCATTATCTGATGAGGCTAAAACTTCTGCATCTAACTTTACCAATAAGGTTAATCTAAAGCTTGATCAAAGATTGTCTTTAGTAAATTATCAGATATATCTAATTATAAATTATTTGTATCACCTCTAAATGTAGGATTTGTTTAGGGTGTTACTTGATCAGCTCAACAATGATAGCCTGCTGCATTTATGGAAAACTGGAGCTAGGTTTAATATTGGGCAATATTATTGACAGATGCAATAAAATTACTGTTAAATTTAAGCATGAAGAAATTCCAGAGACTCAAAATACGGATCAAACTCAGTCATCTCCATCTCTTCCAGGCAAAGCAGCAACAATAAGTTCTATTGTAAGTATATCAAAGAAAAAATGCTTTTTGTGTTATTTGTTTCACTATATCAAATTGTAGTGATTCTGATAGTGATCTGGATTCGGATGACTCTTATCACTGCAATTCTTACAAAGGGCTTCATATGAACTAAATATTTACACGAGGAATAATTTCATTGCTATCGATTTTTTGAAGCCTGTAAAGTCCACGACCAAGTGAACCCACAATTGTAAATGGACCCAACCATTTCGTATCCAGCTTTCCACCTTTCCTCAAAAAATCATTTTTCAATACTACTGCACCTATTTTATATGTTCCAGTACAGGAATGCTTTTTATTATAAGTCTCTTTTTGCTTTAGCTGAGCCTTTGCTTGATCCAGTATCTATCTTTCAAGTCTTCTAATTTGTCAAACTGGATATGACCCGTTTTCCCATGATAAAAAACTCAGAGAATTTCTCTTTAATAGTAAGAGCTATGTCCCAAGAGAACTAGCATGCATAAACACCGAGTCTAATGCATTTACTAGGAGTACTAGCTGAGAGAATTTACTGACTGATCATTCACTACAGAAGCATTGTTTGCTTTCTGCTTTCCATGCAGTCCTCTTCACTGCCCCAGCCACAAATCTTATTTGGGCTGCATTTCAATCACTGACCTTTCCTGAACTCAACCATCTCCTTAATGACATCTTCCTTTGTCAAACCATCCTTGAAGAAAAGAGAATACTTTCCTTGAACCAATCTGGCTTAGATCACCTCACCTCCCACTTTTCTATTGCGCTTGTTGCTGTGTCTGCTGCCAATTGCTGGGCACTCTCTCACACACCTTCTGCAGACTCCTCAAGTCTAGGCTTTTTCTTTTTCAGAGGCGGATCTTGGATTTTTTATTTGGGGGGGGGGGGGGGGGGGGGGGGGGGAGGCTCTTTTCAAGAAGGGGTGATATAGCAGAGCTACTTATGGAAAATGCTATATATAATGTATTTCCTACAAGATTATATTATAATATCATTCACAGCATTATCTAACTGTCCAGGACATAATGAACAGCTAAAACCAGAAAGGAAAAATCAAAACTAAGAATAAAACAAGTTTACAAAGATATGTTTGTGAAAATGAGTGAATAGGTAAGTTAATCATGAAACAAAAAGAAGAAAACTGATTTCATGAGAAAAAAAAATGAAACTACAAATACATTCTAGCTAATATTGAAAGTAGTTTATTGGATGAGCGAAGCAAGACTCTCACTAATGAATCTCAATTTGAGATTTTGGTATATATTAGAATATATATATTTATTTATTTTACCCTAGATATCTTCACAATGATATCTTTAGGTACATGATTGATATTTCAAGATATTTCAGCTGTTATTTCATACTGTACTGTACTGCCAGCAAGCTCATTACCCTGGTAGTTATAGCAACACAGGGCCAAACTTTTCAATTTCCTTGTTTTTACAGCTACCTTCCTCTGGTGTACCCTGCTCAAAAGGGTTAGAGCAGCTGCTAAAAGTGTCTGGTTGGGGTATGGGTAGCTCCTACAGCCAACTTTAGCTGTGAGTTACCCTTCTCTAGTACTAACTACAGTAGTAAAGATATCTAGTGTGGAATAAACCACTTATTACACTTGTCAGAGTGATATGGCAAGATATTTTACTCTCAGGCTTTATTTTCACTCGCCTCTTGTCCAATAGAGGTTATTCCAGTGAGTTAATAGACGCGCATGCACTTTGCGTGTCGCTACACTGAGTGGCAAGAAAATACCACGGTTTGGTAACGGTGATCACCGCAAGCCAAGTCTCTGAACACTGACAGAGTTTACTCTTCCTACTATGAAGCTATGGAGGAAAAGGTGAAAACTAGATATTTGGAGAAGCTTGATATTTTAGGAGAAGGAGTGAGTGATCCTTATACTTTTGATGTACTAGAATCTAGGAGCTCATCTGATATGCCAAGTATTGAGTATCCTGATATATACAATTATCTAATCAATACTCCTAGTCCATACACAAAGGAAGAATTAAAGTCTTATACGAGTTTAG
>WLWD01001619.1_pt1 | contig 104046 bp, 70 predicted proteins | sample 6712731 | NCBI WGS metagenome assembly WLWD01 (sample SAMN12718690, study PRJNA576275) | sponge metagenome | isolation source: marine sponge | host: Mycale hentscheli | place: New Zealand: South Island, Marlborough, Capsize Point | collected 2014-11-01 | reverse complement strand
TGTGGGGAGTTTTTTTTTTTTTTTTGTTTTTTTGTTATATATATATAATTTTTTTTTCTTTCTTCTTCTTCTTTACTCTTTTATACTCAACCTCTCCTGTCTTTTTTTTTATTTATTTTTATTTTTTATTTTTTATGCTCCCAGGCTGACCTAGGTGTGAGTGATAATGAAGGCAGGACTGCCCTCCACTACACAGTGTCCCACCACACTCCTGACTGTACCCAGGTCATCACCGAGATCACTGTGAGTTCAGAAGCAGGAGGGAGTTCCGGTGAATTTGGGAAAGGTTTGGTGGTGGAGGGTTCATGGGTACCAGTGAATATTTGGGACTGGTACATCTTTGAATGGGCGAGGAGATCATGGTAAATTATATGGATTGGGGAGGGATTAGTCATAGACACGGGTTCTTAAGCATCCCCTCTGTTTGTTTGTTTTTTGTTGTTGTTGTTGTTGTTGTTTTTTAAGTGCCTGTTTTCTTCCGGGTTTTTAGCACTTTTTATTAAGTACCCTATGCGTCCGTCTATTACTAATTGGCGCTCAGACCGTTTTTAGTATACACCACTTGCTGTTAAGCGCCCATTTTTTTACTTTATTAAGTGCCAATTTCCTTACTGTTTAGAGTTATAAGTGGGAGCGCTTAACAACCCAAGTCTACGATAGTTGGATGGGAGGAGGGATAATCCAGGGAGGGGGTGAGAGAAGAGGATATTGGTGAAATTTCAAGTGGGTGGAGGAGTATTAGCACCAAATATTTGGGTAGGGGAGTCGATAATTGGTTTGTTTGATTTTTTTTGTTTGTTTGTTTGTATTTACACATTATGGATATATACCAATGTTCACAAACTACACACTTGCGCACTGCATGCGTGCGTATGATGACAACTGAATTGATATACACTCCGCTGCTGTCCATAGTAAATTCTCCCAGCCAATCTCCTTCCCCTAATCTTCCCATTCACCCACTTTATCATTCATGGGAATGTAAATAGCTTTACTTCCGTACTTCTCCAAGAATGCCGGCTGTATGCATCTGAATGCCAGTACCTGTTTCAGTTTACCCTCCAACGGTAATATAAAACAACAAAAACTAACTGTGCGGGCGGATTAAATTTGTTTTAATGGAGTGTGTCGTATAACAACGTGCTAATTCTGAGGTTTGCATGTTATTGAATGTTCTAACACTTACACAATCATAACAATAACTACCGACGGTGCATCCGGAGGAGAGTGCTTTTAATAGAGTCGTGTGAACACACCAATAATATTTATTTTGGTTCTACTAATGGACTCACATAATTGTTAAGTAAACTTAACTAAGTAAGTAATATATATATATGTAATATACTCATCATTTTAGATTGTCATATAGTGCCTCCGCGAAGGTACGTATATATATATATATGTATATATTGAGATAGTGGTAAGCAGGCATTGCAATCTAGGTAATAAATGTTGAAAATGAAATATTACTCTCTCAATGCAGTATATGTAATGTAGTCTTTTTGTGATGCTTTCTAAAGTATAGTATAGCCTTCATGTCAATAAAAACATATCGATAGTGCAAGTACATTTAGAAATTTGGTTATTGTGTGTTTTAAAAGTTTCGAATAAATGAGAAATCCAATGTGTTGTATAGTAGGAAGCTGATGATGTAATGTGATTTAAACTTCAGATTTAAGGTACAACTAGTGGATCAAAATCAACCACATTAAAAACTAAAAAAGGAGAGGACAAGAGAGGAGGGAGAGAGATGGTAGTAGAGTGGGGTTGGTTGAGGAGGGATAGGCAACATCCTCATGCTCCAGCCACTGATGCTAGCATAGCATATACTCTAGTTTGTGGTAGCTACTAGAGCTACCATATATGTTCATACATAAGTAAGAGTGGCTCAGCTGCCTGACCACACATGCACAGTATACAGTCAGGTGCTCTATGCTGTGCAGCATTAATTTTTTTTATAATAAGTAATTCATGAGTTAGCTTTACAGTAACACATGTATCTAAATTTATTTATTCTTTAAGAGTACTATTTACCAGAAAACTTTTGTTAAATTAATAATAAATTAATAAATCAGGTTGTTGTTTTTTTGTTTGTGTTTTCTTCTTCTTTTTTTTTTAGTTATTGATTTTTTTTGTTGTTGTTATTTTTGTTTTTTTTACTGTGACCTTGCATCACACACTATCATCTCGACAGCTGTGGTCTTGATTAGCATTTTTGGCATTCCGCTGTGATTTTATTGTATTACTAATAGCTGCACATGGGCTTTTGCAGCTGTGTGGCATACATAATGTCAACTTATTCCAGAGATATAAGAACATATGAAGAAAGTAATTGAACATGTGAGCTTGTTATCCTGTGCTATCTAGTTGTAAGTAAATTAGGTTGTTATGTTGACTCAGAAATAAGTACCATTCAAAATATCATCACAACAATTTCATTTTGGAATAATTTAAAAGGCAAGTCCAAAAATAGCAAAACTGGTGTTCAGAATTATTTAATACAGTACAAGAGACAATTTTCAGACTAAATGAATTTTCATTTGCAATTCCAATCCTTGTAAAGCAAAAATTCATAGAGTTTCAATGACTACATCATGTATCTACTTACTTGGGAGAGGACTATGTAACCTTGCTATAACAACAAGGTGGGCCTGTTTACTAAACCCCTGAAACATCAAGGCAGCTGCTATTAGGTCATGTGATGGAGAGACCCCTCTCTCTCTCTCTATCTGCAGCTGCATTATTACCACACACTTTCGGTTCTGTCCCTCCCCCCTAGGTGCTTGATTTATAGTGTATAGCCTATTTCTATTTTAGCTGATGGGGGAAAGACCCATTCCTGGAGTCTTCCATTACAGAACAAGTGAAATGCAGAGATGGGGCAAGCTGTTTGCTAGATTTAACCCACCAAACTTGTACATATATACACACTAACTAGTACATGTATTTTATATGTACTTTATATGTAATAAGAGTCAATTGAAGCAAACACACACACATATATACTACTCAGTGTACACATGTAGAGAGATGCAGGGCACTATCAGGCAGTAGTTTTGTAAAGCTAAGGTCAATTACTAGACCAACACTTCCTAGAAGGTGGGAGTGGGAGGGGGGGGTGATTTGTTGGGTTTTTTTTAATTATTTTGGGAAGCCGTTTTTGCCATTCATGTGACCATGATACCCAATTTGTCCAATCCACTGGGAATGGTTGTGTATAGCTTTTATATTAATCACTATGGCTTATACGTATCTTTGACCCACCCCTTCCTACAAGACCCTTTACCATATGAATAATGGCTAACTTTCATATGTGTTAATAATACATTGATGTGGATTTGTATGAGTAATAGCACGGGTAACCGTGCTGTTCGGGATTAATAGCACGAGGCTAAGCCGAGTGTTATTTCAATTGCTTTACGAGTGCTATTGATCCCTAATAGCACAGGTTATCCGTGCTATCACTCGCTAATAGTAGGCCAGCTTTTTAAAAAGTCTCTTGCACATTGTACCCTACTAGAAACTACTCGAACTGTACGTTTCCAAGGTTAACGCTCTACGCGTGCGCACTTACCCGTACTATTTCACTTAGCTACCGAGGTATTTCACTTAGTTTCCACTTAGTTACTGAGGTATTTCAATTAGTTACGCGCTATTTCACTTTCCCCGTGCGATTTCAATTGAACAGCGATTTTTCCCATTCATTTTTTAATATACATTGCAATTTTAGCATAATATGATATTAGAGCTCTAGCTGTAATCATGGGGGTTCACTCTGTAATTATAATTACATTTGACCAATAGGCAAAAAAATAAAAATAAAAAAAAGGATGAGCTAGAGAGGGGAGGAAGTTGGGAGTGGTGAGGGGAGAGGAGGCAATTGACCCTGACAATTAACGTGTGCGTCCCAATTATACCATTTTGTTCAGCCTGACACAAAATTGTTGCTTCCGAGTGCCGGGATATTGTGAACATGCATCCTACATGGATCATATGTCACCAAAAATATTGAGAACATGCAGTCTCTGCTAGAATATGTACCAAGGAGTGAGTTTATGCTGTTTAGTAAACTTCTCCATTTGCAGTTTGAGTAGTGATAGAGCACTTACCACCACACAGTTTGCTCAGACATGAACAAACTTGTAGCTAAGGGCTGACATCAGGAATGTCTGAATTAATGTTACTTATAATGCTTTTGTCATTGTGCACCTATATTCCCCCATATTCCCCCCCCCCCCCCCCCCCCCCTTTTTTTTTTTGTTTTTTTTGTTTTGTTATAGCACCTTTGTGGCTTCCCTGGGTTCCCCTAAAGGCTACAAGGTTTATAGTAGAGGGAAGATTGGAGGCTCTGATAGGAGAGGGTGGTGGCCTTGCTCATCATTTGGGCTCACTTTTTTTGGCTTCTAGATAATAGTCTGAACTTTTATATGTAGCCATGAGCAATATTGTATGTCTGTCACAAAGCTCTATTTTGTAAAAGATGGTCAATATCCTGGAAATTTTGGCATATGAAAAGAAAAAAAAATTCAGTATTAAAAAAAAAAAAAAGGAATTAGGCAGGAGTAACAGGTAGGTACAGAAATCTACTCATGTGGTACATCTTTGATATTTAACTGCGACAATTTAACAAGCGTTTAACCTTCCTTGACAATCGCAGGCATGTTTTTCTCCTGCTCATGTGAGAACTTCACATGTCTGCCCATACTTTACACATTTTTGCCTCATGTCCTGCTCAAATGACCTTTCTTCCCTCAAACTTCAAAGTGTCCACTTAGCACATTTATAGAGCTAATGTAATACTAGAGTAGCAAGTATTATTCATACCCGCACGGTTATGGGCACCAGATGGTGTCACCCAGTGGATGAATCACTTCCTATGGGTGAGATTCTGTACAAGTGATTTCAATTGTTTCTAACTGTGTAGTAGTTTTTCATGACGTTCAGTTGGTTAGTGAGTGAACGTAGGAATACATAGGAGTGCTTTGGGGAGTATGTCTCCAGCACAAAGCAAAAGGAAGCATGCTTCAATTTTACTAATTGTAGTATGTTAGGCTAATGTAAGGTATATATTTTATTGGTTCACTCTTAGATATACATACATACATACATACATGATTGTCCATTAAAAATAAGTTCTTGACCCTTTCTTAGTCCAGCTCTACCCCCTCCCCATAACTCGTATTCATGGTTTCTCCACACAACTCAAGTCGCTTTTGTTTATAAGAATACAAATTGAAAAGTTCTTTCAATAGAGCTTGCCTGTCAACTCTATAATAATAATATGCGCCTGGCTCTTCTCTACCTAGGTAGTCTTTATACAAATAAGTGTAGTTCATGAATTGAGCCTTGGATGGCTATTTTTTTATGTCACTCTTTTGCTGTATTTTCATCGACTACAATATTCTCTCTCTCTCTCTCTCTCTCTCTCTCTGCAGCCTAATGAAGTCAACTTGGTGGACAAGGACAAAGGTTGGAGCGCCCTTCATCTGGCATGTGCTGATAATGACATCGATGTGGTTAAGATACTGGTAGAATGTCCCAGGTGAGTATGGACGTGGTCCTCCTGCTCTCCAGGAGAGTTTGTTATAGTCACTTCATATTCTCCGTTATTACATTTAATTCTATAATGGAATTTCTATTGTAGTTGTGGTGTGTGTGTGTGTGTGTGTGTGTGTGTGTGTGTGTTTGTGTGAACATGTGCATGCTGGAATAATAAATTTAATTATCAGATCATTCAATAATATTGTTAAATATGTAGCAAGTTTATTGTATTTGTTACATAAACAAGCTTTATGTGTTTGTGTGTGTTTATAATCATCGCGCCTTTCTTCTCTTTTTAGTTGTGACCTGAACCTCAAGTCCAAGTTGGGAGCCACGCCTCTTCACCTTGGTGTCCGTAGCAACAGCATTGACATCACTTCACTGCTTCTATCCAAGAGAGTGAATACTGCAATGAAGGACTCCAGCAAGAAGACAGCTCTGCAATTAGCCATGGACCTGGTGAGAAGGGACTTACAAAAAGGGAAGAGAGAGGGGGAGGGGCGGGGGGGGAGTTCAGGGGATTTTTAATGTTTTGTGTTTGAAGCAATGTTAAAACAATGTTAAATCTTTATAAGTGGCACACAAAAAAAAAGTACAGGCATGGTCTGAGATTATGACTGTGTAATTATAGTATTATGTTGTTTATTAGGTTAATTTAGGTGTTTATTGGTAGCTATAAACTGATGGTGCAAAATTGGCACCGCAACAACAAATGTTATTGCCTAATAGAGATAATTACTTAGTGTACATTATATCTTTTATTTGAGCTTCTAAGCCAACGTAATAACTATCCCCCACCAGTCAGTCCACCCATCTGTGTTTGGGTACCTAGCATTTGCTGGGATACAACTCAAGGCTTTTTCTCATGAAACAGCAATGGTCCGGGTAGGACTAGGGTGCCCACACCACTTGCTGTGAGGAAAGGTCTGTTCTTCTTTTAGCCCAGCTCCAGGAGCTTTGCTTACATGGCTTAAACTGCCTGCTTAGTGCACAGGTATCCGGTGTCCTGGCTCTACCCAGTGCACTAGCCGGCTATTTACCAGCTAGCTATATCTAGAGTATTTGCATTGTGTATTGTGTGTGTGTGTAAGTGTGTGTGTGTGTGTGCGCGCGTGCAGAGTAATTGACCTTTCTCTCACAGTAGTAACACTCAATTAGTAGTAATCCTCCAAGCCAGGTGTGTGGTAGTAGTTAGTAGGTGCGTGTTCAAGCCGTGAATACCTAATTAATGTATTCACAGCCAAAATTGCGCCATATCACACCCCATATTTAGTGAGCCAGTAAAAATAGTTGGACGAGGTGAATATCTATAAATATCTATAAAATAAATAAATAAAATAAGGGCTGCTGGAAGCTGTAGTATTAGATAAGTCTCATGGTGGAGAAAGTCCTCTCCTCTTTTACCATTCACCTCTTCCCCCCCCCCCCCCCCCCAATTCTTTTACCCCAACCACCTCCTCACCCGCCTCTCTTTCCCCACCTTCACAGCTCCCTCCCTCCCTCCCTCCTACTTCTCACCTCTCCTCCCTCCTTAAACCAACCTTTCCTCTCCTCATTCCACCCCACCTCTTTTTTCTATCTCACCGCCCACCTCCTCTTCACTCTTCCTCAATCCCCCACCCCTATCCTTACCCCTTGATTAGTAAGTACATGATTAGATAAGCTATGTACGTATAAATGAACTCTCCTGTTACCTAGCTCTGACCATAATGAAAGTGTTTTCTTCCTCCGGAGGAATAAGTTTACCAAATGTACACTCCTATGGAAAAATAACTTCCAGTTTGTATGTTGCGCAGTGGCCACACACACACACACACACACACACACACACACACACACACACACACACACACACACACACACACACACACACACACACACACACACACACACACACACACACACACACACACACACACACACTGTATTCTGTGTTGGTCATAACTCTCATTATACAGGGTTTCATACAGGATTTTTTTTTCTGGGGGGGGGGGAGTTTAGGAAGGAGGGGGGCCATACTTGTTTGACCACGCCCACTTTTGCTGAAACCACACCCATTTGATTAAAAATTGTCTCAGGTCTAGAATTAGTGACATCAATTGAAAGACTAATGTGTATTGCAATTGAAGGACCTCAACTAAAGTAAACTTTTACCAAATACAAACAACAAAATCACAGAATACCATTATAAATCATAACCACAGAATACCATTAAGTAATAAATATTATTAATTTATTTCATGAAATTCTGGGGGGGGGGGAGGGGATCACGGGCGCCCCTACCTTTGTATGAAACCCTGAATCACACAACTGTTATACAATAACTTCTTTTAAACTTCATAATCTAAGTAGACATGTTTAGGGGTGGGTCCCATGACGTGTCAGGTGAATATTAATATATCTGACATGTGTGCCTGCAATTACACACAATGGTGTATGAAGGATGAGGGGGGGGGGCTCCGAGGGGCTGGAGACCCCTCCATAATTTTGGGACACTATCTCGCGAGGTGATTTCTCACATGAACAATTTTTATCAATACCTTTGGAGCCCACCCATACCAAAATATCTTCCTACACTGACACATGCATGTGATTTTCCTCCCCCCCCCCCCCCCCCCCCCCCCCCCTCCCCATCCTTCCTCTCCTCACACACACACACACACACACACCATTGCAGTTGGTTGACATAGTTTAATTAGTACCTTCAGATTGTTATAGTATGTACGGACGTGCTTCAACACAATGATTAGATACTAGGTTACGATGAGCTTGGAGTGTAAGGTAGAATATATGAGAGGTGTTAGTGCACATGTTTTGTGATGGATGGTAGGGAATGCAATAGATCAAGAGTAATTATTTTTGGTTTTGTGTTGTTGGTTCCTTTGTTGTTGTTGTTTATACTATACTGATTATGACATCATTTCGTGTGTGTGTGTGTTTAGGGTCACAAAGAGTGCGCAAGACTCATCACTTCTAAAAGCAACTAAAATAAAACAGAAAAAATGTTAAACTTTAATGCAGATTTCAATATTTTATTACAATTCCGACATTTTAGCTCATTTTTAATTACATCGCTTATTTTGGTTGTTGTTGTTGAATACTTCTTTATAAGGCTCTGACAAGCTGCGTATTGATACGTACTGTAGGATAAATTGATTTACCCACTGCTTGGGCATTTATTAACCACTTGAGGCCACACCCTTCACGTCTCCCTTCCCTCCCCACACATACACACTCATACACACACAATTTAAACCAATTCTTGGGATATTAAGTCTACATAAGGCATGAGCACACTACAAACAATTGACCTATTGTAGCTTACTCTTTGTGGTTACTGGGATATGGTGAGATTGAAGGTGTGGCAGGTGAGTGTGGCATTTCCAATGAATATCGTTACAGGCTAGCCTGGTGATAATAAATTTTGTTATTGGGGATTAAGAAGGCTGTGAATGATGGGGTTTAATCCAAGTTTCCGGTGTGAATATTTTACTTTAGAGTATATTAACTATAATAATTCATAATAATATTATTTGCGGATTTAAGAATTCAACTTAAAAGCAGTGCAAATATGATTATTAGGAGTTCTTGGTACTTTGGTCTAATTAAATGAACATCACTTTGTCCTTAAGAACTTCTTTGTTTAAAGATATGCTTACCTTCACTATAGCTGGCAAACTTCATAAATCCACTTTTCTGTGTCCAGATATAGCAATTTTCACAAAAGACAAAAAGAGATTGAATAGTGTAGGAATGCATGACTCCATCACTGAATGAAGTGTTACAGGATTTTTAACTTTGTATTCCATCTTCCCTGATTATATCTGCATAAATTAGGAATGTAATTAGCTATGCTCAAGTGATGGTTATTTTATCGAAGACTGTGTGTAAATGTTTTGTGTCATAGCAACCCAGGGAGGGTCGTGCAAAGTACTGATAGACTGGCTAATGTATAATAATATATAAGGCTAGTGTACTATTGCTCTAGCCCTTACCATTTGTGTCACAATTACTAAAGTTATTATAGTTACAACTAGCAACCAAAAGCTGACATGAAGTATACGTATAATTTACTTGAGTAGTATGTACACTTGTCACTCTAAAGCAAGGAAATTTCTTTATGACTATTATTATTGCTTTAATGCTATGAATGCTCAGAGAATAGAATAATTGGCAGGCAGTGGGGGGGTGGGGCCGCATCGTTTGATTGGTGGTGTTGGTGTGGGTGTGCCTCCCGCCCCCTCCTACTGCATAAAAGCGGTTTAGCCGCACCTCACGTGTCAGTGCCGCCTACCAGACTTAAACTTATTCCTGAGCTTTACGTAAAACTAGAAAGAAAATGTCTAACGACTGGTCGAATGGCCTTTGTTCTTGCTTTAGTGACATTTCCACATGTGAGTTACAAGTTAGCAAGTAGACCGTTAAACCACAAAATTTCAGTTCAGAACTTTTTGTGCAGGTATCATCGCATTCATTATCCCTTGCTACACGTTCGGCAAGAACGCTGAACAGCTCGGTGAGAACTGCTTGACATATGGACTGTCGCAATTGGTTCCTTTTCTCGATGTTTGGTGCCGAACCAGCGTACGAGGAAAGATCCGCGAACAGAAAGGAATCGAGGGAACTTGCATGCGGGATTTCTTGATGCACTTTTGCTGCGGATTGTGCGCTCTAGTTCAAGAAGCTAGAGTACGTTCATTGGTTTATTTTGCCTATCACAAGTTCTTAATCTGTAATATTATCTTTGCAGGAATTGAAAGCCCCTGGAAACGAGAGTATGTCCCGGGAATAAACTTGGTAGTCAAAGCTACACTCTTTTCTATCTCACATTGTCATTCTCTGTTTGTGTGTGATTTATGAAGTTCTCTGTACAATATTATTTTTAACTTCTGCTAGTGTTTGCGATTATTGCTAGTTGTGTGGGGGATGAGCAACTAGCTGGCTGAGGTGAGCTATCTAGAGGGCTAGAAAATTAACTAAAGAAAAGCAAGTGCCTTGTTTGTAAGTATTAAGATTGGGGTGGGGCTATTAACCCGCGCGCCGCCGCCGCTGGCGTTTTCAACAATTTTACTTCATTGTTCACTGCTCGTCCACTTCTCTGAAACCGAAGGACGGGCAGAAAAGAAGCTGAGTGATTATTACCGTGTGTATGTAGTTCTAAAATAATATTGAGCAAACAATCATTCATAGATCAGCTTTACCTATGTATGTGGCTGCTTTTTTTATTATTTTTTTTTTATACAGTTTGATCATTATTTTTGTTATACTGAAACTAAACATTAATAGCTACTAGTGTTGTTTTGGTATTACAAAAATATTTTTGTATTGTCTTACAACCCTCTTCATGTTGATAACTATGTAGCTAATACATTCAGTTTGTATAACCAAAGAAAAGCATTCGAATTAAAAAAAAAAAGAACAAAAGACAAAGCACGAAGTACATTATACAGTACATATTGTCTTTAATTTTAGTACAAATACATGTAACAATAATTATTTTATAACAATAACACAACTACCTTGCATTTGATATAAATAATTTAAGAAAACGTTTTTTTTTAATTATATTACTATAGCTAATTGAAAAAAAAAATCTGGTTAGAAAATTATAGCTATATAGTTAGAAATGAAAACAAAAACTAAACAGCTACTATAACTAAATTATCATGTACAAACTGAACTCAATACCTGTGTAACGTATACGTCTTCACATGGTATGCTGTATCTTTAATTGGCAAAAATATAAATTATGGCTGTAAATAGCTAGCTCTACTCTGTCTCTCTATAATTATTCTAATTTAGTAGTTATATGAAGATATTATTGTTGCCAAAGTTTATACTTTATGCAAGTATACAGGAATCATAAATAATGCCCTTTTATTGCTGCAGCTAAAAGAATTTTCAAAGCTAACTACATCATAAAAATTGACCCCACTATAAATTTGTTTAGTGCTGCTCCTGTGTTGTGAGTCAATACGCTGTAGGCTTTACCTTGTATGTACAGGAAAGTCCTTTTACCATATTATTTCTCTCGGCGAATTGGTAAAGGGTAACGCTGGCATAATTGCCTCCTTTAACCCCAGTCCCACCCACTTTATTTTGTAACCGTTACGCCCATCTGAAAGAATCGGACCAATGAAATACCTCATCTCAAGGTTACACACCCCTTGTTGCTTAGCAGCTATGTAACACCCTTATAAATTCACGTGACCAAATACAAACTGGTCATTCTGGAGTTTTTTGCTAAGGGGCGAAAATAGTACCTCTGTCGTAGCTCGTTGAAGAATAAAAAAGCAACATGTCAAACGATTGGTCTAACACTCTTTGCTCCTGTTTTGGAGACCTCACCACTTGTAAGTATTTGATTCGATTAATCTCTTTATGTTCTATTGATGCAATTGTTGAATCAATAGTAATTGCAACTACTAATACTATATCCACTTCCAGGTATCATCACATACTTCGTACCATGCTACGTTTTCGGGAAAAATGCCGAACAGATGGGCGAGAGCTGCCTCATGTACGCACTGTCTCAGTTCGTTCCCGGACTGAACATTTGGTGCCGAATCTCCCTTCGTGGAAAAATCCGTGAGAAGAAGGGTATCGAAGGATCGTGCATGAAGGATTTGCTCATGAGTTGGTGCTGCGGACCTTGCGCCTTGGTCCAGGAGGCTAGGGTACGTATTTAAAGCTATGTGCCCTAATCAAACTTTATATATATTTATTTTTATTCGTATGTAGGAGTTGAAAGACCCCGGTAACCAGAGCATTTCTCGGGAATAAATGTAGCCAAAAACTTTTAGCTAGCTCTATGTATATGAACAATATCTTTGCTTCAATATTGTGCATGGTATTTATTGTCCAATTCTTGATAGAATGAAAGTGTGAAACCAGCTACGCCCCTTTTGTGAAATCGTCGGTAGTCTCCCTAGCTCGCACCGCGCACAGCCATCGCCTATAGCTATACTGCAACGCTTTCTACCCAACCAACCAAGTACAGCATTGCATGGCCAAATACTCGAGTTGAATACCATACCAAAAAGCCTTGCTTTGAATTATTTCTTTTCAGAAAAAATATAATAGCCACAACAGGTACGTCTATCATGGGATCAAAGCATATTCATGTGCAGTTGCAACTGTCTAAAAATAACCCGACTGTGGGGGAGTTGACTGGTGGATATGAATATGATACATTACACGACCTCCAGAGAGTGGTACCACTTATATGAAATTCACACCTTGAATTTGTCACTCTAAAAAACCATTTGTAATTAGCTGGTGGAAAATTTACCTGGCACTTCAGTTACCATAGCATAGTTGACGTGTCATATAGTATTTTTATATCAGCAGCATTGTTTATAATGGGGATATGGTAAGAACCACTGCTTAGTATAGATCACACACACACTGTGTAAAAGTGGTCGACCAACGTCAGCCAGACTATTGCTGTTTTTGTTGTTGTTATTATTATTATTATTATTATTATTATTATTATTATTATTATTATTACTACTACTACTTATACTTAGCTAGGTAACATCAATGATTGGGAGTAGCTGACTTTCATAAGTTGAAATTACTGCATAAAGTTCCATAAAAGAGCCAAGAAAGGTGATGATTGTTAGCTTACCTCATGTGATAATGGGGTGAAGGAGCGCTAATAGAAATAAATGTATAGGTACAGATTATTGAGAATATAATTTGGTATATAAGCAGGTGACATCTTTAATACTTTCTAGCTTTTCCTGTCTCACGATCTTTCAAGATGCTTCTCTGTATATATTGTTGACACATAGCTCTCTAGTAGGATGTTCTTGCAACACATCATCAAGTATGTTGTTGTTACAATAACAGTCACTGAGCTGTAATCTAGATGTCCACGCCATCAGTTACTCAATGTAGATAATTCACACCAACATATATAACCGAAAGAAACAAAAAGATGTAGCTAACAATACATCATACAACACATACAATATATACGTAATAGCTATCTGTACCTTCTAATCTGATTTTTTTTTCTTCATCCTTACCCCTACAGAATTCCCCCCCCCCCACTCTTTCTCTTTTTGTAGGTGCTTAGCCACAAAACCAATGATGTTTTGCCTCTGTAGTCGTGTGGGTACCTAATGAGTCAAGGTTAATTGGAGTTCATCTAATAAAAGTGTTTGAGTTATATTACTCATACACAACACTTGTAAGTTTTTGTAACAGAAACTTACTTAGTTGCTAAAAGCACACGTTGTTCACAGTGGGCCTAGCTAGGGTTAGAGGGCTTGTTTGTTTGGGTGTCATAAATAATCTTACAGTACTATTATTTTATGAACAAGTAATGTATAGAGACATTTTGTTCTCAAAGCCAATAGATATCTAATCATGCAGATCAATATTTAGAGTCTAATTTCAGTAGATACTATCAAGGTGGGTGTACCAAACTCTGAAGGCTCGCTACTATATACGATTTCTACAAAAAGGAATATTATCAAACAACTTAGAGTGAATTATTGTAAAGTTGGGCTTCCTTGTTGTGAGTAGGTATGAAGCTATTTTTAATTAGTCTGTAGAAAACAATAACTAGCATTAGCTACAGAGCGAGAGGCTTTATTTAAGCATTGCCAACCATGAATATGTTTACCCTTAGGCCTATAGCTGTATTCGCTTCAGTAGCATTTTCTTATGAAAACATTTTGTTTCACTTGGATATGATGAAAACTTTGGATCGGTTTGGCAAACTATATAGGTAGCTAGTGAATATTCATGGTATGTTCCCTCAAGTGGACTGATAGAGGTTAATGAGTATTTACCCATGACTGTACAAAATTTTTTAGCAGAAACTCAATCGAAAAGAAACTATAGTTTATAATCACAACAACATGATTTAGCTATACACGACAGAGCTTTGATCAAGATTATTTGAGCACCTCTCTTTCAGAATATTGTTTCTCCCTGCAGTAGCCTTCATGTGGACCAATCTCCGTGTGTGCTTCTTTCAAACTTTAACATCAAGTACCATAAGAGGGGGGGGGGGGGGGGGGGGGGAGGGGGGGGGGGGAATGACCTCAAGAATCACACACCACTTTATATGACCAAAACAAAAAAATTGCTTGAACTATTTTAATTCTCATCGTCTTATCTAAGTAAGAAGCTGCTTTTGTTGATGTTGTTTGGTGGAAGTTAGTTGCTCTTCTGTAGCGGTCAGCGTCGGCAAATTAGAGGTAGAAAGTAGCTAGCCACAAATTGACCAGGTTCTTAATTCACTTAGCCCGGACATGCTTTAGTAGTCGTCTAGTTTCTTTTGATGGGTTCAAAAGAATCTTATCCAGATAATCGTGAAGCTAGCAAGATATATTTGGATAATGATGTATGGGGTCGTTCATATAGAAGGTATTGCTCAGTTCGTGCTCCTCATCGGTTGGAATTTTTAACTGAGCCTAGGATGATTATTGCAGGATAGTGAGAAATATCAGAGTTAAAACAAAATATACGTGTAAAACCTGTCACCTTACCTTTTGCTTTACTAAAGATAGAAACGATTTCAAAGACTGGCATTCACATACATGTGATCACTACCGTGGTTATTCGTAGGTATGTACCTAGCTAGTTATGTTGTGATGTAACTGTAGTCACTGGACTTGAGTATGATTTTTTTACCTTGGGTGGGTGATAGGAGAGCAGGCTATAACCTTTACCTAATGTTATGCTATGCATGGAAAAGCTCAATGCACATTTTTGTTCACATTGTTATATTGTGGTACTGGTGAAGTAAAAATTCATTGTTACTCTCACTTTAAATTTAGCACATGCAGACATTTGCAAGCTCAATTTGAATGTTCACACAGTGAAATACTTGCGCATAGACTTCAACAAATGTTAACTTAGTTATCTGCATGCTTGCCACGATTTTGGTGGCAAACCGAGAATGAAAATGGGTATTGTAGTGACATGTATATACTTTGTGGCAAACGTTTGAATTAAGTAAAGCAAACTAGAAAAACGCTATGTAGTGTGAAGAGGTAAGAAGAGCCAGTTTGGTTGGATGGTGGATGTATTTTATCGTCAATACTGAGTACAGCAAGTTAATTTTAAGAAAGAGTATGGTTAGGAATATTTTCTATTGAGGGGGAGGGGGAGGACTTTCGCTAGGGTACATAATATTTCCCTCTATGAAATGCTGTTGAGTGATCAGTCGTACCTTTACCTTTTAGTTGAAAGTTTGTATAAAAGTCTATTCCGAAACTGCTATATCTATTGATATGGTGATCTATTTTAGTTGAACTAGACTGTTTACCCGGCGCAGTAAATGGGCTGGCTATTTTGTGTAAAAGTCAGAAATTTTTATTTAACTTGACTTATAAAGCAAATAGACTTGCACCTTTTTGTATTACTTTAGATGGTCAGAGTGTTTTATCCAGGATTTTGGCTGGAGTGGAGAGACATTTAGTGTTCAGCCACACTCATGTTTGTAGCTAATGATACACATAAACAATATTCACTTCACACTGATTATTGTGTGGTCCTATGCACTAAATGGCTAACTTCAGGTGGGAACATTAGGGGGAATTTTTAATCAAATTAATGAAAAACATTCTGAGAGGGTAAACTTAGCTGGGGGATAGAGATTCAAGAGACTGCCCCTCTCTGTGAAACTGTGATGTTTATATTTTTCCTCTTACTATGCTTGTGTCTAAGTTGATTGATTTTTTTTTTGATTTTTTAGAATGGCCGATAAGAAATACAAAGGATTCAGGCGACGACAACTTCAATCTAGGTCAAGCCCGTCCACACAGGTCAACCGAAACAGCAAAAGAAAAAAATGGTCAGATGATCAGATGGTGGGAGCTATTCAGGCTGTTATAAATTATGGGCTTTCAATGAATCAAGCAGCTGATAACTACCAGGTTCCTCGTAGTAAGGACAGACTTAGTGGAAGAGTGACACATGTCATCAACCCCGGTCCAAAGCCATACTTGACAAAAGATGAAGAGCAAGGTCTTACAGATTATCTTATAAGTGCTGCTAGCATTGGGTATGGAAAGGCTCGTAGAGACGTCCTTTGCTTAGTTGAGATATACCTTCGGCAAAAAGGGTCTCTGAAAGCACTTTAAGTCAGTAGGGGCTGGTGGCATAATTTTATGAAACGTAACTCATCCCTTCGACTTCGCATGGTTGATTCTACGGCTGGAGTAAGGATGGATACCATGAATGAAGAAAACATGAAAAACTACTTCGAATTGCTGAAGAAAACACTGGATGACCATGGTTTTGACAAGCACCCTGAATCTGTCTATAACATGGATGAAACAGGTATGCCTCTTTGTCCTCCTCCACCTAGAATAGTAGCAAAAAAGGGACAGAAAAAGGTTCGCTATCGTACATCAGGCCAGAAGTCACAAGTAACAGTGATTGGATGTGGTAGCGCTACAGGACAAGTCATACCACCCTTCATTATTTTTTCTGGAAAACAAATAAATTTATTATGGACTCTGAATGGTGTGAATGGTTCACATTTTGCTGTTAGTGACAATGGCTGGATAGATCAAGAATTGTTCAAGTTCTGGCTCAGTGATCATTTTCTACCCAATGATGCATCGTCTGGACGCCCACTTCTCCTATTGCTTGATGGACACAGTACCCATTTTGAGCCATGTACAATTCAGCATGCTCATGACTGTGGTGTAGTCATGCTATGCTTGCCACCACATACTACACACGAATGTCAACCCCTTGATACAAGCCTCTTTCGCTCACTCAAGTCTCACTGGCAAGATTTTTGTCATAGATTTTATCAGACTAATCCTGGTAAAGTGATTACCAAGTTAAACTTCAATTTAGTGTTTAAACCAGCCTGGGAGAGTGCTGCAACTCCTGCAAATCTTGTTAATGGCTTCAAGAAATGTGGCATATATCCCTTCGATCCATCTGCAATATCGATTGTCACTCATACAGGTGAGTCTGTACATTTGAACTTAAAATACAAATGAACCAGAAGTTGTTGAGGCTGTGAATGTCTGTAATCAATCAGCACATTGCCAACCCTTCCCCACTCCCCCAAGCTAAATCTATAAAATTCAATTTATTTTACGCACTTCAGCAAAATATTTGACTTTAATAAGTGCCTGAAGGTAACATTTATCATATTATAGCGAATATTAGTGAGCAATGTATCAATTTCTGCTAATATTAAAACTTGTGAACAAAAAAATCGAAACCCATATGAAGCTTGTACCTTAACCTGAAACGCTAAAATATATACCTGTCTAATACTCCATAACAAATTGTCAATATATTATTTCCAAATTTGGGTATAGTTTCAAGGATAAGGTCAATTCTAATTCCTGTTGCTACTGCGATATTTCCTTTTTTTATCATGCTTTATTTTGTGTCACTTTTTTTCAGGCTGCCATAGCATTAGCTGATGGGTAGTTGGCTTGACCTTATGTATTGTACGCTAAATTTATATTAAAAAAAAAAAGAAGGAAAAAAAACATGACATAGGGACAACTAAAGTTTGTACACAGTGTACTTGTTGAATATTATGGTACTCATAACTAAATGTTTTGACCTAGTCTACTGGAGAAGTGGATTTGATCAGTATGCTGTTAAATTGATTATATTTTTTCCTTAGGCAATGGACCACTTACTACCAGTGTGTCTATCGAATGTGAGGCAAATGACCATAGTAATGATCAAAGGAGCATTACAGGACATTGTGAAGAAGATTTAGTTGCTGATCAGTCAGCTGGTACCTCAACAACCTTCACCCTTGAAGAGGAACTTCTTTTTGCTCAACGTTTGGAAGAAGGATATGACTTGGTTGATCCTAAGTACACAGAATGGCTCAAATACAATGTTCCAGAACACCACAACAATTCCCTGGCTGTTACAACACTCACTGAATTGCCTACTTAAATCACAGTCACCACACATTCAGGATCCACTACTCATGTCACAGCAGATGTCTTAGCAGGTACCATACCCCTGGGATCAAATTTGCATGTCACAGCAGATGTAGCAGGTACCATACCCCTGGGATCAAGTTCACACATCACAACAGATGTCGTAGCAGGTACCACACCCTTGGGATCAAGTTCGCACGTCACAGCAGATGTAGCAGGTACCACACCCCTGGGATCAAGTTCACACATCACAACAGATGTCTTAGCAGGTACCACACCCCTGGGATCAAGTTCGCACGTCACAACAGATGTCTTAGCAGGTACCACACCCCTGGGATCAAGTTCGCACGTCACAACAGATGTTGTAGCATGTACCACACCCTTGTGATCTAGTTCGTACATCACAAAAGAAGTTGTAGCAGGTACCACACCCCTGGGATCAAGTTTGCTCGTCACAGCAGATGTCGTAGCAAGTACCAAGCCCCTTGGATCCCTTTCTCACATCACAGTCCCTATGGCCTCTGGATCCACTACTCAGGTTTCAGGTAAGAATTAATGGTGTTTTGCAGTAACATATTTTCTCATTAAGTGATAAGAACTCTCCATAAATTTTTTTCTGAAGACCAAAATTTTGTTCAGAAAACTTTTTTTTTGGGTAGCATGAAGTCTGTACATGTAATTTTTAAATGATTTTTTGGCAGATCGCATTTTTTGTTAATCCCAGATAATTCGAGAGAAAGATATAAGTAGCTATAGTAACTTAGGCAGAGCTATGATTTTTCATTTGCATACAATGTTACCTATGTTATCATGTGAGACTGTCTACGATAAAATTGAGCTCAATGCAGCACACGTGAATGTTGGGGAATAATAATCAATTGAATCCAATAAGCCTACCAAGGGGAATTTGATTAGGTCATATTGTGAACGGCTAAGGCAATCAAACTCGATGCTGATAAAATGTGTTAGTTCAAAAACAGTTTATTTTTTTATGGAGGCAGCGTTGGGCCCTATTTTCCTGTACATGGTTTCATATAGAAAAAAGTTTGTCCCAACTGTCCCCAAACTAAATGATGTCTAATGAACAATAGAACTTCAAATCTATGGACTGACTATAAACAACAACAGGAAACAAAATTCACTCATTTGTCTTTGTAACTGATATTTCAGGGTTCAAACTTTTCAAGTTATGCCTCCATTTCAGTTTGACTCCTGCCATTCTACTAAAATATCCTTCAATATTTGTGGTAGTAATAATTTATTTATTTATTTTATTATTTTTTTTTCCTACAATTTCACTTTACATGCCTAATTTGTATTTGTGATGTTACATACCTGTATTGTTTAACTTTCTAGGTACCACACCCACTGGATCACCTCCAGTCAGAGTCACTGCACAACGTGGATTATTGATTCCTGGTGCAGTCACCACATGTACTGGAGTTGCGGTTACCATGCCGGTTCCATGGTCTCCTTCAGTTGCAAATTCGAGTACTGTATCACTCACCAAAGTTACACCTCCTGTTGCTTCCTCAAATTTACATTCACCATTCACCAATCTATTGAATTTACCTGTGGTAAGGGATGTTACTACGATATCATCAAAGACGGGTTGAGCACGTGTTCTCACTAGCGATGAGTGTTGGTCACTTTATGAAGTGAAGGAAGAGAAAAAGAAGTGTGAAGCTGAGGAGAGGAAAAGCGAAAACAGGAAAGAGAAAGGGAAAAAAGGGAAAAAGAAATAGAACAAAGAAGAAAGGCTGAGGAAAGAATTCGACGAACTGTGAAGGAAAAGAAGCGAAAGCAGGTAGAGGAGGAGAAAGAAAAGAAGCGTAAGCATGCAGAGGAGAAGAAAGCTAAGAAAAGCTGTGACAGGCAAGAAACGCTCTCACGAGGTCACTACTGAAACTTCAACAAATGAAGGACACTTGAATTTAGTTGAAGGTGGGAGCAAAATTACGTACTCTGCACAAGAGATCAAAGTTACAATGGACAGTAGCATATTCATAGATTTATGTTGTGTCTGCTTCAGTTCTTTTGAAGAGGATGAAGGAAGAGGCAGAGAATGGCTTCAGTGCATCTGTTCAAGGTGGTCGTACCAAACCCCAATGGTGAAAATAAACTTTGTTCCATATTTTGAACTCTGAACTTTGATTCGTGCATTTGATCTTTTAATTTTTTTGTAAGTCATGATTTTTTTTTCTTGTTGGCATTCCAATGAAAATGAAGTAAACTCCAATGGCAGTAGCACATTGTGGTAATGCTGGTCAAGGGTTGTTTTCAGATTGAGAAGGGGGGGGGGGGGGTGCTTGCCTTCTTCTTTGTCCTTTTTACAGTAAACTCTTCCAATAAACAATAATATTTCTATACAGTCCCCTAAAATTCATATACTGCCCCCCCCCCTTCAATCAGAAACAATTGAATAGTAAATGGAAATTTAGTTGAAGCTAAGTATGGTCATAGGTTGAACAGAAAACTTTTTTTTTACCACTACCTTTATACTTTGTACGTTAATTTGCGAACTTAATTTTTTTCCTTACAAAAAATTAATTCATAAATTCATAAAATATTCACATTATTTTTTCATTGCAATAAAAAAAGAAGAAGCTGTAATTACTTCGTAATATTCTGTTTGATACAGTAAAAGTTGATGTATCATGAAATGAGCAGTTGGATTGACTCCTTCCTCACTAGCTAAGCATTTGCAGTATAAAATAAAGATGGATTAAGTGAAGTAGTGCAATGGACATACTAACTGCTGGTTATTGTGCATTTGCACCCTTGAGGCTGTAAATTGGAACGTGTACTTTAAGATTCTATGAAGTAATTTGGTCGAATCTCCAATAATCCCGAGTCACACCCACTTGCTGATGGTGCCTGTGCGCTCTCAACTACGGAAGACCCTTTACCAAATATTGTGCTCGAACAAATTTGTTGTCTGTTGGGAGTTTGATGTTATTGTTGTTGTTGCTGATTTTAAATTTAATGGCATTTTTTCCACTCTCAACAAAAGGCTTTCTCCTCCTGTATTGTTTACCTCTGAAATTTGCTAATGGGAGTATATCCTAGTTCCAGCACATTGGATTGATAATTGGCTAAAATACAATTCATCTTCTATAAAAAAAACAAACACATTCCACTGAGACAGAAGATGCTTGAATTAATAGGAATGTTTTGCACATTTTTTAACCAAAGGGAAGTAATTTGTATGCCTTTTCCACTACACAACTATAGCCGAGTTCTGAGTGGGAGAAATATCTTCAGCTACAGCATAATACTAAAGTAGTTTAATATTCAATTGGGCGGTAGCTAATGTGTGAATCAGGAATGTAAAAGTAAGGTTATCTCCAAGATCACTTACTGTTGGCTGCAATACAGACTAAGCTATAGCTACAGAGTATCATGCAAACTTAAAAGCTAAAACTGCTACCTCTAAATTACTCCTACATCCTGTTTTGTATAGACCAATGACTACAATTTTTTTATAATAAATTATTAATTTATTTATTCACTTATTATTTTTTTATATAAATATTTTTAATGGAAGAAAGGCAATGGGTGAACAAGAAAAATGGTAAAAATGCTACAATTCTATAGCTAATGTTGTTTTGGTTGAACATTTACATTTTAGTTTTAGTTATAGTTTTTTTTTGACAAAATATTTCAAGATTAATTTTAGTTTTAGTTTTCACTAACAAAAACTACAATTCTAGTTTTAGTTTTAGTTTTTCAAATTTAATAACTTCCATTTTTAGTTTTAGTTTTTTTCACTAAGGGGAGAGGCTGGGCTAGATAGTTGATGAGCAACTGCAGACTGCTGTCCAACAGTTTGCCTTAGCCAAACAATTCACTCAGGTGCTATGAAGAAATGATTGGGTAAAGGGTTTTTCTTCCTGGGACAACACCACCGGTCATTTGTCTTCTTTCAGCAATGTCACTGAAAATGGTTGGCTATATTTTTAGTTTTAATAATTTGATATAATAATTATATAAATATTCTAATTCTAGTTAATCGGGGTGCCCGCCTAAAATAGAAATGGCATTCCCACGTTGAACGGCCACTGAATTTTTTTGGTAGAAGATGCCTTTTCCTCCCTGGTCTCTCTCCTGCCTGCCCGGGGCCGAATACTCCACTGGTCTCTACTGCCACTGGTGTGAAGGAATGAATATCTGGCTGACCGGCATATTTCACTCACTTTCTATCTTCCGCTTGAGAAGCCACCTCGCCTGCCGCCACTGTAGCGTGATTGGAGTAAGAAGTAGCAGGAAAGGTGGCATCCCAGACTAGGAGTCTTCCATGGTAACACCATCTGGCCTCTTGACAGTGGAGACAAGGATGCAATTGGACTACCCAAGCGTAAAACCACAGCAATTCTAAGACACTCATCATCCATAATATGTAGACCCAGAGAAGCAATTGGCAATATTATTAATTAACTAATTTAATTTCCTACTTAAGTTTTTTACTTACTCAGTTAGTTACTTATTTAACCACTTTTGCAGCTCAAAGCATGTCTTCCTGTTAGCTATATCAACCTCTGATCCACAGTGACAATGGAATACCCAAGCATAAACCCATAGCAACTCATCACCCATACATAGACCCAGAGAAGCAATTAGCAATATTATTAACTACTTAATTAATTAATTAATTTAATTTCTTATTTAAGTTTTTACTTAGTCAGCTACTCATTTATTTATTTATTTATACTTTTAATTAATTAAGTAACTTACCATAAAATATCGACCTACAACAAAGATGCTGTTGGTATAGGTCGTCACAAGTGATTAAAAAAAAAAAAAAAAAAAAAAAAAAAAAAAAAAAAAAAAAAAAAAAAAAAGGAAAGAAAAAAGTAAACAAAACACGTACTGCGCGCGCATGGGGACTTTGCGCACATATAATCACGAACTGAATACCGAAACTGGAGTAACGTGTTCCTTTGGTTGACTCCAGTCCAGTCTCGGTTGTGTTTATCTGTTGTCAATTCCTTCCAGCATCGATATGTCTCGCGATTGGTCTCAGGGACTTTGTGACTGCTTCAACGACTGCACAACTTGTAAGTGCATGACTGTTAAGGTTGGCAATGGGAATAGCGTAGTGCAAGTCGTTCTCGCTAGTGTTCGAATTCGTGAGAAGGTGGCTGTACCACATCTGGTTAAAAAAAACTGTGAGGCCTTTTTTATTGCTATTGTCGATTATGCAAAAAAAAAAAAAAAATGTTGCAGCTGCTTTTCTCCCCAAGTAGGATAGCGATATCTCTTATTATTAGGTACTGAACAGAGCCTGATAACTGTTGCCACATAGAAAATGCATTAAACTAAACAGGATCTGGCTTAGGGCAATATTTTTCCATATCACCTGTGTTCATAGTTATTACGTTGGGTTATTACGTCCCCCTAGGTAAATTTCTTGTTACCAAGGTATTGCCATGAGCAGTACCTAATAAATTTATTATCCATTGGATACCCGAGAATATCACTCGTCTGATTGGCGGTATTTAAGCTCGTGCCTGCGGCACTCGCGTAAATACTAAGCCAACAGACTCGTGATATTCTCCTGTATCAAATGAATAATATATATTTATTAAAAAGGGTGATAGTCACTTTTTCTTTTGTTCATACTTGTGGATACAACCAGTAGCCAAGAAATGAGTGCATTTTTGCTTTTCACCAGCCTGGATAATAGTAGGGAGTTGGTGGACTGTTTGTTGGATTCATGTGTGTCTAACCTACCTTTAGTTGTTCCTTATTTTGTCTTATTGCTGCCTAGGTTTACACAAGTTATGAGTTGAGATGAAATGTTGTTGCTATAGCCTATGTAATAGCTGCAGTTGTGAGATATGGCAACTAACTTTAGTATCCTCAAAGCCATTCGGTTAATTGTTACTTACCAGAGGTTTGTTAAATCACACTGCACAAACCAGGGCTTGTCTGTGAGTGAATTTACCTGGGTACCTCATGTATTGGCATACAATCGGTAGCTATTTGGCATCAAAAAAATATTCCACAAGAACTGAAAGCATATCAGTTGGGAAAAGATGAAGCCTTGCACCCCCACTCACTTTATCCATTCAACTGAGAAGCTTGTTGCGGCAAAGCTCCCCATCATGAAATGAATTGCTGATATGACAACAACCTCTAAGTTTTAGGCAGGTTGCATGAGGGTTTATTCAACTACATTTGACCGTATTTTCTCGTTTAAATAGTGTTACTGTAACCTTGAGTTACTATTGGCATGGGTAGCAACAAAGTTGTACCTGATACTGTTGCACACAAAGGGTCTCAGCTGCGGGAGGGGTGAGCTAACGAGTAATTGCAAGCTGTGGTTTTTCCCAGTCTAATCATTCACGTGTCAAAACTTCATTATACTCCAATTGATCTTGTCCCTTCCCCCTCCCACTTCTGTAGGCATCATCACTTACTTCTGCCCGTGCTATATCTTTGGCAAGAATGCGGAGGCTGTTGGAGACAACTGTTGCCTATGTGGGTTTGTGTCAATGTGTGGCATATTTGGACTCTATGCCAGAACTCACATCAGAGGCAAAGTGAGGGAGCAGAAGGGAATTGAGGTAAGAGAAGTTATGTACTCTCCATATATTAGTGGAGATTTGCAATGGGTATAACAATAAAGATAATTTTGTATCTTCTTTTTTAAGCATTAATTAAATTTAAAAAAATGCCTTCCCCCCCATCCCCATCCCTGCTTTGTAGATTTATTTATAAATTGGGAAAGTTAAAAAAAAAATGATATGGGGGATTTGCAGGTGATACTGAAAGAGAAGTAATTTATTTAATTTTTACCACCAAAATATATTTCCCTCCTTCCTGCTCTGCTCTTAGAGTATATAATCAGGAAGTTGTGCTTGTTCATCAACTTCCTAATAATTCAATTCTAGTGTAATATTCTTCTCTTCGAAGCAACTTCCATTGGCACAATATGTGTTGTGGCCGATAAGACTAGCTTGAAGACCAAGGTCAGTGTCATAGTGGGAGTATAGCCTATGTTGTTTTAAGAAATTGAGCTTTAGAAATATCGTAGTGTGAACTCACTATGTTGTGAGAGAGTCTATATAGAATTGGTCATGCACAGTTTCTCAGCTGCATAGTTAGCCAATGAGACACATGTAAGGGATTCTCGGCTCTAATTTCTACCCAAGCTATCCCAAGTATGTATGGTATGTTTTGTTTAAACATAACACAGTCCATGTTGTACTGATATGCCTTGTGGCTACGGAAGGGCCTCGACAACAGTATGTGTGTGTATGCAACTGTGTTGTATGTATGCATGTGTGTGCATGTGTGCACAAGTCCCTCTCCATCCTCTTCAGAATTTATCTTATCATGCATCATCGGCACATAGCACAAGTACACTGATTAGTTTATTTATCAACTTGAACTTGTTGTATGTACTTGTTTCTACTCCTTGACCTTATTACTGCTCTTGCGTCTCAATGTTGTGGTGTTCATGCATTCTATTGAAGTTCTGTATTACTGGAGCAGTCAAGAATTGCTGCTACAGAGTTCAATGGAACATCTCTTGTGTTTCATTGACTCTTTAATGACAGTGGTTAGCTACAGTAGACATTACTGAAGTTACGAGTTCATTATCATTACTACTACCACCACTACCACTACTACTACTATTACTATTACTACTACTACTACTACTATTACTACTACTACTACTATTACTACTACTACTATTACTACTATACTACTACTACTATTACTACTACTACTATTACTACTACTACTACTTTGGTATTTACAGGTATTGTCTTTTAGAACAAGTCGTTTGTAATCTTTCACAACCACCATTATCTGTTTAATCCTCAGTGGTTGGTTACATACAGAGTTCAGCAGTCAGATGTGCATAGTGGTCACATGTAGTGACAAAGTAGCTTTGATTTCTCCCTCCATTCACAACAATGGTTCTACCTATATTAATAGTGGGGCCAATTTCCATTGCCATGTTGTCACCATGAAGATGTTATCTTTCGAAGAAAAAGAACTTATGCCTCTTCACTCTCTAAGGCTGGAAGAGATGCCAACCATATACATAATGCATGATGTTACCTAAAGGGAAACAGGGGGAGGGGGGGGGGGCACTGATTTATGAATTATATGATATTCTTTTTTTTTAGAAGTGTTGGTTAGCTCCTGAACTGCCAGATGAACTCCGTGGTTATTTTAGAGGCTTACAGTGTGTGCATTACTGTAGGAAAGGAGAGTGTATTGTCATCAAATTCTGGCCTTTTCCTTGCCCATTCTGTTGACATAAGGGAGGGGAAAGGTCAACCATATTGTTAATTTTGGTTAAAATACTAAGGCATATGTTGACTTCCACTTGGCTGTCTGTATGCAAGCATTCATGCACTAGCTGATGCTTTGCTGGTAGTGTCGTAGTTGTAATTAAATATCTTGGTGTGCTAATTTAGGATATCAGACAGGTGTGAGGCAGTAGTATTCCTCCTGGGACTAGTCTAGAGTAGCTGTTATTTTCACCAAATAGAGAGTTAGGCCACGTGTGTATCGTGAGCTAGGGTGCGAAGTCGTTGAGAGGGAGTGTGAGTTAGGCTACGTGTGTATCGTGAGCTAGGGTGCGAAGTCGTTGAGAGGGAGTGTGAGTTAGGCTACATGTGTATCGTGAGCTAGGGTGCGAAGTCGTTGAGAGGGAGGTGTGGAGTTAGGCTACGTGTGATCGTGAGCTAGGGTGCGAAAGTCGTTGAGAGGGAGTGTGAGTTACGAGTGTGAGTAGGCTACGTGTGTGATCGTGGAGCTCGGGTGCGAAGTCGTTGAGAATGAGTGTGAGTTAGGCTACGTGTGTATCGTGAGCTAGGGTGCGAAGTCGTTGAGAATGAGTGTGAGTTAGGCTACGTTGTGTATCGTGAGCTAGGGTGCGAAGTCGTTGAGAGGGAGTGGGGGGGGGGGGTGTTATTGCTTTCCTTGAATAATTAGCCTGAAAATTTTAATAGCTTTTATCTGCATATACATGTAACCTTCCCACCCCCTCCTCGCACCTCCTCCTCCCACCCCCTCCTCGCACCTCCTCCTCGCACCCCCTTCTCCCTCCTCCTCCTCCCATCCCTTACCCATTTCCTTCCTCTATTTGCTGTGTAGTCTTCTAAATAGTAACTACTACATTTAATGATATTCACATCTTGAGGGCATTTTTTTGGTCCATTTTATCCCTTGGTTTCCTGTAGGGGATGATACTCACTATTTTGTGGTTGGGGTTTTTAATTTAGTGGTTGGTGATCAAGTTTTTTATTTATATGTTTTTTTATTACAAGCCATTGGAGATGGTGGGGGAGTTTTAGAGTGCTTGACTGCTGCTTGAACATAAGAGACAGTATCCAGTGTGTGTTTGTGTGTGCATGTGTGCTTGTGATGGGCTAATGTGCTATTCATGCATAGTGCCAGTTATTTTGACAGTGTAGAAAAGCATTTATAACACCAGATGTTAATAGCTTGACATGTTGAATTAGAAGATATCTGATCCAGCAAATTAGCAGGAAGGAAGCTAACACTATTATAAGAGAAAGTTCCTTTGCATTAATCACATCGGAGTGAAGCTATAGGGAAATAAGGAGTTGGTGGAGACCACAAACTCAGTGGAATAACAAGTTATGGCAATAGTAGCTGTATTCACAGAAGTCTGTGGTTATTGTAGAAGCTGATAGACATTTCAGATATGAGAGAGGAGTGTTTTTGAAGGTACTTCTACTTAATCAGTTGTGTGGTTTCTTTGTGTGTTGGTATTGTCTGTCAATATTTTGAGGTTACCTGCCATTTTTCCTTGGGGAGTTTAAAAATAAAATGTCACTTATACCCAGGTGGGTGTTGTCTTGAGTGCAGCCTGGCTAGTTTTGTTTTGTTTTGTGGTGTATGTATATACACTTGGTCACTTGTTTGAGCATGTGTGCGTGCATGCATGTGTGTGTGTGTGTGTGAAGAGATGTAGGTGTAAGCCTTGTAGGCACACTTGAGGTTTGTTTATGCGATGTTCTAGTCTGAATGGGTCCATTCACCAGCCATTGCTGACTGCAGTTTGTAGAATTCCTCATGTGACCAGTTCCAGCTATTCTTAGCTTTCACTGCCGGAAAAGTTGAAGAATTGTTTAGAGATGTAGTTGTGTGTGTGTGTGTGTGTGTGTGTGTGGAGGAGTAGTCTAGTTCCCATTGGGGACTTGACGTATCTCAAGCTTGCAACTTGTGATCGAGTGATATCTTTTGATGCATAAAAGATGATCAGAGCGAAAAATAAGTCCCACTTAAGCCAGCAGCTTAGAGGCACCTACAATTGTGCATGTGGACGAAATTTTAGAAGACAAGGTGTTTTGGACACTCTTATACCGATTCCCCCCCCCACCCCACCCCCTCCCTCCCTCCCTCCCTCCTTCTCACTCTGTTCAGCTTTGTCTTGATATTGCAGCAGTAGATCAGACTATAGATACACTACCTAATTTACGCCTTAATATTACATTTCAATGATATCTTGCAGGCAGTGAGAAAGCCTGATTATATGTATGTGGGTTTTTGGTGCCAGTTTGGCTGTGAGTCAAGCCACAACACATACCACGACACATACCACTGATTTGGATCTACCAGAATAAAGCAGTTCATTGATGTGTTGAAATGTGACCAGCCACAACCAAGAGACTCTGGCTGTGACATGAATTAATCACTGTGTTCATAGAAGTTGTGTAATGAGAGAATGATTTATTATTACTTAGTTGTTATTGTAGGTGTAAAGATTACTAATTATCAAAAGACTTTGTTTTTTTATTTTTGTACTGTATTCAGGAGTCCTAACCCCCCACTACAGGAGCCCTGGGCTGGGATGTCCCTCTCTTACCCCCACCCAAAATAGCCCAACACTGGGAAAGGGTCACTAAAAAATAGCAACTCATTGAATGTGACCTTTTCTATGCCCCCTTCTCACTATATACCAAACAATGGCAACAATGCCCGGGCTACTATCTCACTCCATAATGACAACAGGTGGTCTGTCTGCCCGCTCAAAAATGGACCCTCCCTTAACAGAAGAGTGAACGAGAAGGAAACAAAAGACAAGCTGGAACTAGGAGATGTCAAGAGACAAGACAGGAGTCTAGTTTTTCAAAGGATCGACATCTTCTTAGCCTCGCTGGGCAATGGGCATAGTTGTTATATGTTTCAGTCCATGTGACAAACAGCACTAAAAAATAAGGGGGAAAATTCTTAAAAGTTAGGGGCAGCATTTCAAGTTGATTGAAGCAATACATTTTTCATCATCAGTGAGAGCAGCTGCATTGAGCATCAAAAGGACCTTGCTAGTGTGACTAAATTGATCTTTCAGCTGAATGTCGATACTTCTATGGTGAGGGAATAAGCCCACATGCTTCCATACTGGTGCTATTAGTGTTGCATTTCATGGCAAGTAGTTGCCTCGTTGCCATTTAACGAAATCTGGGAGGAAAATAAATACAGCTACAATTGTGCTCGTGCACAATTTATCACAGTGTCTTGCTCGTTAGCCATAAATATAAATACCCACTATAAATAGAATTGACCAATTATAGTCCCTCCCGTTCAATTTGTCGTTGAGTTGTCAAAGTCTATGTTTTGTCCTAGCTCAGTGTGATCTTGGACCCACTCTAATGTTCCCTGGAATTCCTTTCCTGTTTCCTCCAAGTGTGGGGTCGATACAAATTAGTTTGTCATGCAACCATATTAAAAAAATGCGTTACGTTATGCATCAGATTAGTAGCATAGCAACCGTACAGACGATTGCTGTTGCTATGTGATAGAGCCCTGCACATCACAAAAATGATGTGATTTTACATTGTTATGTAATTCTCCATTTGTTGTTGTTGTTGATGATGGTAATTATAGTAGTTTATACAACTGATTGGACAGGACTCTTGGTAATGGATAGTTCAGATAATGATGGTGACTTCAAATTTGTGTTCACACCTTTAGTACATATTCTTGAATTTATTATTGAAATTAATTATGTACGATGCTATTAACTTCCAATTCCAGTCTGTAGAGTTATCATGCTTTGAATTGCTACCTGTCTATTTATATGTCTTTTGAGCAGGTATTGTGTTCTTTAAAAAGCAAGCTGGGAAAGTACTTTCTTTTGTCCACGAGTTAAATACAACATTGAATGTATGTTGAATGGATGTAGATAATGAGCAGCACTAGATGAATTGTAATAACTTGCATTCAGAATGTTAGATATTGAAATGTTGGTTACTGTGTGTGTGATTACATGCGTGTATTTGTTTATGCGTTGTAAACGCCATTTACCCTTTCAGAACTTGTTTCCATTAAGAACATAATATTTGCATCCAAAAAATTCTTCTCTAGTACTGCAATAAAAAATTTTTTTATCACTTTTTGTGTGTGTGTGTGTGTGTGTGTGTGTTACTTGTATGATGTTCTTCAGTTCACAGTGACATTCCTCTTTCATTGGCATCTCATTAGTCTGGTTAACAAGTTATATTATGTCCACATGGTTAAAAAGTGGGTTTGGTAAATCTGATTATTCTCTGTCAGACAAGCTTGCTCCAGGGTATTGTTTTATCCAGTTCTGCCATTGGGGGAGATGAGATTAAAATGTAGTTTTGATCATTTAATTTGGGGGAGGGGGGGAGTTTCTAGATGTGTTGTATGATGTTCTTCAGTTAATTGTAACAACTCTTTCATCCTTTCAGTGTCATCTCTCATTGGTTTTGGTATAGTTAACAAGTTGTCAATTAGGCATAATACTGAATGTTTAATTACTGTCTTTACTCAGCCTTGCTATTGAGGACATGGAGATTAATTAACTATGTTCAGAAAAAATTGATTTTTTTCTCCTACCACTCCATCCAGCTGTTCACTACAGCCTTACAACAGGTGACCTGCCAGAACCATCCTTGCACCTGTTCTTCTATTTAGGGTTGATGTGGTGCAAGTAAAAACTCCCTCTGGTTATAGCCACTGTGTAACAAAGTTTTCCTGTGTACTTAGTGGTTGACTTGACAGGATAACAGGATAGCAGGATAGCAGGTTGGTTAGCCATCCAAGCTGAGATGTGTGTACAAATGGATTCTTTGGCCGCTTTATCCATGGCTTTTGAGGCTATGCAGACTGCCAATATGTCAGCTCATTGGCAGGTCAATAGCTATTGGGACTGTTTGTGTTGGCACTTTATTATGCCTGTTCGTTTTTCAGATTTTCCATTCTAATTCTGTTTCTTGATTATCTGAGTTTCAATTCCATTTTTATTACGTAAGAAGTTCCAATAATAAACCAAATTTGTGATTGGGTTTAAGTGCTTTATAACAATCAGGATGGAAATGGTTTAAAGTTTTTCTAACAAACTTGACAACATATTTTCATGTGTGTGTGTGTGTGTGTGTAGGGCACATGCTGTAGGGACTGTCTCTATGTCTGGTGCTGTCCTCTCTGCAGCCTTGTCCAAGAGCATGCTGTAAGTATACGTATACTGCATATTTTGCTGGCCAATTATTGTGTTTCCATTATTATTATTTTATTATTGGTAAGCGAAGAAAGTGAGACAGACACTCTCAGGGGTAACACAATTGAAAATCGGGGATATTTGTTGTTTGTATGTGTGGACGTACGTATGTCATTTTTGTACCTCGTGTTTTTGTGTTTGCTTCATGGTCTACCCCTTCCCACACCTCCACTATACGGAATCTTTCGGTTTAGTGATCCCGTATCATTCAAGGAATTAATTGTTTACCCCTTCGTATTAGGTTGTTTCTGAATGACACAAGACGCGCTTAGGTCTTAAAAACTTACTGTTAGAGTTAACAGTTTGCAGTAATTCTTTAGAACTTTTGTTGTTGTTTTTTCAAGTCGCAAAACGTTATGGCGAACGGTTACTATGGTATTGAACCCTTTACCAGATGTAATTTTTTTTTTTTAAACTCGGCCTTTTTTAGTAGCAGCGAGTATTTGTTGTCAAAAAGTATTATTCAGAGACTACAGAAAAGACCAGTACTCGGGGAATTAAGGTAAGAAAGTAGGTTCATATTTGTTAGCTAAAGTATATAATAATCACAGCAGCTACGAATTTATACGTTTAGAAATGGACTGATCGATTCTTTTGAAGTGTTTCGTTTGTGCACAGGCTCGCTTGCCCTTTGTGCTCAAGCACATCACTAGTTATTATTATTTATTATTTTATTATTACTTTCCTATGTCTACTGTTGTGACTTATGTTTGTGTGTATGCAGGAGCTGAAGGACCCAGGTGCTGCTAGCATGGCAAGAGAATAACTGAAAATGCTTTTTTTTTTTTAACTTTAAAACAAAATATATATCGAAGGCGATGTAGCTATAAAACTTTGCTAGTTGTTATTGTTAATCATTTGTCGTGTCACATTATAATCATGGCTGTTTAAAACTAATTACAAGTGATGCCCTTTAATTTGAGATTATTAATAACTATTCACTAAAAACAACAACACAACATACAAATGATACAAATAATACAATATTCACGGGTGAAATGACAGTGTATTTGCAGTGATGTCGAGGCCATTCTATATAATAAATTCAAAGTTTAAAAATTGTGTGAAATACATATACACTCTGGTAACAAAAATAAATGGAAACCCCCCCCCCCCCCCCCCCCCCCCTGAGTTAAGCTACATGAAACTAAGAACTGTTGTACGATTAATTTTAACCTCTAACACTCCAGCCAGCTACTAAAAAAAAATAACTTGTTTAGGCTAAATTATTTCTTAGCTTAACATTTATGCTATTTTGTAGCTAACCACGATTTTATACGAGTTGGTAAGTAGTGTCAGTATGAAGTGATTGGTAAAGGGTTATCTTGTGAGGAGACAAACATTTGTATATTGGACATTGTTGTTCTACCAACATACATGCACAGAAATGAATGTAAAGTTATTATTAATGTTGCTTCCTGAGCTCTAGGATAGTTTGAACATTAAGTACCATAAAGAAAACATTACGTATTATCAACAGTACGTGTGTGTGATTTAATATAGTAGGCATAATTATTATATTTATTGTTTTACTAAGTAAACTCATTTATAACAGTTACTATTAAATTGCTATCATGTAGCTATATAATCATATATACAATGTACTTGCGGTAATCCAAGTCTAAGTCCAAGGCTACAGAAGTGCTGTCAGTCTAGAATACCTTCTGAAAATAAAGTGCACAAGTACGTAATAATAATATAAAATAACAGTATTACAAATAAAATTTCCAGTGCTAGCTAGATAGCATGTTCTAGTATAATGAAGTTATTAATGACTCATTTGTGAATTATGAAGAACTAGATCGGCAGTGTTAAACTGTGACTGCACAGGAAAATCAGATACAACATGACTGTGGTGGGTTGTACTAAACAGACTGCTCATTATTTATACTGTATTTCCTCTTTAATTGTATGACGTCATTTCTGCTTCTAATTTTCCATGCATTGTAATCATTTTTCATGTACTGTAGTCGACATTTTGTTTTAAAGAAGTGTGAACATTTTTTAGAAGTGTTAGTGCATGCAAGCATAAGACAGTGACTCTTAAAAATCTATTTACTTCTCAAAAATGTATTAAAGTCGAAGCTAGGTGCTGTGAAGAACAAGAACCAAATAAGCTATTATTTGTGCCGCCATAAGTACGAACCCTAGTGTTATTGGACACCAGCAAGCTATTGCAAAGATGAAAAGTTAATACTTGGCATAGTAGTATCAAATTAATATGTCAATAGTATGTAGCTCATGCAAGTCGATCTTTCATCGTCGAAGATGTTAATCCGGTATTCATAAGAAAAGCTAAGCTTGCAAGAGGAGATACTCACCTCATCAGTAGTTTCAATGGGAAGCACTGATTCCAGCACTCTAGCAAAACTACCAAACAGCAGAGAAATTATTTGCTCACGTGATTACAGCGTGACAATACAAGCTTATGATTGTATGGCCAAAAATAATAATAACCAGCTTATTCTGAAACAAAAAAATTCTGACACAGAAAACCACCCAACGCGGCATGCGTAGACGTCGCAAAAAGGATGATATGAAGGGCGAGTGGATGATGATTTGGAGGGGGAGTGGTGGATGATTCCCCCTCCATATCCACCACTCCACTCCCCCTCCATATCATCATCCACTCCCCCTCCATATCATCCACCACTCCCCCTCCATATCATCATCAGTGCAATATTTTGATTCCTTTTTTCAATTTTAAGAGGCTGCAGTCTTCAAGATCCACTGTCGTGGGATAGAATGACTGATTGACAGACTAACGGAGTACTATAACTCTCTCACACATGTGCGCTGAGGATTAAAATAATCTACCATAGCTATAGTTTGGATGAAATATTTTTAGTAAGACTAAAAAACAAAAACAAAAAAAACCCACAAAAAAACAAACAAACAAAAAAAAAAAAACAACAACAACAAAAAAAAAAAAAAAAAAAAACCAAAAAGAAACTTTCACATAATATTCCCTCACTCAAACACGAAGTTGTCATTCTCGCTCATCCTAAGAACTCAATAGTTACAGTTCAGAATTCAGTCGGCAATATGTGACAATCCACTGAACTCGCATACATGCATTTCGTTCACATTCAAGCCTGCCATGTGTCTAAATTAAATTTCTAGTTCATTCACATAAAGTTAATTGAACAGAAATAAAGAAATAAGACAAAATACCTGAAGTTGTTGCAGTAGAAGTATTAAACTGAACTGAAGAATCACGATTAGTCTGACCTAAAACAAAGGTACGAAATAAACATGGAAACCATTCAGTACAAATTACCAGAATCTAGCGACCAATTTAGTAGCTCAACAAAAATATGAAAAACAACAACAAAAAAACCCTAATACAATAATGTATAAAAGTTTCATAACAAGTCCCAGAACACCAATGACCTTCACTAGGCAACAGTCTCAAAGCAATGAAACCTTTGGATCATTAAAATCGAAGTAAAACAGAATAATGTCAAATAATAAAAAAAGAGTGTAAAAAAAATAAGTTTGCGGGTATGGCCTACACTATGTTTAAAGTTCTCTCCACTGTTTTGGTAGTATCTGCTGCCACCAGGAGTTGTCAGATGAAAGCCGGACCAGGATAGCAAATCCCTTTCCCTTACTGTCAGGTCTCACAAGTTGCCAAAGTATCTAGCTACTGCAGAGGTACCTTCAGGTTATTTAGAGGTTCACACACAATCCAACACTTATCACACTTAGACAAAACACAAAAAGAGGCCCAGCCAGAGTATATATAACCAGGCATGACTGACATAAATTAACTACAAAGTGACACAAAACTAAACATAGAAAGATGTAACAACACGTCAATAATGCATACATACATTCACAAATACCACAGAGTCTCGTTCTGCATTTTACTTGAGATGGGCGGCCCCACAATACTCATGAAAATTTATCAATGTAAAATGAACAGGTAAAGGGTCATCAAGCTTTGTTGTCAATAGTTGCATAATGGCAATAAGAAAGCAAGTGAAACAATAAGGAAAGAACAACAATATCTGCCACAACATTAGCTCCATTATCTGCAGCTACTTAGTCTTGTTTTAACTCCCAACTCTCTAATTCATCTAATACAGCATCACATATATTTTGGCCAGTTTGATCATACAGCTGAAATAAAATGACTTCAAACTCCACTCATAATCAATAAAATGAAGGGTAACAGTTACATATGGATCACAAAATCCACTGGTCCTAAGGTCAGGCATAACATTCAAACTTTGAAAGAAGTGGTTTAACTATTGTCTCGAACTAAACAATATGAACCCACAGGCATTTCACTTTCAGAAAAATATTTTTTGCTGGGATTTCATACTTCAGATTAAATATTGAAACTAAATGTTAGGAATCCGGGTTACTTATAGTAGAAATAGGAATGACATCCTTAGCTTAACTCTTTAGCCCGACAGCTTTTAGCCAGGTACTTCTTGCAATGGTATCTTCAGGTAGACAGTGAATTGTGCTATGACTCACCAGCTTTTGGAGATTCTTGTGAAGAAATTCCAGAGTAAGTTGAGGGATTATGTTCCCATAGATGCTGCCAAAGATCGGTAGTGTTAATACCTTTCGCTTGAACACTTGTACCACACATTAACTAGAGTGGACCGTGTTTCTCGTTATCTGTGACCTTGCCATTGTCACTTGCATAAGCAGACATTTTTTTCATCATGTACTCAAGAGGGGCACAGTGTTGGGTTGAACGTTGGGGGCTTTACCTTGTGCATGCGCAATTATCGTCAGTAAATGTGATTAAACAAACGAACTTCTATAAACTTGCGATATAATGTAATCAGAAATCAGTTGATTGCTCAATACCTTCAAAGAAGACTCAGGCTAGATCTAACCGTTGTAACGTTTTGTTTCCTTTACCAACAGTTAACCACTAACAGTTTCAGGGAACAACTAGATGATGGTAGCTACTACTCCTCTTTAACACTGAAAAACAAAAACAAAAAAACGCCAAGTAGCTATACACTTCCACTTGTATTTCAAAGAGCTACTTAAAAAAGAACTAGAGGTGAATTATGATATTTACTCTTTAGCTTTTCTTTGTAAAGAAAAGTATAGCTATTTAAAATAGAGTTAATACTATTGATTTTACAAAACACTACAGTTGTGCATAAAAAAGAGAGAGCTCAATATGAACTAATGTGCCCATAAAATGTTTGAGAATATACAAATGAAACAAGAATCTAATTTCTCAATATTATGATATGAAAAAACACACCACTAATTATTATAATATGGGACATAATAAAAATCTTACCCATTCTGGCTGGTATTGGGGGCAATACTGATATGGATGGCTTGCCAGCTGTTGATTTGCTTATGGATTGAGGAGCATTTTCCAATGGAGGCAGTGGAGACCTGGGACTGGGCGGCCTTGCTCTTAAGTGAATATCTCCAGGAGAAGATGTCCGTCGACTCTGCGTTTCAGTTGGTATTTGGATTGTGTGTGGTCGAGGTATTGAGTGAGATCGAACAGACGGACTGTTGTCGGTGGCATTGCGTATAGTTATTCTTGACTCTGGACACTTCAGATTGTCAGCATCAGATTTAAGCTAATAACAAGGAATAATGCTATTCAATACAAAATACATTATGTGCGTGCAGCAAGTATTAATATCATACTCTCCTGGACAGTTTGAAGGATGGTCTTTGTTTCACTGGGAATATTACAAAATATATTTTGCTAGGAGCAATATTTGATGGCCTAAACTTCATAAAGAAGAGACTGGTTAATTGTGTATGTTTGTGGAGAGAAATAATACCAAATATATTGCACATGTGGGTGCATTTTTATTACATCGTTATAGGTTAACACATAAGGATTGCAAATATAATTTTAAAATGCTTTTGAATTAGCTTTTTTTCTTCTCAATAGCTATTATACACTTATTTTAAATGCTGAGTTGCACTTATCCCCTTCGTGGCTTACATGATACCTTACAATTAGTGCTTCTAGCTAAGGCATCAACACCAACATCGAAGAAAGTGAACAAATGTATTAACGGCTTTGGGAAGTGTTTTTTTAGTTAATAAGCTTAGAAAAATGCTGAATGAATGAGAGTTAAAACTTAAGAAATGAAAAAGGTAACAAAAGAATTTATCTCATAGACTGTGTGGTCATAAAGTTTAGTGTTCAGCCATTACTGTCATGAAGAAAAAAAAAGATAATAACAAGTTATAAATAACTTAACTTTAAGTAAACTTAAAATTAATATCAATTATCGTAATTATTATAAACAGTGCCTCATTGTGCTCAAACTTAGCGAGGGAGATAAAATCAGGTAATCTAATGGGCAAGCACTGTAACCTCAATGCACGTTTCTTATTCCCTTTCCTGATATATCCAAAGTGGTTTTGCCAAATAAATTAAATGCTTTACTTATAATTTATACTACACTTTGTTAGTAATTTATTACAGTACCATAACAATATTCCCACAGTGTGTATACATTTTGATGATTGTGACTTACATTGGGGGAAGCTAAGCTTTTCCTGTGATGCTTCAGATTAGCATGAACAGAATCTGTGCTATCTTTAGGGAATGTAGTGCCCGTGGCACTGGAAGTTGATTGCATTGCCTCTGCCGTCTGCTCTAAAGTCTTTCTTCTCGCCGCCACGGGCCTAGCCCCAACGTTAGTGTTGACATCACGTGGTACCATCAAAGCCATTCCTAAACTCTTTGACCTTGTATACTTTCCAGGCATAGGCTCAGTAGGTTCTATTATACTCTTAGCTCGTTCTCTTTGCCTCGAAGATGATCTCTTTTGACTTTTTTCGGATTTTTCTGCTTTAGACTTGGACTTGAAAAATATAGCCAAACTTTTGTTTCTGGATCTCTTCGGAACAGAATCATACATATTCTTCAAGGCATCACCAAAACTCTTAGACTTGCTTTGTCTTCTTCTCTTCTCAATGTGTTTCATTTCGCTGGGCAGCACAGCATCCTCATAGTCGGCAGCAGGTGCAACTTGATTTGAGTAATGGGAAAACACATCCAAGTTTTTGCTTTTCTTTGATTTGTGAGACCGAGTGGAGTACTGATCTGAATCCATGCTCCTTGCCTGTGGAATTCCCTCTGAGGAGTTGTCAGATGGATTCTTCATGCTCATTCTCTTCCTGTCTAGCTTGGTAGATAACTTTTCAATTTTAGAGCTTAGTCCTGTATCCTGTGAAGATAGAGAATCAGATTCGCTTTCTGAATCTTTGTGCATCCATCTCCTCTTCCTTTTATAAATAAAGAACACAAAAATTGCCAAAGTGACCAAAATAATTGCTATCAAAGAGAATAGAGTAAGACCAACTAGAGAAAAAGATAAGAATTATATGTAAATATATTATGTCCCAACTTTTTGTAATTATAACTACTTTAATATAAATAATGATTACATAATATTGGAAATTGATTCCTAATCAGCTTATGTAATAATACCAATTAGAAGACATGTAGCTACATGTAATATCAGCAAGACTGTTACTGATGCTGAGAGATGATTTAAATTTCTACAACAGTTGCTAGTGAAAAAATATATTGAACAAGACACAAGCGATGGACTACCAATGTGTCTCTTTGTTTGTTTTTAATTTTTTTTTCACTTTAGTACCTCAAGAAGTCAAGCTTGCTTAGTCCTGTATCATATTTGAACTACTGGTCAACACATATGTAAGACCTCGATGAAAATATATGTTGAAATTTCATTTTATCATATCTCTATGTAGCTAGCCTGAATTAAAATTTCTAGTGAGCATAAGAGTTAAATGTTGGAATTAGAACAACAAACCAATAAAGAAAAATAGCAGCATACAAGTTATATGAATGTGTGAAATAACATAACCAAAGCAAGAGCATAAGTAGTTTTTCACACAACCTAATGCTAGAACAATTACACTTATACCAGTTTATACACTTAAACAGCAATACTGTTCACTGTTTGTAAAATTAATAATACAATGTGAATTGCTCAATTTAATTACCAGCGAGTCCAACGGTAGTTGCATCTGAACTTTTTTTACCCACATTAGGTGCAGCAATTGTTCCAGCTAAGTTTGTTGCTATAAATACAAAACAACAACAACAACAACAACAGTTGATTACTTTACAGAATATCCCAATGCTGTGCCTGGTTAATATACACATTCATGCATTCGTCAATTATAGAAATTAATGTAATTAAAGTAGTTAGTGTAGCTAGAGTGCTAATCATTAAAAAAGAAAAAAAAAAGAAAAAAAAAAAAAAAAAAAAAAAAAAAAGAAAAAAAAAAGAAGAAAAAAAAAGAAGAAAAAAAAGAAAGAAGCTAGCCTACTATTAGTGAGTAGCACGGGTAACTTATGCTATTTAGGATTAATAGCAAGGTGACCTGTGCCATTTCTTATACCATAGCTGAGTCATTTTGCATTGCAATAAAGTGTGATATTTTGAAATACCACAGCAGTGGGAAACTGAAACAATGATCTCGTTAGTCATGGTGATCTCTTTGCAACCTCACTGCACTTTATTTGCTAGGCAATAGCGCAGCAAAGTTCCTGGACAATGCTATTAAGCAACGGAAAGGAAAGTATGAGTAATAATATAATTGGAGTGAAAAAAAAAAGTTTTGATGAAAATATAAAACATTATTATGATTTTCTTAACTGCAGAAATAGATTGTTAGCTTTGGCTATTGTATTAACATATTATGATAGCATGGAAAACTTGGTATTCGAATAAATAGCATATGCGGTGAGAATTCCACTTAACTATGCTTCATGAATCTTTCTCACACTGTGGTGTAGTGACCACTCCCCCCACATTATTAGCCACACCCCTTCAAACACTTTCCTTATAACCTTATATTATTTCTACTTAGCTAATTACATTTCCATTTACAGTTCACCTGACCCTCATTCTATTATTATTTTGTGCCTTATTTTCACTATTCTATTTTTGGTTTCATCACATGATCACCCAGGCATGCCCAGCTGGTTCTCTATATAATGGCTGGTTGAGCAAGTGCATCCCTCAGTGCCCATCTTGAGGCTTGCATTACACTTAGCCTAAGATAAACCTCCTGTACTGCTTTGAAAGGCAGCAGCTGGCAGCTAAGGGGCCTGATAACAAGTGTAGGGTTGCTCTGCCTGACATTTTGGTGGCAACTCTACTCTGTCTCCTCCCACTTCCACCACACACACCACTTGCTCTATTAATCCCCAATACCACAGTTGTCCATGCTATTATATCTCCTAACATTTATATTATTCATGCTATCACCATTGAGCATTGTTACCCTAACAAACAACGCATATAATATCATGAATTAAACTAATCTAATTATACAGTTATAACAAGGAGCTAACAGGCCAAATTAAATACCTGATGAATTATCATCTGTCAGAGACTGAACAAAAACTAAAGTTGCTTCCCTCTTATATATTGGCCTGCTTTCCTGTAGTTGTCGAGTCACCAGAGGAAAAACAACCGCACAATACCTGCCCACTCCCTCTGATTGAACCCTAAATGGTTCAGTTATGGAACTTGTGCTGGCATAATTAAATTTGCCTGTGGTCCCTCCAGATGTGGTACTTGGTATGAGGGCCCCCGTATAGCCACTTTTGGTTTGGAAATGGTCAGAACATTGGATGGATGCCCCTTGATGTACAGACTGTACCACACAGCTACCACTAGGGTTGTTCAAACTCCCTGTAACATAAAGTATAATCAGTAGTACCTTACAGTAACTTGTGTGTATTACGCAGACACTGAGGAACAATAAGCTATATCAAAGTTATGAATAATACAGGTCCAGAGAAACTAATACGGTGTGCCAGGTTTTGATTGAACCATTTTTTTCAAAGGGGGAATTCTGAAAAACAAAGAGGAATTCTTTGATGGTCTTTACTAATTCTTACTAGTGATGTGCTTGAGCACAAATGTGAGCGAGCTTGTGTACAAATGAAACACTTCAAAAGCATCTATCAGTCCAATATAAAGTATAAGTAAGTTGCCGTTGTGACTATTTTATACTTTAGCTAACATAGGGAACTACTTTCTTACCTCAATTCCCCGTGTACTGGTATTTTCTGTAGTCCCTGACTATCTGAATTACCAGTAGCTTTTGACAAAAAAACACTCGCAGCTACCAAAAAAAAAAGGCAGATTTTTTAATTATGTCCGGTAAAGGGTTTAAATACCCATCCGCCATAACATTTTGCAACTTGAAAAGACAAGAAGTTCTAAAGAATTACTGCACAGTGTTGAGTTTAACAGTACGTTTTAAGACCTAAGTGTGTCTTGTGTCATTCAGAAACAACCTAATACGAAGGGGTAAACAATTTCCTTGAATGATACGGGATCGCTAAACCGAAAGATTCTGTTTAGTGGAGGTATGGGAAGGGGTAGACCACGAAGAAAACACAAAAATTCGAGGGTCAAAGCACAAGATCACACACACATAAACAAACACACACATATATAAACAAACAAATATCCCCGATTTTCAATTGTGTTACCTTTGATAGTGTCTCGTTTGCTTCGCTCGCTCGCAAATTATACACTCCAGTAATTTTTAACGGTAGCTTGGCATTGACTGTGATAAATAAGCATGATTATATCACCAATGTAAGTACAGTTTGTAACATGACTACATTTGCTGACTATAGGTACTTATATTTGTGACATTATCATACATATTTATCACAGTCAATGCCACCACTGTCAGTAACAATTCAGCTATGAAAGTTTGTGATTGAAATTTGTAAATTTCTTCGAATCTGCTGTTTGTACTGTAAACATAAAATAATTTTTTAGCCAGAACACACAAAGAAAAAATAAACCAAAAACAACAACAACAAAGAAACAAAGTCACTTCATAATTTCTTTCTCAGCCTTCTTATACTCATTAGATGTATTCTCTCTCTTTCACAGGCTTTTTAAACAATACAGAATTAAAAAGATTTGGTCGCATATTTGGGCCTGGGTTTGATTCCTGGTGGCGACCAAATATTTTTAATTCTGTATTGTTTAAAAAGCCTGTGAAAGAGAGAGAATACATCTAAAACAGTCTTCTGAATAAAATTATATATACTTGCCCACACCCATGAATTTTTCAGGATAAATTGTCTTTAATCACACTAATATCCTGGCCTGATCAACTTATAAGAGCTTCCTCTGACCCTGATTTATGAATTTTTTGAGTCCTACAGAGCTTATTGTTACTGAAAATGACCATTTCATCAAAATTGTGTTTGTATATCAAAATTTTCATGTTTAAAAAGTTTACCTGATCCTCTAATAACTATGGTTTTTCTTAATGCTGGCTCATTAGAGAATATTTCACCATTTCCTTCCACATCATAAACTCTAACTACATAACTTCCATCTGACAAACCCTGTGTGAAGTTGTTAAATTCTTCTGCTGATTCTCTGTTTTGCAAAAAGAATGAAGAACGCTGGCAGTCATAGTCTGTATTTTTCAGAAGGAACATTATGAGAGCTCCTACTGCCAAAGAATTCCTCATAAATTCTAATTTGTAGGATATTTCGGGTAAAAATGAACCACTTAAGGAAGTGGAGAGGAACATTTCCTGGACGTCAAATGTTGCTAAAAAAATAAGCAAGAGGATAAATACGCATAACGAAAATGAACAACAGTACAAAACTATATGGGTGTGCATTAATGTTGTTTTGGTTAAACATTTATATTTAGTTTTAGTTTTAGTTAGTGTGCATACACACAAAAGCTTTCTTGAATAATTAATTTTGATTTAACCGTTTGCAGACTAAATTATGGGGACAAGAAATGCTGGATTTTAAGTTGTTCACTTAAATCTTGAATAACTCAAAAACCGTAAAAAATTCTTATTGCAATGTATAAATAATATGAAACTACTTCAATTTTACTTTCGGATTCTCTAACCACAAAAAGCACAGGTTGCCATAGAAAGAAGATGCTATTGATTAATCATCTTGCTCTGTCATATTCAGTGTTTCATATTCACACTCTTCATTTAGCGCCAACAAGTCATCTCTTGATCCCTTATTGTAAAGTCTAATGCTTATACGTGAAGCATGCACAAGTAAAAGGGGTGATCTAAGCCCGAGTGTGATCGGGTCAATTCAACACCTATCTGCCATTAAACGGTTATTATATGTAACTGTTAAAAAATTGTCATAATTTTACTGATATAATATTTAGACAGATATACTAATATAATGATCTGCAAGAATTGCTGGCCATTGTATGTGATCATTATAACTTACAAAGATTAGGAATTTCATATTTCCTATTGTGCTGTCTGTTAGAAGCAACAAGCTCAATGGAAAACCTGGTGTTAGCAGAAATATGACCATCTGTGACAACTTTAATATTTTGACTCCCTTGGTTTGTGATTGTACATTGTAATGATTGAGAGCGTTCCAAATAAAAAGCACTGCAGTCACATACCATACCTGACTGAATGAACAAACAGCAAAACAATTATAATTATAATATGAGAGTACACTTGCAAAGGGAAGTAAAACTGTCTTTATCATGGCCAACAATTATTTCTATGATTAGTAGTGATAAACTTAACTGTAATAACTCTTCCAAAGATCTAAGCTTAGCTGTAATCAGTCAAAATGACCAATTGTGGTACTCTATAAAGCTTAGTAGAATAATTTACGACTATGTTTCATACATGAAGTCTCAAAAAATAATTAATTACAATAAAAATTTATACTTATGCATAAAGAGTTTAAATTATTGTAGCTGAACTTACTAATATTAAAAACTCGAAGACGTAATTACCCTCTAATGTATATGGAGTTTCAGACTGAGATTTTACTTCAATTATACCTGCAACAAAATGTATAGCTAGTTATAATACTAACTACATGAGTCAGAGGGGTGAGAGAAAATAAAGTATAACAACTGTGAGATTTCATAGTTATATCACAGATCACAAGCCGAAATATTCTATTGTGAAGATGTCTTGTATAGAATATATATATACATATGTACCACGGTACGTTCAAACTGTCCAATCAGATTGCTCAATTTGCAGTGAATATATTTCATACCCACCTCCTAGGAGGTGAATAAGTAAATGTCAAATCAAATTTAGTTTTTCTGCGATTCCTATAGCCAAGAGCCATGGTACAAGGTTGGTTGCACCCCTCCGTGTTCGGTCGGTACGGGATTTTCACTATCCTCAGGCCTTCGGCCTTCGATTGTGTAAATCCCATCCCGACCTCCACGTTGTGGTGTAACCTATACTTAAATATAATTATATATAAAATAATATGTATAGCTACAAAACTATGGAGCTTAACCAAGTACCTGGAAATTGTACAACAGTAGCTTGAGACTTTCCAACTATATTTACAGGAGTGATAGTAATCACATAGGCATCCCTGCATCCTAGGTTGGACACCATGAAGTAAGTCAAATTAGACAGTGTTATCATTCTATCTAAGTTTCCATCATTGATCGTGATTTCATGTGAAATGCCGGGCTCAGTTTCAGGGGGAACTGCAATGGATAGGGGTCTGTCCCAAGAGAGCAGCAGAGAGTTATTAGCATTCACGTATGTTTCCTTGAGGTTCATTACAGGAGGAAGGAGACCTGAAACGACATGTTTGAATTCACTCATTGGTTGAAAATTATACCGCTTCCCTATTATTGCTGAGCAAGTGAAGAGAGCGAGACACTATACAGTGGTGTCAAATTTAGAATCAGGGATAACTATTTATATATATGTGTGGATGTATGTATGCCATTTGTACATTGATCCTCTCGTATTTTTGTGTTAGCTCGGTGTTTGACCCCGTCCAAAACTTCACTAAACAGAATCCTCTGGTTTATCAATCATTACCTGCATTGTTCTAGAAATTGGATTGTTTAGCGCTTTGAATTCTTTAAAACTCAAACACTTACCTGAGTTCCATTTCTGTTCAAGTTAGTGGTGGTGGTAAGTTAATACACTATTAGTCAGAGTTATAAGCCCTATGCAACAGTATTGACTTGAAAGTTCATTGTTCAGTTGTGTGAATAGTATTGTGAGTTACAACTACTACTTAGAAAAAGAATAAAATGTTTAAATACCATGACTTGTTTTTTGTTGCTTTTTTTTTTTTAAATTCAAACAGTTGCAGGAATGTTTACTATGGTATTGAATACCCTTTACCGTACATGAGTAATTAAAAAACTCGACTTTATTTTAATAGCTTGAGTGTTGGAAGTTAAAATCAATCGATTAACAATAGTGTAGTTTTAGGCTTGCCCGCCATTTGTGCTCAAGGACATCACTAGTGTATATTGGTATTAATTGGCAAGCGAGACACTATCAGAGGTAACACAATTGAGAACTGGGGATATCTGCTTGTTTATGTGTGGATGTACGTATATCGTTTTGTACTTTGACCCTCATATTTTTGTGTTTGCTCAGAGGTCAACTTTGTCCCACTTCACCAAACAAAATCTGTTGATTTGACAATCTTTACCTGTGTTTACCCCTTTGAATTAGTGTGTCTCTGACTTATCTAAATTTTTGTAGACTCAGTTAGGCCTTATAAACAGGTTTGATTCCCCGGTGACAACTAAGATTTTTTTTCACATTTTGCCTTTGCTTCTCTCTAGACCCCTTTAAGTGAGAAAGTTTCAATCTAGTATTGTTCTTCCCTGAAAATTCATTGTCTGATAGTCAACTCACGGAGGTATATCTTGTGTAGTTATGTCCAGGGAAGCATGCTGTGTGTGTATGTGTGAAATTGTTGTGTGTCACAGCTACTGCTTAGCTAAAGAATAGCACAAAGTATATATTGACTCACAAATTAAATACATACATTGGACTTTAGCTACTACAGTACTAAGTTAGGGTTAGGCTAAAAACTGTGCGGCAATTCCTTAGAAATGCTTTTTGTTGTTGTTGTTGTTGTTGCTTTTCTAAAGTCGAGCAGTTGTGGGTGAGTGGTTACTATGGCATTGAAACATCTTTACCAAAAAAAAAAACTTCTGTTTTTTTAAAGCTTGAGTGCCTGTTGTCTAAAACTACTAGTCAATTAATAGTCAGAATGGCTTACCATTACTTGGGAAAATTGAGATAAGTAAAGTAATGTCATATTTTTTGTTAGCAAAAATAAATACTTAACGGCTAAATAGCTACTTATAGCTACTATTAGGAATAAACAGACAGAATGGTGCTTTCCTAAAGTAGGTGAATAGGAGCTAATACATTAACTTTAGGCAAAACTAAATAAATTTAGCCTTTTCGTTACTTTTGCATTCAGATTTTGTGAATGCAAAATCAAATTTTACCAGATTAATTTTAGCTATCTGTTGTTTGAAATACTGGTGCACAATGGCTTGCCATTTGTGCTCAAACATATCACTAGTCAACTGGAATTTGCTACATTGCTGTGGAAAGATTAATTATCTTGGCTTACACAGTAACCCCTCTAAATAGTTGCGAACACACAACTAAACTGAAATGAATTTACACAATATTGCACCACAAAAAACGGGACACATATGATATGATTGGCTGGAAATACAGTATTATCTTTTCAATGATGCAGGGGACAAAAACTACAGAATAAATGCTTTATTATAACTAAGCATAGCTATCCAATACACACTACGATTGGAATACCAACATATTTTATATGTTAAATCTTAATTTACCTTGGACAAGAAAAGTGGATTGATCTGAAGTTAGTACTTCCTTATTCTCCGAGATCATGACAGTGCATCTGACAATAGTATTATTGAATCTTGAAGACTGGCCAGAAAATGTGAGAGTACCATAAGCTACACCTCTTGTAGACTTAGGCGGATTGTCCATGCGGTAGTTATTTAGGCTTGTTCCATTTAGTGTCCATTCAATGGCCCCAATGGGTTTACTGGCAGAACAAAAGAAATTAGCAACACTCGTCTCATATATAATAGCCAACTTAGGGTTCAAAGTAACTCTTGTACCTAAAAATATATATAAAGCGTATCAATACATTTACTCTATCAATATTATTTAAAGATTGTATGGTTTATCTTCTTGACTATGAATACTGTTACATATATTTGACTTACTGATAGAGAATGAGGATGATATACTAGCTAGGATTGTTAAACTACAGTAGAAAGAAACTGTACCAGATTCATCGAACCCCGTAAAATCCATAAAGTTCGTAGCGGGCGGGACTATTCATTATCCATGCAAAACTTGTTGGGGCTCATGCAAGAAATACCCCGGGCATTCACCTCCACCCGCCTAGCAAAATTGGGTCTCGTAGGTCCCAGTGTTCGGTCCACCGCGTGTAATTCCGTTGTCCAGCAACGCGTTTGATACTGCCAAGCTAGTTTGTCGATCTCTTACCAGAATGTCCAGTGAATTGGTAAAAGCAGTATTGGGCGTGGTCTGTACCTTTTCGAATTTTGGCTTTGTAAAACGACTAACGATGTCTTCTGAGAAACTAATTGTACTTAAAGATAACGAAGAAACAATTCTTTCTTCCCTGGAGGAAGCTGACCTGGGTTTGCTCTCGGACGAGTTATACCGGCATGGGATTACTACGCTTCGTTTGAAGGAAGACTATTCTTCTCTCGATCACCACAGGCTAGACGTTAAACTCCGTTCTCACTTCCTGCTTCATCACGTTTACGATAAGTTACGGGGTGATGAGGGTGCATTCCACTTGTTTGTGGAAGTTTTGTACTTATTGGGTGGAAGCTTAAAAGCCTTGGGAGAATGGCTAGAGTTTTGTGGGGAAAATTTGGAAGGGGTGGAAGAAAATCAAACAGAACCTAGTGGAGCCACTGTGGGTTCAAAAAGATTGAGGAAAACCAGAGAAACATTGTGTGAGGATGATATTAATATTTTGATACAGCTACTACACGGTGTAACCCATTGTTGGGAAGAAATAGCCATTGTTCTTGGGTTATCCCCAAGTGAAAAAGAGGATTGTCGTAGAATTAACAATAATTGCATAAGTTTGTACAATGTCCTCATGAGATGGGTAGCCAAAGGGAATACTGTGGGAAAACCAGTTTCTATTGGTTATTTGCAAGAAAAGTTAATTACCGTTACCGTTAATCAGGGACGGATTGCTCGGGATTTAGAAGAAAAGTTTATGAAAGCTAAAACAGAAAATAGTCAAAATAAATGCAAGCGAAGGTTTATAGATAGTAGTTTAAGGATTATTCAGCCTAAAAACACTATTGTTACTTATGGGAAATCAACTATTTTGCAAGTTATAAGTAAATCCCAGTCAGTGACAGTTCATTATCAATGGATGAAAGATGGGGTTAATTTGGCAGAAAGCGAAAATTTCTCTGGTGTTAACAGTCCATTGCTGTTTGTTCGCTTGATGGAAACAAAATTAGAAGGATCTTATAGCTGCCAAGTATGGGATGATAAAAATACTCTATGCAGTGATAATGCTTCACTAATTATGTATCATCCTTCCATTACTGAAAAGTTTTGGGGTGTGTACAGAAAACAAGATGAGATTCCAACAGACTCATGGCCTCCAGTAGCTGCAACTAGATTTATTAACTTGGCCCTTATTATGAAAAGCAAAACCATATCTAATAAATTTGATTATGCAGTGCAGGGAGATATAGACGATATAATTAGTGCGAAAGAAACCATTGATTACAAAGAAGTGTTTGGAAAATATCAAGGTGGCGTGGTGATATTAATTGAGGGTCGTCCTGGAAGTGGAAAGACCACATTGATGCATAAAGTTGCCCATGACTGGAGTTTGAAAAGGGGTATACTAGAAGGGGCTAACATTGTAGTTCTCATTCCACTTCGTCTTTTGGATTGCATTACCGGTGATATTGATCTCTATCAAATTCTAAAACTTCATTTTGATGATGACGCTATAATAACAGATGCCTTAAATTATTTTGAAAAATACAACGGAATGGGGATGTGTTTTTTAATTGACGGTTTGGATGAATACAGCTTAAGGGATAAGAGCAATACTATCATTTATAAATTAATGAATAGGAAAATCTTGGATGCTTCAATGGTAATTATTGCTTCACGCCCATCTGGAACTAGCAAGTTGCGAAATATGGCTTTTGTGTCACAGAGAGTAGAAGTTTTAGGATTTTCTAGTGAGCATGTGCTAGAATATATCAAGCATTATCCCTTTGTCAATGATGAAGCTGCTTTGAGTCTTCCACTCTATTTACACTCGCATAACAATGTGATGCACATCTGTTATTTACCAGTTCATATGGCAATGATCTGCTTCCTGTATGAGCAGATGGGAGATGACATTCCAAGCACAGAAACGAAAATTTATGAGTATTTCACTCTTTTTTCTATAACACGTAAATTAAAAAAAGAATCTGAAGAGGATGTTCCTTTTAGTACATTGAAAGACTTAAGTGGGGCTACAAAAGTGCTCCTTGATAACATTTGCAAGCTTGCATTTGACATGACTGTTAATGTGAAGCAAGTCGTGTACCAAAAAGACATAAAATTGCCTGGTGGCAAAATGAATGACGATGATAGTTTTGGTTTGGTAACTATTGATAGCTCTGCGAAACTATTTAATGTTGAGAACTTCTACACCTACCTCCACCTAACTTTCCAAGAATATCTTACTGCAGTCTATATAGCTCAGCTGGATAAAGATACCCAATTAAATATAATTCAGTCGTATAAAAATCGAGCTGATTTCTTCATGGTGTGGAGATTTTTTTGTGGTAGTGTGGATTTTGAAATTGTTGCTGAACATTTTGAGCAAATTTTATTTTCAGATGGCATGGATATGTTGAATAAGGTCCAGTGTGCATTCGAATCCCAACGCAGTGACCTGTGTAAAGCAATTTTGCGTGCCAACTCTATTTCATTTTCCGAGAATGTCTTCACACCATCTGATTTTTATGCTATTAGCCATGTGGTGTTGTTAAGTGACACTTCTCTTTCCAAACTGGTATTTCATGAGTGTACACTTAATGAAGAAGGAATTAGTATAATGGAGAACATTTTACAAGCTCAGTATGTTAGGGGTATTAAATACCTAGGCTATCACAAAAAAAACTGTACAGTATCACAATTTCAAGCACTCAATGCATTATTAAGAGTATTGCCCTCATTGGAGGCTTTGGATTTGAAAAATACAGAATTAAAAATTAATGGAGTAAAGAAGATGACAAAAAACCTGAATCTAAAATGCCTGAAGTATATTAATGTTCACATGCCCTTCAAACATGATAGTATAGCAAAATACCTGAAATCATTATGTACTCACACTGTGGAGCAAGTAGAATTTGATTATTCTGATAATCGTAGTGAAAGTGTGTACCATTATTATTACGAAGTGTTGTATAGAGATTTTGGGAAAGCAGTGCATTTGGATCCTAATTATACTTGGCGCAGTTATAATTTTCCTGGCAATCTAACTTTGAAATACCACTCCAATTGCAGAGAAGTCGTGTTAATAAACTGTGGCATTAGTGATGAAGATGTTCAGAATTTTGCACAGTCTATTGTTACGTATAAAAATTTAAGTACTATTAAATTAGATTTTAACCAAATAACTGAACAGGGTGCATTTGTTTTAGCTTCTTGTATGAACGAATGTTCTTCAGTGCAATTTCTCTCAGCTCATTGTAACCAAATTAATGATTCAGGAGCCCTCAGTTTAGTCAATGCTTTTTATAGCCTGAATGATCCTAAACACTTAGATTTACAATGCAATCCTGTGTCTAATGATGGGATAAAAGCAATAAAGGAGGTTATGCAAAATATGAATTTGAGTATGAAGCTAGCTGGTATGTTGCACATTAATTCTGCAGATAATGTCGATGTTCAGTTAAATTTTTCTTGGATATTGGTAAAGGCTTCACTGAATAGTTTTTCAAACTGTAGCCCAGCTTCCCAGTCTAGTGCATTAAGATGCTGCACATATTGGCCTCAAATACATATTGGGTATGAAAGTAATTTTGGCTTAGAATTGAATAACTGGAATATTAACATTTTATGTGAAGTATTCAAGCATTTTACTAACATATTGTCTGTTAAACTTTTAACACCACCATCACTGTATTATGCCAATTGGAGGATGACAATTTTTGATAATTTTCGGCATTGGATTAATCTACAACATTTGGAAGTTACTATATTTTTTGAAATTGGCTCAATTACATTCAGAGACTTTATAAGTTTTGCTGATGCGTTGTCTCACTGTGCTAACCTCCAAACACTAATCCTGCATCAGTGCTTAATTGGAGCTGATGATGCGAAAACTTTGGCTAGGAGTGTATTGCTATGCAGGAACCTACAAAGGCTTGAATGTACTTATGCGGATGTTGGCTTGGATGGTGCAATGGCTCTTGTTAGGGGTTTGTTGCTGCATAACAACAGATTGCAACTTAATTTCTTAAACTTAAATGACCTTTCTAGTAAGTTCTTGGCTGCTTCTAAAAATTTGTCACAGTCCAACAAGCTGCATCTCTCTTTCTGTTTTTGTAATTTTAATTCAGATGCATTGTTTCTTGCAAAGGAATTATCACCGTGCTTCACTTCACTAAATTGTAATATGTTTTATAGACATTATAGGTGGTTAACTCCTACCGATATTGCTCTTGTCGATGAAATATGTGAATGTACAAGCCTCCAGCGACTGAACTTGTCTGGTGTTTTTTGCAGTTCAGTTAGTAAGATGGCTGCTGCTACTAATTCACAAGTAGACATTTTACAGCCACTATATCCGTTTTACATACATGGCAGTACTCTTGAAGATATTTTATCACATTGTAATGAACTTCTGCAATTGAATCTCAGTCAAAGTGATATGAGTTCATTGAGTGAAGGGACTCTTAATGCATTGCCACAGAGCCTTCAGGAACTTAATCTCTCAAATGCTTGCCTTAATTCTGGTGGTGCCATGGCTTTTGCGACAGCATTATCAGAGTGCAAAAATTTACAAAAACTCGATCTCTCGGATAATCATATTCTTCCCGATGGTGCTAGGGCTCTTGCCAAAGTTTTGTCACATTGCTACAATTTGCAGCAACTTAATCTCTCCAATAATAGTGTGAGTTCAGAAGGTTCTATTGCTCTTGCTGGGGGTTTATCGCAGTGTACAAACCTTCAAGGACTAATTCTCTCCCATAACCATATAACTTCAGATGCTGCAGTTGTTCTTGCAAGGGAATTGTCTATTTGCAAGAACCTACAATTATGTGATCTATCTTTCAATATTATTGATTCTGAAAGTGAATCAGTTATTAAAAATATACTATCATGTGTAGAGTTCAATAATTCATCAGGTATGTGTTAAGTAAAATAATTGCATTGTAATTTATATCTTGTTTTATTGGCCATTTGCAGGTGAGAAATGATCAGTCTCTGGATGGAAAATAATAATAGCTTCTCTCACCAGATGTAAGAGAAAAAGTAGTTACTTTACGGTAGCAGTTGTCAGGAGTTCATTTAGGAATCAATTTAAGAGGGGGCGAGGTTGAGTTTGTGCTATCTCAAGTAGGTTACAACTTTCATACAGAACTAAGACAGAAGGAGATGTGTTTCAATTACCAAGATAATTAGAGCTGCAATAAACTTATGATTTAAGCATTTGCCTTCACCTTAATTATTCACTGTTAACTTCGCTTTTTGCTCGAGACATTTTTAAGACTATTTCAAGGATGTCCCTAAATGAACCTGGTTACTATGTAATAGTTAGAGCATACGCGCTTAGGTACTGGTAGATTTAGTGCACTGAAGCCCAAGGGCAGTAGGCCCAAGGGCTTTGTGCACTAAATCCACCAGTACCTGAGCGCATGCTCTAACTATTTTAGAACCCGTTTACCCACAAAGCCGGCCCAGTTTCCACTAGCAACTTGGTTTATCAGCATTTTCGCACAAATATGAGCGAATTTCCGGCCCAAAATTAAAATTCAATTAAAATTCAATTGAAGCACACCTGGCAGGTTTACTTTAGCATTGTAGCTGCCAGCTGTTATCTCCAGATCTAACTCTACCCTGGGCTGCTCTGCTCTGTGGTAAACAGTTAAGCAGCTAGCTACGGTAAATTCCTGGGTATGAGCGGCAGCAGGAGAGTTGTCGGTATAGGTCGGATATGAGAGGGTAGTAGACCCTCACATATCATATCCAGGCCTCACACAGTTTTATCTGGCCTATTCTATTAAACTAAAACTCAAAAATAGTAAGGGTGGTTAGTATGCACAGTTTATATACCTAAAGGCAAAAAATAGTGCACACTTACCAAGTTAGTACACCTAGTAACAATATAGCAACGGGTTCTAAATATTACATGTATTGGTCATAATGAATGCTAGTATGCATATAACTTGGAGCTGTCTGCAATGAATTGGATTTGTTGATTTCAGAATATGATGAAGACAAGCAGCGTAGCTAGCAGTATACATAGTAATGAGGTATAATGAGAAAACTCATATAAACTATAACAATCATTCTGACCTAGACTCTGTTATGTTTAATTACCAGAATAATGCTGACACTACAGTAAATATACAAATATTTTTTTTAAATTTTACACAACGATTTTTTACGATTCTAATTGTTGCAGATTTGGCTGACAGCTAGAGAAATTTGGCAATATGACCTCTTTTTCGGATTTCACAGTCTTCAACAGCTGAACATTAACCAACAGTTGTGAGTCTCCACTATTCCTGCCTGAAGCATAATATTCTGACAAGTTTTAGATAGCGTCAAGAAATTTCCTATCACCCACATGTCACTTACACTTATTGACATCTACTATTGCAACCACAGTCACTATGATTTTGATATTTTTACAGCAACATAACTAAATTTGCAGTCATTTATGAATCATCTTTTGAATTAAGTGTTTTCACTGAATTTATCCATGTTTTTTTTGTTTTTTTTTATCACAGATTGAACTTGAAAACCAGCCCTAATACTTGACACTATAAGTTATCTCAAAAGTAATAATGCTTTTTTTTTTATTGATTAGCACATTTCGGGAACTATTGAACTTTGAACTTGTGTCATTCTTTCATTTTAGTAAGTGTATCATTCCATGCTGATGTAGTTTCTATGTAATCATTCATTTTGTAATTATTGATGAGAGAATTGAATTGGAAAAGTATAATAGTGTCAGTAGTTGCATTTGTGGAACTATTTGTGGAGTGAGACCTACGGTTCCTACAGGTTCCTGCTACTGAAGCACCGAGTCAGAAAATGGAAGATTGACATGCAGCTGTTTTTCTCCAGCTCAAAGAAGGCGAGGTAGTTGGACTTAGTGTTGTCTATATCTTGGTGCCTGCAGTTTCCCAGTTCCTCAGAAAGGATACAAGATTTGTAGTAGAACCAGGGGGCTGGGTATGAACTGAAGTACGTTGTGTACAGAATAGAATGGACTGAAGTAAAAGAAGTGGTAAGAATTCTTTGTACAAATCAAGAGGAGTGGGGTTGGGAGTAATCTCGCAAGCCAGACCTGGCGTATCCAGACCCTTTACCTACTGCTTAAAGGGTAGCAACAACCTCTGCCATAGTTTTGGCTAATATAAAATAATCAACCTATATTTTTTAAAACTAAGAAGTAAACTATATTGCAGAAGACGGAAACTAGACTATATGTACTGCGAAACAACATAGAAACCACAAATCTCGGTGCGCGCTGTTGTTTATTGTGGTGATGATCTTTACCACTTACTGTATTGCGCCCCAATTTTCAAAACACACCGGAAGTTGCTTCATCAATTAAATAAAAGAGGGAGTACCTAGCTCGTCCACACTACAAAACGGTTATCCCACGCCCTGTACCGGAGTTTCCTCCTAAAAAGTTTCTGAGCGCTGTATATAGAAAAGTCGAAGGCATCTGGACTGTACGGCTAGGTGAGTGGGTGTAGTGGGGTAGTTGCAGTTTAGCTATGCTGAGTTTTAGGCGTCAGTCTAGCGGACTGGACGAGGGACGGGTTGGCGCTGCTTTTTATCTCTTGAACATCGGCTATCAAATTTCTTTTCTGACACATTAGTCTGTTGCTAAGAAATAGTTTGTTTTTGTCAGAGAGAGTGTGTGTGTGTGTGTGTGTGTGTGTGAGAGATTCTTGTGGGTGTGTGAATTAGATCAGACAGTTCAAAGATTTCTTGACATAGCAATTATCATTATGTGCACAGATGCATTATAATTAACCTTGACGGAATGGTTGTAGGACCTGTCTGTTTGTCTGTTGATTGCGCTCTGTTTTAATTTCATGAGGGTTTTTTTCTTTGAGAAAAAGCAAAGCAGTCTGCTCTGCAAAGCTACTACTAGTGTTTGAGGGTGCAACTGCTAGTAACTGCCATGGTGTGGTCAGCAACCTGATCCCCCACACCCACTTGCATTTAAAGTGGAAGTTTTACCAGCCACTCTCAAAGTATATTATATATATATGTTATACTTTGAATACTGCAAAATATCACGAGTCTGTCGGATGTATTGGGACGAGTGCCGCAGGCACGAGTGCCAATACCCCCGATCAGACGAGTGATATTTCGCGTATTCAAGTATAACATATTTATCATGTACGCATGCGCAAACTTAATCTTAGCAACAACAATTTTTCTGGAGCTAAACCAGTAAGCTAACGTTGTTATGGCTGAAGATATTTCATTACAGGATTTTTTTGATGACGAACTTGAAATGATTGAGAAACAATCTGAATATCTACAGAAACTCCCTATAGAACCAACTGTTGCTAATCCAGTCTATACTAACGGACAAACGGAGGAAACTAAGTACGTAGAAGAAGCATCTTCTTCTGTGTGTTTGGACGATGAAGTTTCTTCAAAAGCGTCCAGTTGAAATGTGCAAATCGGAATCCCCATTTTATCTGGCTGTGAACTACAATTACTCCAATGATGACATTTAGTACAAAAAACAGAAGATGGGGAAGGATAGAATCAATACAATAATGAAAAGGATGGCTGCAAGTGCTGGATTGTCTGGGGAAAAAAAAAAATCATTCAGCTCGAAAAACAATGGTTACATGTCTTACCAAGAATAGTGTACCAGAAACACAGATACCTAATCCAACTAACTGGGCATAAAAATCTACAAAGTCTAAATAGCTATAAAAAAGCATCACTACAACAGCAAAAGGAAATGTCTCATGTCTTGAGCTCATACAAAAAGCCTGAAACTAATCCATCTTCTTCATACCCTACAACACCATCGAGTGGTACTATGAACCAAGATTTAAATGCTCAGTCCTTCTTTGCTGGAGCAACAATCACCAATTGTACAATAAATATTGGTTTTCCTACAGCAACACAAACACAAAATTTCACCACAATGTCCGCTGCACCTAATGACACACAACCACAAATGAAGTGATTTACAATTCATACATAGCTACCTACATAGCAATAGACAGATATATCAAATTAATGTATTATTATTAAGATTTATCAAAAAACCTAAAAATATAAAATTAGCCTAAGGGGACGCAATAACACTTGTTAGAATGCCCAAGGGGACGCAATATGGGGTTGTTTCATTTATATTAATCTCTATGGGAGTACTTGAGTTCAGTACATGATAAATATATATATATATATATATAATATATATATATATATAATACTTATAGCACGAGTCTGAGTACAATATGGGAAAATATTTTATGAGCACGCAAAATATTTTCACGAGCCGAAGGCGAGTGAAAATATGGTGTGAGAGTAAAATATCATTCCCATATTGTACGACGAGTGTGATAAGTGATTTATTGCTTCTTTGAAATTTTTCTCAACCAGTTACAATACAATTTTCATTGATTTTACTCGCTACGCGCGCGCTCCAAGGAGCGTACAATATAAACCGTACAATATGGGAGAATACAGAACGCTCGCGTGATGCGGAAATATTCAAGTAAAAATATCAAAGCTGCAATAAATATATATATATATATGTAAGAGAGACTGCACAGTGTTCACTGAGGAGTTGTACCTTGGTGCTCTTTTAAATACCTTCACAAGTGCTTTTGTCTTGTTTTAAATCTGGTTGATATCAACCAGATTTAAAACAAGACAAAAGCACTTGTATGCTGCACAAGGTCTATTTTTGGCCACAAGCCAACATAATTTGTTGTGTCAAGTGGTTTTGAAGGGCGTTGTTAGTGGGTTTGGTGTCATTTCAAATAGTAAGGGCTAATCAGCTATCCTGTTTATGCTTCTCTAGTGTGTACATGTGTCCATGTAGACTTTGTGACCATTGAAGCCATATTGTTACAACACACCTTTTTTTGTTCTTCTGAAATGGGAAGTTGTGGTAACATTTTCTTTGTGTTTTCTCAGTGTCATCTTCTTTTTTTATTTAAAAAATTTTTTTTTAATCATTGGGTGTGTTGTGTTGTTTTTGTTGGTGTGTGTGTGTAATGGGCTCACCAGTTGCACTGTTCAGCCCTGATAACTATTCGGTATCCCTTGTCCTCCTTATTCCCCCCCCCCCCCCCCCCCTCCTCTCTCTCTTTCTTGTCTGCCCTTCCTTTCTTTGTTATTCTCCCTCAATCTCCCTTCCCCCCTCCCCTCTCTCTCTCTCTCTTGTGCTCCTTCTCTTTCAACCCTCCCCCTCTTTTGCTCTCTCTCTCTCATCCTCCCTCTCTCTCCCGCTCCTGCTCTCTCTCTCTCAGTCCTCTCACTCACTCCCTCTCTCTCTCATCCTCCCTCACTCTCTCTCTTGTCCTCATTCCCTCTATCTCTCATTCTGTTAGACAAGATATTTTTAGTATCCAGTATTCTTAAAATAGCTCCAAGTTAAATATTATACGCACTAGAATCTCTAAAGAAATGTTAAGATAATAGGAAGTTTTGAAAAACAATAAGGATGTAGCCTTTGAGTGGTGGTATCGAGCAGAGCAGTCAACATTCTGGTGAAGGCGTGTCCTTATCTGCATGACTGGTTGGTGCATGTCCTACTTCTATCTGCTTTATGTTTAGTGGTAAAAGTTCACACGTTCTTTGAAGCTGACTTCTGCCACGAGTGTCAGACTTTCATTCCAGAAATAGTTGCACATTCTCATATGATTGTTAGATTGTAGTTCAAAGTTCAGATAGGTGTGACTTATCGTGACTGTTTCAATGCATGACTACATACAGCAGAAGTGTATTGCCAATAAAGTACTGCAAGGTTCGTTTAGGGAGGGGCAGGGGAGTGCTCACCCCTCTTGGTGTAATTTTTCCCTCCCCCCCTAAATTATTTAAATTTAGTAAGAATAGTAGCAAAATTAATAAGTGTACAATGTAGGTGATTGCAAATGCTTACACCATAAGTTTATTGCTGCTCTAATATTGTCGTGGTACGTAATTAAAAATTAAAGCCCATCTCCTCTTCTATTTTAATTAAGTATGAAAGTTGTGACCCTTGAGATAGCGCAAGCTACAATGTTCATGTTTCAGACATGCATTACTTGCGGTGTGTTGATTAAAGTCAGTGCCGGCATGTTGTTGTTGTTTGTGAGTATGAATGTGTGCATTGGTGCAATCACTCTTGTTTATGGTGGACCCGAGCATTGGTTATTAGTTATCACCATGCTCTAGATTGGGTCCCTTGAGGTGCGTGTTAGTCTTGCATGAGAAGTTTAACATTGTGTGCGGATTTATAATATGAAAATTTACTAATATTTCTGACATTGGATTTAGTGTTGATGTTCTTTGAAGGAGTTTTTTCTGCTTATGCTGTCCTTATATACCATATGTATAACAATTATCAAGTTCTGACCCCTTCATAAAACTAGATTGACACTTTCTCACCGAAAGGAGTCTGGAAAAAAGCAAAGGAAAAATGTGACAAAATCTAAAAATCTGGCGACAACTAAGATTTTTTCACATTTTTCCTTTGCTTTTTTCCAGACCCCTTTAGGTGAGAAAGTGTCAATCATTATGTATAACGTATATACACACATATACTGTATGTATATAGTATAATATATATACAGTGTTATGTATGTAAAGTAGTGAATATTGCTGAGTAAAATGTGAATTCATTTGTGCATGATATAGCTAGCTTTTTTAGAGCTTTTTTAGAGTATTTCATTTGGGAACCCTGATATGAAGCACATTGAAGTCACATGACAGATTACAAAGCAACCACATGTACTTTCAGAGTTGTTACTGAGCAAAGAAAGTGCTTTAGAACTTGATGACCGTGTTTATTAAATCATTACGCTATGGCATAGTAAGTAGAAGTGTATCCATTTTACAAGCTAGTAGTGGGTGGAAATGGGACTTCGAAATATTTTGAGCTCTAAACCATTTTGCATTGTTGTTGGTTTGGGTAATTCTTTTTGTTTGTGTGTGTGTGTGTGTGTGTGTGTGTGTGTGTGTGTGTGTGTGTGTGTGTGTGTGTGTGTGTAATCAACAGTATTAGTTGTTGTTTTTTGTTTGTACTACCAATGGAGGAGGCTAGCCATAAGCTAGTTGTGGTACTACAGTGTTGACTACATTAATTTAATTTAACTGACAGAAAAGCTTCCAGTGGTCATGGTAATAGAGTTAGCTGCCTCACCAGGTTATTAGTAAGTGGTGGAACTAATTTATGTTGTTGTTTGTTTCTTTGGGAAGGGGGGAGGGGGAGGGGGGAAAAAGTGACTCTAAGAGGGCCCTTAACCACGAGCATGAGGTAGGTAGGAAGAAGTGCAATTGTTGAATGAGTGAATGGTATGTTGTTGTTTTTTCTTCCTTGGACGGGTATTGGCTTCATGGAGTTGTTTGTATGTTGAGTGTCTGTCTCCCAGAGTTACTGTAGTTATAAGCACGATTGTTACAAGGACATCTCTTACACTCGAGCAATGACATCTCTCCTCCTCCACCTCATGTCCACTCATTCCATGTAACCAGTCTCCAATAATACATGCATGCCAGCTGTGAAGAGACCTTAAATTGGCTAAACTACTTACACTTTATTCTGAACCAAGTAATGCTCATGATGATGACACAGTAACGATGATCCTTGCCAATTTGCTGATAGAAGAAGGCTATGTAAAAACTTGATTGATGATGTATGACATTGTCCGATTTTCACTCTGCCTTTTTACTTCTCCTTGTGGACATGCGCCATGTAGGTGGTTTGCAAGAAATTGAAACTTTAGAATGGCCGGGTCCCTTTGTGATAAATTTTCAATGAATGTGGCATATATCCAATGTTATCTTGGTTAGTGGTGATCTGCTAGGTTGTAACTTGTACTCTACCCAGGACTCCAGGTACCAGCTGTTGTCTTGTCTGGTGATGGATTTTTCTGTCTTCATCTTCACACCTGTTCAAACTCACGACTCTATGTGACAGCATATTATGCTGGTTGTCATGCTTGCAGTACATGTGTGTTGACTGGGGTACGTGAGGTGTGTAGTGTATGTGTTTATTGCACTCAGAGAAGTTGGTGGCAGGCAGTGTTCTCTTTAGGATTTACAATCCAAGTGGTGCAAAAAAACAAACAAAAAAAAATCCGTGTACATTGTTGCATGCATGTTATGGAGATTATGTGTGGGCGTAAATATGTGGTAACACGTGTGTTAGTGAAAAGGGGAAAAAAAGAGGCAGTAATGACAGCAATGTAGTGGTAATGGATTGGTATGAGTATCCACGTGGTGCACCGTGCAAACCAAGTGGCGTGGCACCTCTCCCAAATGCCCTAGAGAGAACTCAGGCACAACTAATAGAATTATATAATAATTTCAGAGAGTATGTATGGATATTAGTGCCAACAAATAATTGTGGTAGTTAGTGATTGTGTATTTCAACTGTTTGATCACACGTAGTTGGGAGTAATGGGTGACAATAATTAGGAACGAGAAGAAAGAGAGAACACGAATTGATAGATTTTCCAGAATTATGTTTCCAGTTTTTGTGATCAGTCAACTACCATATAATCACTATTTTGTAGTCATTTTGCACATATCGTACGTGACTCATGAGGATGATAAGTCATCAGACACAGGAAATTTGACACTTAGCAATGTGCGTAAATGTCACAACCGGTGTAGTGGAAAAAAAAAGTATTCGACCTGTGTTTTGCCCAATTTTACTGGGGTTTTATGAAGGTAATTGTTAACCATATCTGAGGGGGGTTGACCTTAAACAAATAGCAACACAAACATTGTTAACACTCTCTAGTACTGAAAGGTGTGCTCCATAACATACTAATAGTCCTAAGAAATTCCCGACTTGTTATACTAAAATGGATAAACAAATAGAATAAAAATATTTTTAATCAGAAAGTTTATCACTTTCCTCATTATAAAGAAAGACTGTCAGATCCTCTGCAGATCCCACATGCAGGAGTTCACTTAACATTATGTTTCCAGCATGTACACCTCAAAGTGCAGCAGTCTGCATACCAGTGCATTATCTTCCTACACACTCTCCCAGCCCTATTCAATCAGATCAGCTACTTCCTTTCCATTCCTGTACCTGGAAGTAGAAATCTTTCCAAGGATATATCAAGATAAGCTGAAGGCTCTTCAAAGATCACAGCAGTCATACCTACTCTTTCTTCCTTGTGATAGTATAGACTGGAACTCTTCCCACAGCAGCTGTAGCCTTGGGTGTAACTTTCATTCTGAGAATTTGGTTGGTATTCTTATTTCTGGGAGTTACAATTGTAACCATTTCCATGCCATGGAAAGTATCATTTCATTATGGGTTCTGACATTGTGGTCAGCATTGCGTGCCACATACTAGACAAACCGAGATGAATTATTCAAAATTCCCCCCCCCCCCCCCCCCCGTATACTTAGCACAGGATTTTACTGAAACCGGTGAACTTCATTGTATGAGCAGCAGAAACCAACCATGCTGGTGTAGCGTATCAATTAGGAAACTATGATGGAGCTGACCCAGTTGAAGAGGTGTAGTATGACACTCGGCCTTGTTAACTATTCCAGCATCAAATGCTGACTCAGCGCTCTTTGTTAAGTCATTCTACAATTACCTCTCATGACAACGATGTTTAATAATGAATATTGTTGTTTTAGATTCGGAACTTTCTGACAGTTTATTAAAAGACTGTAAAAAAAGCAACAGGTTTAGCTGTAACAATAATATATTTATCACGCCATAATGATTATCAAAAACACCGATCCAGCACTGCATGTATTGTAGTTCACTGCAATGATAAAAAAAGAAGTCACAAATATACCTCTCTCTCTCCCCGCCCCCCCCCCCTTCCCTTCACAGCAAGTGTCCTTACTTGGTGCTTTCAAAAGTAGTAGGGACCTATGGATGTCCCTGTGGGTAGCTTGCAGATAGCACACTATTCTGGCTTCTCCATTCCTAGAAATTACCACACTACTCACTATTCACTGGTTGACCACATGGCAGAACTCTCATCAAAGTTCTAAGGTTGATCATGCATGATACCAATAATGGATGCTTTCCCCCAAAAAGATTACTTAGGACTTTTAGTATGTTATAAACCATGTTTTTGTATACCAGAAACAATTGAAAAAGTTTGTGTTGCAATTTGTTTAAGGTCCAACAATACAATGACTGGACTTAGTAGACCAGTAGTAATATGGAGCCAGTGAGATAGCAGATATGCTTTGTAGATTGTGGATATTGATGACCAAATGGGCACCTGTATTTCTCTTGCACATGCTCAGTAGGATGAACCATAGTACATACACATGGATTACTCACAACTGATGTGTAGTTGGTAAACCTTTTACCACAATCCATTCAATTGTCTTTTTAGCATTGGCTTTGGAACAGATAATCAGTTTTATGTTTTCCGTTTAGACTTCCTTGTGGGGTAAACAATTAATAATTGGTGGAGCAGTAGAATCTCTATATTCCATTGTGTGTGTGTGTGTTGTTTGTGTGTGTGTGTATGTAGTGAATCGTCATGGCATCAGGAATGTGGTCTCACGGTCTTTTCGGCTGCTTCTCTGACATCGGCACATGTAAGTCACATGATGGTGGGCTATTTATAGCACAATTAATTTTAGATATTGAACTTAAGCAGAATTGAATATTAGTCAACATGGTGTGCTGAGGAAGGGGGGGGGGGGGGGCTGAGATTCCCTCCCACCAAGAATTATACACATGTATTATAATATATAATGTAGTTTTGTAATCACGTTAATATTCCTCCACCACTACCCAAGCAAAAAAATTCGTATAAATCCATAAAGAAAACATCTTGTTATTCATTGCTTGTGTAATCTTGCGAGAAACATGAAGGTAATTTGAGTTTCAAATGTAGTGTTGATGCAGCTACTGACTGACACGTGATGATGATGATGTGAACTGTTATACTGCACATGTCCTAGCAATGTACCCTGCAATGTGACAGCACATGTGTGTATGTGTGTATCTGCACATTGTGCATGCATGACTCTACAAAGACATCAGCAGAAATGCATATATTTTTGTGGTGAAGTAAAAGGTTGTAGAGATAAAGAAATAATAAGAAAAATGTAAGGTATGAAAATTGCACTTAAACTCCGCCCAATTTTCGTATTTTGCTGTGAGTAATGTACCAAACATGCACACAAATGTGATCAGGTTTCAAGTCAACTCTGCAAGCTTGGATGAATGGCAGTGTGAACATGTGACTTAGAGAGCGTGCCTAGTGAACTGAATAAGTTAATGTTTAAATCAGATTGTAAATATAATTTGAAAGGGGCACCCTCTACAGGAAAATGGGGGCTAAAAGATATACCAAAGAAGCCTGTGAATCTGAAACTGTTAGATCATATATGTCAGCAATTAGGGTACTGCTATAGAACTTGGAAAGTTCATAGTGGATGCTGACAGACTTGTAAGTGCACAACATTAATTAGAACGGAACTGGTGCAGTGCCTGATTTTCCTGTAGGTAGTCACCACGTGCTTATAACAATTTTATATGTTGGACTTTGTTATTGTCTTTCTCTCTTCAATCGCATGAAAAACTATTTTTTTTAAATTAACTCCTTCCTTAATTTAGAGCTGGGTAATATACCGGAGTTATTGTTGCACCGTCATAGAAGCCCTACATCGCGGAGACGATAATTCAAATGTATTCACACTGTATTATAGGTTTCTCACACAACATTTGTACGGGTTGTTAAATTGATGCGGGAGCTTCACGCGCATGACAGATGATAAGGAACAGCTGTTTCGTTGTTTGTAAACATGGCCGTAACGAAGTAGCTAGAAATGGCTGTGAGTTAGCCAACACAATCTTGCACGTGGACTAACTTTGGACTGGAAGCAAATGAACACAGAAAGCTCAGTTTGGATAATTTTCTTTGTTAGGTATTTAGGGAATATCATGATGTATCGCTTTATCATGATAATTCAAGTTTATATCATATTGCCTGTGACTATCCAATATGGCCCAGCTCTACCTTAATAATTGGCGAGCGAGCGAAGCGAGTGAGACACTATCAGGGGTAACTCAATTGAAAATCGGGGATATTTGTTTATATATATGTTTGGATGTATGTAAGGCATTTTTGTACTTTGACCCTCGCGTTTTTGTGTTTAGTTTTTAGTTCTGTGGTCGACCCCGTCCCAAATTTCACTAAATAGAATCCTCTGATTTATAGATCAGTACCCGTATCACCCTAGAAATTGAATTGTTTACCGTTTTGAATTCTTTTGCGGGTTCAGTTAAAACGTGAACACTTACGGGACTTCCATTTCTATTCAAGTTAGTGGCGGTGGTAAGTCAATGCGCTCTTTGTCATGGTTATAAGCCGTGCGCAACAGTATTTACTTGAAAATACATTGTCCACTAGACTACCGCGAAGGTAAGTCTGTGTAGGTGCATGTCCAGTTGTGTCAAAGCATTGTGCTTTACAACCACTACTTAGAAGAATATCACAAAGAAAACGTTTAAATAACGTGTGTTGTTTTGTTGTTGTTTTTTCCCTTCAATTCAAACAGTTGCAGAGAGTTGTTACAATGAAACTGAAATCCCTTTACCGTGTATGCGTAATTTAAAAACTCGACCGTATTTTCAGTAGCTTCAGTGTTAGAAGTCAAAATCATTCATATAAAAATAGTATAGTCTTTAGGCTTGCTCGCCATTTGTGCTCAAGCACATCACTAGTTTATTTATATTTGTTTTGTGTATATATGTCCACTGAAATTGTGTAGTTCATGTTTTGCTCACTTACTGACCATCTCTGCAGGTGTTTCAACTTCAGTCATCTTAGCTTTTACTAAACTTTTATATAAAAACTAAACACTGAAACAAAAAATAAATGCCAATTTGTGTTTTGCTAATTTAGAGTCAACCACTATCTAAAAAATAAAAAGCAAATCTTTTCATAACTTACTGCCAAAACTAACAACTTATGTACAGACTGTAGAGGTTGGTTTCATTTTCATGATTCTACGTAGCTCGAGGGGTTTAAGTTTGTGTGTGCGTAATGTTAGCACAAGTGTGTTTCAAAAGCAGGTGGACATTCACTGCTCCATCTCATGTATAACTACAACTATGGCTTGACCTTTTTTCTTTAAAATATTATAGAGTATTGGATTAAGTTCATGTGTGTGTGGTCCAGCTGCTTAATATAGTCCTGTTTGGTACACACTTATAATATGTGGTCAGGTCTTGCTAAACTGTAAAGGGTGGATTTTTTTTTCTTCGGAATTGGTAGAATGCTGCTTGCTGGCTTTGTGTGTGCTTCTGTATGTGTGTATATGTATTTGTATGTGTGTGTTTGTGTGTGAGCATAACCCCAGCTGCTAAAATGCACGCATGTATGTATGTATGTATGTATGTATAGTTAGTAAAAATTGGTCATGTTTTAATAATGATAATTTATGTCATAAATGGCTACAGGCATCATCACGTACTTTGTCCCCTGCTACACTGCTGGAAAGAACGCAGAGGCCATCGGTGAGCCTTGTCTGATGCACGCCATCTACGCCATCATACCAATAGTGGGCATCTACTGCCACGCCAAGAACAGGGGCAAGATCAGGGAGAAGAAAAATATTGATGTATGTGTGTGTGTGTGTGTGTGTGTGTGTGTGTGTGTGTGTGTGTGTGTGTGTATGTATGTAGTATGTGTGTATATGTATACATGTGGTTATTGTGTGTGTGTGTATGTGTGAGTGTGCAGTGGTTAATGTGTGTATGTGTGTGCATGTGGTTTGTGTGTGTATGTGTGGGTGTGCAGTGGTTAATGTGTGTATGTGTGTGCATGTGTGTGTGATTGTGTGCTTATAGCGTTTGATTTTTTTTAAGTTAGTGCAAGTCGTGTGCAGATTGGGTCATTGAAGTGATTTGATTGGTCAATTAGTAGAGTGCTCTATTCTAATTATAAATTAGTTAATTTAATTGTTCGTAAAGCAGATCATTTTTTTGTTAGTCATTTGACCCCACACCTGTTTTATATTCTCAGGGCTATGTGGCTGCACCCTCACCTACCCACCCACCTTTTCCTCTCAGTTGCATGCTTTCAACTCTTGCTGGTTCATTAGGCCGTGTAATTATAGGGTGCACTCATATAATCAGTAGGAAATGTCCCACAAAGACGGCAAAGTTAAACATTCATATTTAGAATAGAATAGTTAATAGATCCTTCACTCTCTACATCTCTGGCCACTCCTGTAATAATTACCTTCTACTGTAGGTCTCTATATAGTATCACAGTGACATTACAAACACATAGCTACTCATTTAGTACTCTCTTCACCGGGTATGACTACTACAGGAAAGTTACGATAATAGTCCCAGAGCAAGCTGGGGTGTAGCATGTGTGTGTTTGTGTGTGCAATGTTCCGTGAAAGTTCATTGTTTACACATGTCACTGTTTGTACCATTTGTTAACATAAAATGTAAGGTTTCATTTTGAGCCATTGAACCTAGAAAGCGTCATTCACAATGTGCAGTTTTTTTTCTATTGTGGTGACTAAAAACATCAGTTTTTACATGAAGGGTTTGATGACAAAGTTATTGGCAGATGGAAATTCAGTTTAGCATCTTTTTTTTTTATGGTAGTGTTTTATGTATGAAATTATTATTTATTATTTTCAAACCATGGGATTTTTTTGTGTGCTTTTTCTTATGAAGGACTGTAGCTGAGCTAAGCACTACCCAGCTAGCATACAATGTCCAGTAATTTGTGAGTGCCACATACACAACTTGCTTCATTAAGTCGGGCAGTCCTTTGTGATAGGTATTGAGAACTATCAGTTACAGTAAGGCAAAGCACAAGCACTTTACAGATATAATAATTGTTGTGTGTCCGCTGAAGGGTAGTCTGCCACCAGAGAATGGCGACGTGGAGAAGAACTTCGGAGGGGGTTCTGTGATTGAGGATCAGCCCTTAAACCTCTCCCACCCAACGCCACGGTCAAAGGAGTTTGCTTAGTTCAATTAAAAGACACTGACGTTACAACCACAATTTGACACACACACAAATTCTGACCAGCGCCTTGCCCTTGACCACAATTGTATAAGACCTCAGGCAGCGCCGCTACAATACACATTATATCATTACGATGGAGTCGGGTAAATATGTAAAATGCTGACAAGTTAGTGTTTTGACTGTACGGGTCGGCAAAGTAAAAAGCTCAAAGTTAGTGGAGAGATGGCTCAACTTTTGCGGGTCTTTCACCCAATAATGATAGAAACTACTTGAGAATTTTAGAGTGTATGGAACATTTTTCAAAGTGGTTTGCAGGTAGTGCTTATATACTTTCTCTCATTTAGAGCACACTTGATTTAATTTTGGTCCTAGGGAGGAAAGGCCAGGATGTGGTGATGGTGTGTGGGGAGAGTGAGATGCATTGCTAGTGATATATGATAAGATAATCACTTCTAGAGCTTCTGAGTGGTCCACATAAGTAGATAATATTGGAGTGACAATATTAGGAGTATACAGAGTATAAGCTACTGGTATGTAGCTCTCTCTCGCTAAAAGTGAAACTAAGTGTTCACTTGACCATAAGTAAATATTTAGTCACTTGGGTGCTGAAAAATCCTTTCAGCAGTGGCAGATAAGTCGTAAGTTAAATGAAGGCAAGCTGTGCACTAAAGGTAACATGTGTTAGAGTGCAATGTGATTGGTTACATGATTCACAGGGGGGGGGGGTTTGGAGCCCCTTTGTGGCTATGCCGTTGTATTTACAAAATAATGCTGAACTTCACATGTGATCAATATTTGATATCAATGTGCATTTTCTAATGTTCATGCTAGTATACTTTTAATTTACCTTTAGTCTTCCATGTGTGTGTATATTTAGGGTACATTTTTCAATGACATTCTCCTTGCTCTATGCTGTTCTCCATGTGCCTTGGTGCAAGAAGCTCAGGTGAGACAGGCATGTACAATTCAGCAAGTGTGTAGATGAGATAATACTTTCCTGTATAATAAATATGTGACTTTTAGCCAAGAATTAAGCCAGCAGCGACGCTATTCCTATTTGGTTCAAGTGAAAAACATTTTTTTTAGCTTGTGGTTACTCTCTAGATCATAGAGTTATTGAGCAGTAACGGGTAAGGTGATGACATAAATACAAGTGACAAACAGTAGGTAAACTTCCGATGTTATTTTTGGTGAGATGATGCTGGCCATGACAAAAGAGGTAAGGGTCATCATCCTACCAATGGTACACAATACATAAGAATAATAAAAGGATTATCATTTACCCCATGGTGTGAAGATGTCTCCTTTATGAAGTGTGTGCTATGTGTATTTGTAGGAGGTAGGAGCTCCAGCTGCCCTTGCAATGAGCAGGGAATAAACATGTGGACTTGTAAGACTATCATATTGTCCTTCTAATACTTGAAAAATTCATTGTACATTGTTTTATTTTCTGTAATGCTTGAATGATTTTTATAATAAATTACTGAATTTTAAGCTTAAGTAGTCAAGTCCAGTCATTTTTTTAAGCAAAAAGTTTCTTACTAAAGTCTAATGAGGGGGAATATTGTGTAATTTGCCAAGAAAAAAATGAACAAAAAAAAAAAAATTATAGCTAACTTCATACAAAACCATTTTTTTTCCAAATGCTTCCTACACAGAATAAATGTGCACAAAGTACTTGTTAAGAACACTATTGAATTCCGGGGCCTCCGCCCACTTCAACGGTAGCTATTAGACTTCTATCTTATTAATTATGCCTTGCCATCCTCACCATGTGCAGAAATCTGCATGGTTGTATCTTCAAGATGCTCAGCAGAAGGGAACACAATCTGATGTCTGTCAAACTCTTTTGAGACTTAGCTAGCTAGTAGATATCGGAATGTGGAATGTTGTTTTGGTGGAACATTTACATTTTAGTTTTAGCTAGTTATATTCTTTTTGACCAAAAATATTTCAAGATTAGCTAAGTTTAGTATTAGTTTTTCACAAGCAAAGACTACAATTATACTTTTAGTTTTTCCTATGTACTAATTTCAATTCTAGATTTAGTTTTAGTTTTTCAATTTTTTCAAATTTACAAACTTCGGTTTTAGTTTTAGTTCTGACTTTTTAGAATTCGATTTTTTTTTTCAAATTCAAGTCATCAATTTTAGGGTTTTGCTGCATGGAACTAGCTAACTACCACTGGTCATTCGTCTTCTTTCAGCAATGTCACTAAAATGGTTAGCTATATTTTTAGTTTTGATAAAAAAATAGTTCATCAGTTCTAGCTATGACGTTTAGCTTTACTTATTACAAAACATTAAAGTACCTTTAATTAGGTGGGCTTGAATAATTGAGCCCTGCATACATCTGACAATTTGGCATCATATGTCTCACGCCATCAAATATGGCAAGTTTCATGTTTTTGCAAAATGTAACATAGTGGTGACTGCAAAGTGGCAAAATGAGTTTATAAAGTTCATGCAGGGCCCCAGCTAACAGAGTTGTGGCTCAGAACGCATGTAATAATATATCTCGAAGAACATTTTTAGCCCCAGGACGAATTGAACTGTAGCAAGATAACTCCAAAATCCTATCATTTTAATTTTTGTCTTTTGGTTATTGTCAAACATATAATCAACTGACCGCTGATCATTGCGGTGAAGTATAGACCAGTAAGGAAGTACCTCATGAATTTATTAGAAGTATTTAGGCTCCCTTAGATAGAGGTAAGGTGGGAATTGTGGTGAGTGGTCATTTCTTCACAGAATAGCCTCAAATCTACTGGGAGTAGTGGGATAAAAATTCCAGTACCCAATAACTGCTTTCATATCTTCAGGAGTTTTGAGCTGCTAGAGAGAATGTTAATAGTCAGGGTTAGATGTGATCTGTCCACCAAGGATAGGGATTGTCCAAGTGAGAACATGGTTGTAATGTGATGCTCAGAAGCTACATTTTTGGGAATGACGTCCTTTCCACATCTGGTGATGTTATCTAAGTATCCAAAAGTACCCTAGTTTCTCTCTGAATGTAAATTTGTCATGATTTCCTGAGAGCATGCCATACTATTCATAGCTTGCCAAGCCTTGTTTTAATAAGGTGTACTGTAAATTTGCCCATGCAGCAGTAAACTCTAATTCTGGAACAAAATACAATACCATTCCAGTGTAATTTTTGTTCAGAATAAGAGTTTACTACATAGTTTCCTCTCAAGCACACCATATATTTTACAGCAGTACACTTCAGTAAATCATGTGCCTTCAAGCAGTGATTTGTCACTCAAAAGGTATACAAATAAACTGAAACAACATGTCCTACCTGGAAAGCCATGTAAGCTGGCCACTCTCTGGAGGCACTTTCTAAGTCAATTGTACTAAACACTTCATACTGGGGCACTGATAATCTCATCAGTTCTAGGTAAATATAAAAAAGAGTGAAATGATTGATAGTTTGCTAGCAGTTGATATTTATCGTCTTCTTATCAATCATAAGAAGAGAATAAATATCAACTGCTAGCAAATGTCAAGTACAACTAAAAAAGTTTCAATAATTCTTTCCAAATGAAGTTGCTGCACCACTGAATCAATAAATTTATATAATTGTATAATAGATTGTACGTATCTTGTCTCCCTGAGCAATGTTGTTGAGAGAGATATCCTGCCTGTTAAACATGCACGAATCCACAAACATGAACGTAGGAACATACAAATCAATAGCATATAATGATGATGTGATATCCAAGCACTATATTAAGTGTAATAGCTATTATATTGTACTTTGTGTTATTTGCATTAGAACTGGTTGAGTACTGCCAAAGTAGTCCAAGTCATGCCAACACAAATCAAATAAGTGGATTACCTTGAAGCACTAGAAGTGATTGTTTTATCACAAATCATTAGCATTGCATCTCACTCTGCCCACATGGTATCACCACATCCTGCCTTTCCCTCCTCAACCTAATTAAATCTACATATTATGGTCTAACAGGGCAGTGTGAAAAGTGCACTACTTTCTGCAAGCAAATTATTCAAGTGTTCTGTATCTTATATTAGTAGATACTGCACCAACTTTCGAAAGGGTCATAGTGGAGATGGTGCTTTGCCTGATGGTAGTAGTAGTTCATTCTGTTGTGTACCATGCCCACAACTATCATACATTAGATTTCCAACTTACATGCAGGCCTACAATCACAACTTACTAAAGTAATGAAATTCTCAATAATTGTAGCTGCTTAAAAAAGATGAAATAGAAACAAATAAAATCATGAAAAGATATCTAACTAACCCTTCATCGGTAACCAGTAAATCAGACATTGACTACTATAGTGCCCATTAAGCATTTTTCCACCAGCTAAAAAATCTGAAGTACACACCCGCTTTCCCTTTCTAAGTTAATGGTACATGGCACACACTGTATGTAAACAATTAAAAATGAGTAATGTGGAAGTAATGAAATTTCTGAACAATGCACAAACACACCACACACATGCAAATACAATGTGGAGGAAAAGCCAGGAAGTGGTGACAGTGAGAGGGCAGATAGAAATGCAATGCGAATGATATTATAAGATAATGCACTTATACTGTTTCCATGTAGTCCACTTATTTGATTTGTAACATTACTGTAGTGCTTCACCAGTTCTGATACTAATGGGGCACAACATCATATACTGACTATTATAATATTGTATAACTGTTCTATGAAGTGATATAGTGCTGAAGTTCACACCATGTAATCATGCATTATTTGCTATTGATGTGTACGTTCTTGTATGTTTGTGTTGAGTGTGTATATTTTAGCTATACTTATCCGTGTATATATTATATTATGCTTGCAAGAACGATTTTCTGATTGCTTTATGTAGTTCTCCATGTGCCCTGACGCAAGAAGTTCAGGTGAGACAGGACATGTATAATAGATACAGTATAATATGTTGATGTGTTTTGGTATAGAAAGTTTTGCCAGTATGAAGAAACATGACATCAGAAACATGCCTGCAACTGTATAATTTTCAGATCTTAATTATGTCTTTTGAACCGACGTTTGCTTCTTGTAGTGTGTGCCTGCATACCTTTTCTATCACCACTTCAGGGCTTGTTAGATTTCACGGCCCGTTTTCATAGTTGATGTCCCTGGGTCTGGGAAGCCACCAAAAATCGTCGGTACAACTTGGTTAGCGGGAAACCAACAAACTGTGGAAGATAAATTTTCAATGTGGCCTGTCACCACCCAGCGTATACCTGTTTTGAAGTGGATCCCAAAGGGCGCAAGACAGCAGTGCCTGTCCAGGTTTTGTTCAGTGTTAAGTGAAATTTGCGAGTTCCACTGAATGGATGCACCTCTTTGGCAACCCGGGTTAAATCCCAGATTATAGAGGACAATGATCTAGACCCTCCACAGATTAGCCGCTAAGATTGTGAGTCAACTAGTAGTTGAAGACATTGCTAACCTTTTGAGTCCAGGACACCTTGGAACACTGCAGTTACATCTGACCAAGAATCCATGTTTCTACTCTTACATCTACTATTTCCTAATTTCTTTTGGATGTATTAAAGCTAGCAACCAAATCTACTTTGGCATGGAAAATAATAACAGAGCCCTCAACAAAATGGAAACTGTTCTTAGTTTGTCTTCAGGACTCACAGTAGAGCACCTGAACATTCAGATCAGGAACTCTATTTCATGAACTGGAACAAGCTAGAAGGCACACAACAACGTGCAAAACAATTACACTAATGTATATGCACATGCATACAGTGTCTTTCCTGTAACCCCTTTACCTAACCTTCAAATACATAACAATATTCATATCAAACCACACACAGTTCATCGTTTGTCATAACAACAAATGTATAATTATAAAAATCTTATTTATTTGTAAAGTCAGAAGTAAAGACCACATGAAGCATTTTTATGAACACATTAATTCTAAGAGAAATGATATATCTGAAATGACATAAAGAGAGTAAGATAATGCTAGTAACATATAGCTTGACACCTTATTTGTACCCAATCAGTTGATGGGTTTTCCCTCTTAGTGATGGTAGATGGTAACTGGGAAAGCTAGAGGTTATGGTGGCATTTGCCATGATAAGTGTTGGTGGTTGACTGGCTTGACTTATTTGGCTAGATAGTGATTTAGGTTTCCCAAAACAGCTGGGAGAGTTGCTGTGATTTAGCTGTGGTCAGTAGGGGTTGCACAACCAGGGCCAAGGCCCTCAGTTAGCATAAACCCCTTACCAACCGGAATAGAGTGGTGTGAATCACCGCTGTAAGGCTGTAAGCAGCACAAAAAAATTGGACGATTCACTCATTCACTCCCTCTTAGTTACGAAAGTATGACATTTATTCACAGGGAATTAAGAATTCTGATTGGACAGATTAAATGTACCAACGTGTATGTCCTTATTTCAATTTCGTAGGTGTACACGGGCCCTTCTTGTTACCGCAGACAAACCCCTTCGTTAATGCATGCTCGGACGTACACTTTTCTACTAATGCACCTGAGCCTGTTATGAAATTCCATGGTAATACTTAGCTAATTTTTACTGTGGAGTATTAAACTTTGCAGAACGCATTAGAAATGATCAGTAGCAAAGAAACAGCTAGGGAGCTAGGGAGGAAAAATGCTAGAAAATGGGCACATGAAGTTGCCCAAACAGCAGGAAAAAAAAAACAGAGATAAAAAATGTACTGGGCTCAAAGAGGGGATAAAATAGCTTTTACTGTAGAGCAGGTAAGATATGTTGTAGATATTTATAATCAAAAGTACATTAGCTAACTTACAATATTATATAGTTTAGCTTTTCTTTAGCCTAGCCCCTTAGCGTGCTCCACTGACTTCAATAGGAACCATATTCTAGTTTATTGAGATAAATAGTTTTCATATAAGTACGATTATGTCTAAGCTGTATACTTAACGAGCTGGGATATGTCTTTAACTCGATTTGCTAGAGGTACTGTACCCTTTTCTTTTCTAGTCTGGCTTCTGTGTATTATGAAGTTCCTTAGCAACGTTTTATTGCAGTTGATTGAATAGCGGGTAGTGTAATAATGTCTGAAAAAAAACTGGAGCGCCTTGAGCTTCCCAAACAATATAACTTGTGAGGAGACAAAAAAAAAAATGAATGAGATTGGGCTCGAAATAAGTTAAATACAAAGCTGCTACTGTATAGCAGCTTAGATATTTATACCAAAACTACATTAGCTAACTTACGACACTTCTATAGCTATAGTTTTTCTTTTAGCCTTGCCCCCTCGCTCGCTTCGCCAGCTCCAATGGGTACCATTTTGCATGTGGGACGGATACGACACGCGTATACAAACTAATCTATGCAGGATGACATAAAAAACCACAATAAGTAAAAATAGTCTCTACGCTGAATTCTTAGTTCATATTATTTCTTGTCTCAAGCAACATCAATAATTCTAGCATGAAGGTTCAGGTGTGCTTACTTATTGCTACTCTTTGTAATCTTTATTTAGCCAAGCCTTTAGAAATGGGGCGTACTTCGATTCAAAACCAAGCCTCGCACATGAGGCTGAAGCTTCATTCCCGTTCTAAAAGACAGACAGAAACGTTGACACGGTATGTCGAGAGCAACAATATTATACTGACTTATTTATATATCCCTTTTTATAGATTGTGCGATTGTGAAGCTGTCGTTTATCTTCATCCAAATTATAACGGCCGATCTCTGTCTATCAGACACCAGAATGCAGACTTCAGGAACAATTTTCTTGATGACAGCGTGGATTCCATTCAAATATATGGTAATTGCAGATGGCTTTTCTACTCTGATTATAACTTTCAGGGTGATGTCCATTATTTGCCTTTGTCTAACTTCTCCTCTGCACCAAGTTGGGGTGGCCCTGGAGATCAAATATCTTCTGCTAGAGTTCTTCCACCGACTGGAACTCGAGCCATTGCCCTTTTTGACCTAAAAAGATATGCTGGACGAATGGTTATTCTTTACCAGTCCTGTGATGACCTTAATAAGTTTACATTCAGTAACCAGGCATCCAGTTTTATAATACTTGGTGGATCTTGGAAGTTATATCGGGACAAAAATTTCGCTGGACTACTCGGTTTAAGAAGTAATGGTGAATATCCACATACTATTTATACAAGTATTGGTGACAATACAGTGACCTCGGTGCAATTAATTTAAGTGACTTGAATAAAAAAAACTTGATTTTTGTAGTAGTTTGTGTACAATTGTGTTAATTAGTGAACAATAACTGTAAGCCATGCGTCCAGAATCTTCCAATCTTTCTTTGGTGGTAAAGATATTGATATACAGAGTCAATGCAGAGAAAATTGATGCTAAAATCTAAAAAAAAATACATAAAAAAAAAAAAAATGAATATAGCTAAAATAGTCCGAGTGGAGAATGGCCTCTCCACCCAACAAGTGGGAGGTCTCAATCGGTAATGGAAAGTTCTGAAAGCTACCTGTTGGGTGATAATAGCGGAGAGTTATCCTTGTGGGGTTTTTATTCACCCGCTTGAAACTTTACCTAAAGAGTACATTGGTTCCTCCCGAGAGTAGTGTACACTGTAAAAATTATAGCGTGAAAACCCACCAAATTCACACCAAACTGGTGGTGTGAATGCCCACCACATATGCATAGTATGTATAATAAGCTCACTTCTCCAGTTAGCATAGATGCTTCTGTTTTACATGTTTTCATTAATTTTTATGTCTGAGTAAATTTATACTATTAATAATTGCTAATAATACTAAGTCTTTCTAAGAGATGTTATGCAATTATTTTAACGTTTTAAAAAGGTGCCTGAGATCATGATCTCTCACATCAATATGAGGTCAAGGGAAAATAGCTTTAGTATTGTATAAAATGAATGAATTTGTACATAATGATAGTGATATGACACATCTGATACACCAACTGCTATAAAAAAAAACATATAAGTTTGTCAGAGTAGCAAAACTTTTCATCTATTAATATCATTAATTTAAGGGGGTGGAACTTACTAGTAACCTGAAAAATTCATGCTGGCTAGGGACTGGCATGCATAGCACGTATTATATAGCCATGAATAAAGTAACTGTTCTTGAAATAGTTATGCTTCAAGAAGCATGCTTTTAACAGCCTAGAAACATGTGGTAGATAAATAGTGGCATAATCAATATGTAAAGTGGTATAGTGTCAACAGCTCAATGGAGATAAAATGCACTGTGCATGAATAGTTCCGTGTTATTTGCCCTTTTCCTTAGTAAGTTTAACAGTAGTATTCGGGTGAATGTTGGAGTACTTGGGGGCTCAACCATTGTATTGGTGTCACCACCAGCTCACTAGGAGTAGGGGTTGTATTTAATGAGGCAGCATTAATTTCTGATTTTGTTGTATTGGAGACATTTTGGGATATTTCAGTCGTGATTGTGTTTCTTATTTTGCTCAGTGGCAATATTGTGGATTGGCTTGTAGTAGTTGAACCTCATTGACTATGGGATTAGTCTTCTTTGTGTGAACATGACACTTAATGATGGCAGGATCAGCCAAGTGATTTTCCAGTGGAAAAAATCTGAAAGAAGAATTGTTCATGTAGCATATGATGTGCACAATAGAGAATATACCTGTACTTGACCCTTACAAGTAAGCAGTGGTACAGCTAATGAATTCAGAAAGAAAACTGGCAAAGATCCTGGTTCGTGAAAGAGGAATCCCGCTGCTGTCAAACTGGATATATGCAGGCCTTCCAATGAGGGAGAAGAGCTGACATACACACTGTATAACACTAATAGTGTTAACATACATATGAGAACACAAAATGTGAATTGACACTATTCATCAGTGGTATTCAAAAAGTGATTGATGGATTTCTGAGGGCCTTTGAAATTAATGTGTTTTTTGCTGAAATGGTTGAAATTAGGTGGGTTTGAAAAATTGAGCTTCTCATAGGTCTGATAATTTGTTATCATCTGTCTCACGCCTTCAAATATGGTAAGTTTCATGTTTTTGCAAAATGAAATATAGTGGTGACTGCAAGGTGGCGAAGTGAGTTATAAAGTTCATGCAGGGCACCAGCTAACACAGTTGTGGCTCAGAACGCATGTAATAATATATCTCGAAGAACATTTTTAGCCCCAGGACGAATTGAAACTGTAGCAAGATAACTCCAAAATCTATCATTTTTAATTTTTGTCTTTTGGTTATTGTAAAACATATAATCAACTGACCGCTGATCATTACGGTGAAGTATAGACCAGTAAGGAAATACCTCCCATGAATTTGTTAGAAGTGTTAAGGCTCCCTTAGATAGAGGTAAGGTGGGAATTGTGGTAAGTGGTCATTTGTTCACAGAATTGCCTCAAATCTACTGGGAGTAGTGAGATAAAAATTCCAGTACCCAATAACTGCTTTCACATCTTCAGGAGTTTTGAGCTGCTAGAGAGAATGTTAATGGTCAGGGTTAGATGTGATCTGTCCACCAAGGATAGGGATTGTCCAAGTGAGAACATGGTTGTAAGGTGTCACTCAGAAGCTACATTTTGTGAATGACGTGAATTCGTACTCTTTCCACATCTGTTGATATTAACCAAAGTACCCTAGATTCTCTCTGAATGTAAATTTGTCATGATTTACTATAATCATGTCACACCATTTGTCACTCAAAAAGGTATACTCATAAACTGAAACAACTCGTCCTACCTGGAAAGCCATGTAAGCTGGTCACCTAGGAGGCACTTTCTAAGTCAATTGTACTAAACACTTCGTACTGGGGCACTGATAATCTTGTCAGTTCTAAGTAAATATAAAAAGAGTGAAATGATTGATAGTTTGCTAGCAGTTGATATTTATTGTCTTCTTATCAATCATAAGAAGAGATGATATCAACTGCTAGAAAACTGTCAATTACAACTAAAAAAGTTTCAATAATTCTTTCCAAATGAAGTTGCTGCACCACTGAATCAATAAATTTATATAATTGTATAATAGATTGTACGTATCTTGTCTCCCTGAGCAATGTTGTTGAGAGAGATATTCTGCCTGTTAAACATGCACGAATACACAAACATGAAAGTAGGAACATACAAATCGATAGCATATAATGATGATGTGATATCCAAGCACTACATTAAGTGTCATAGCTATTATATTGTACTTTGTGTCATTTGCATTAGCTAGAACTGATTGAATACTAGATGTAGTCCAAGTCATGCCACAAATCAAATAAGTAGATTACCTTGAAGCACTAGAAGTGATTGCTTTATCACAAATCACTAGCATTGCATCTCACTCTGCCCACATGGTATCACCACATCCTGCCTTTTTCCCCTCAACCTAATTAAATCTAATATAGTCTAACAGGGCAGTGTGAAAAATGCACTACTTTCTGCTAGCAAATGATTCAAGTGTTCTGTATCTTAGATTAGTGGATACCGCACCAACTTTAGAAAGGGTCATAGTGGAGATAGTACTTTGCCTGATGGTAGTGGTAGTTCATTCTGTTGTGTACCATGCCCACAACTACCTACATTAGATTTCCAACTTACATGCAGGCCTACAATCACTACTTACTAAAGTATTGAAATTCTCAATAATTGTAGCTGCTTAGTACTGAGCACAGATACAGCTATCCATGCTTACGTGGTGGACATTAAAATTAATTATTAAAAAGATGAAATAGAAACAAATAAAATCATGAAAAGATATCTAACTAACCCTTCATTGGTAACCAGTAAAAATTAGACATTGACTATTAGGTACCCATTACACATTTTTTCACCAGCTAAAAAAGGCAGAAGTACACACCCATTTTCCCTTTTCTAAGTTAATGGTACATGGCACACACTGTATGTAAACAATTAATAATGAGTAATGTGGAAGTAATGAAATTTCTGAACAATGCACAAACACACACACACATGCAAATGCAACATTCTTTTGAACTGATAATGGAACATACATACACAATATAGTCTCTACACAGATACAGATATAATTTCATGAGGAGGAAAAGCCAGGATGTGGTGACAGTGAGTGGGAAGATAGAAATGCAATGCTAGTGATATACGATAAGATAATGCACTTATACAGCTTCCAAGTAGTCCCCTTATTTGATTTGTAGCATTACTGTAGTGCTTCACCAGTTCTGATACTAATGGGGCACAACATCACATACTAGCTATTACATTGTATAACTGTTCTATGAAGTGATATAATGCTGGAGTTCACACATGTAATCATGCATTATTTGCTATTGATGTATTATATTATGCTTGCAAGAATGATATTCTCATTGCTCTATGTAGTTCTCCATGTGCCCTAATGCAAGAAGTTCAGGTGAGACAGGACATGTATAATAGATACAGTATTATGTTGATGTGTTCTGGTATAGAAGGTTTTGCCAGTATGAAGAAACATGACATCAGAAATAATATGCCAGCAACTGTATAATTTTCAGATCTTAATTATGTCTTTTGAACCTACTGCTACTTTTATTAACGAAACAATCTCTTTGAGTTTTATCAAAGCAGAGTAAATGAAATTAATTAAATCGCTTGGGCAAGCAAACAATATTTTCTCATTTATTCATCTTATACCCTATCATTGGTAGGTATGTCACACATTTCATTGCACCATTTACCACATGGCAGGATAATATATGTATAGTCTATGTGTTAGTAGAAAATAGCAGCTCTGACATCTATGACAATGAGCAGAGAGTAAATTTATGGACTTGTACATTCGTCATCATGTCCTTTTAATTCATGAAATACTCATTATAATATACCATTGCATTTTCTGTAATTCTTGAACAATAGGTATACTACAAAATAAATTTAAAATCTACAAAAGTTTTGTCCACAATGAGCGATATAAAATACATAGTTGTATAAATATAATTTACACAAACAACAAAATTTTTAGTCATAATGTTTCTCTTCTTGAGAGTTGGAGTAATATTCCTCTGCATAGCGATATACATCACAGATGTCGTCTCTTTCTCGATATTGATATCTTCGAGCAAAATAGCTGAATATTGTTAATGTAGTGAAAGCTAGTGCTATGTTTATTCCATAGTACAGCAAGTCAAAGCCTCGAAACAGATGTAGGTAAAGTGGAATTGCAAAAGCAGTTCAAGTTCTCCTGTGATAAAGTATCTTCTGCCAATCCTCCCACGATGTTTATATGGAGTATCTAATATGTTGCTATACACAGCTCTGTATGAGTTTATATGTGCCCAGAGTCCTTCCTCTATGAAGGGGCTACTCATTGGACTGTCCTTTCTGAAGACAAAGTATTATCACCAAAAAAATAATCATAGCTATTTTCTTGAAAAGTACCATCACTACTATAGTCCCACTGAAATGATACTAGCTACATAGCAGAACATTGCTGGATCTACTGCATAAGTGAAGAAAAACACCGGACCTAAAGCCACTATGATTTTCAGGATACCGTAGAATGCCTTCACATTCTCTACTTCTTCTGTAGTAAATGGACCACCATATTTATCTTTGGCAAGATCTAATCCAGTAGGTATCTCATCTTCGCAGTACGTGAATGCACTGCGACGTATTGGAACTTTATGATGCCTAGCAAATTGAGTGACTTTATAAACTAATTTGTAAGGACTAACTTCAGATGGAATTATAAGGAACCACTCTTTCCTTTTAAGAGCCACACACAAAGATACTGCAATTATAGCAAAAGATGCTAATAAAAGTAATAATCCACAAATCGCAGTGGTTACAAAAAAAAAATAAGCAAACTGCAACATATTCCAAGGCTGTACAATTATAAGTTGCACTAGATAATATACCCACACATACCAGTAGATGAACAGACTTTGATGGTGAACTGGAGAGTCATGGAGCTGCTCCATACCAAACTGAATTACATTGGCATTGAACCCTATAAAACTAATGTTCATGGCGAGATAAAACAAGACAGCTACTACTGTAATTCCATTTAGTCCTACGCTCAACGGTCCAGTAAAAATTAATGCAATAAAGATTGCAGTTGTTACAGTGGAGACTAGGAGAGCTATAAGTAGCAGCTGTAAGCTTCCAATAATCATTCTGTATTTTCCAACAACATTGTCAGCTAAATATCCAGCCAAGGGATAAAAGCATAGAAAAATGCTATTAACAACATATATGGCTACAATAAAAACACCTGCAAGTTGAAAGATGCCATTGCTGGGGTTGCTAGCGAGTCCATATGTAATACCAATACAGCAACACCAGATCAAAGTAAGCCAAGCTGCCTTAGATCCAATACAAACACCACCCCTTCTGATTCTTCGAGCTCCCTTAATCCACCATTTGCCTTCTCTATTTTCCTGCAACAGATGTGCAGTTTCATTTTTATGCCCAAATGATTCTTCGCCTGCTTCCATTAGCGAGTCTCTCAGATTATAATGCCACACCCCAGCGCACGTACGAAATTACAAAGTACAAGTTATTTGGCGAGCGAGCGTAGCGAGCGAGACACTTACAGGGGTAACACAATTGAAAATCGGGGATGTTTGTTTATTGGCGAGCGAGCGAAGCGAGCGAGACACTATCAGGGGTAACTCAATCGAGATTTCGCTATATTTATTTATTGGCGAGCGAGCGTAGCGAGCGAGACACTTACAGGGGTAACACAATTGAAAATCGGGGATGTTTATTTGTATATATGTTTGGACGTACGTATGTCATTTTGTACTTTGACCCTCGCGTTTTTGTGTTAGTTATGTGGTCGACCCCGTCCCAAATTGCACTAAACAGAATCCTCTGGTTTATCGATCAGTACCCGTATCACCCTAGAAATTGAATTGTTTACCGTTTTGAATTCTTTTGCGGGTGCAGTTAAAACTTGAAAACTTAGGGGACTTCCATTTCTATTCGAGTTAGTGGCGGTGGTAAGTCAATGCGCTCTTTGTCATGGTTATAAGCCGTGCGCACAGTATTTACTGAAAATACATTGTCCACTAGACTACTGCGAAGGTAAGTCTGTGTAGGTGCATGCCAGCTGTGTCAAAGCATTGTGTGTTACAACACTACTTAGCTAAAGAATATCACAAAGAAAACTTTTAAATAACGTGTATTGTTTTGTTGTTGTTGTTTTTTCCTTCAATTCAAGCAGTTGCAGAGAGTTGTTACTATGGCACTGAAATCCCTTTACCGTGTATGCGAAATTAAAAAACTGGACCTTATCAGTAGCTTCAGTGTTAGAAGTCAAAATCATTCATATAAAAATATTATTGGCGAGCGAGCGAAGCGAGCGAGACACTCTCAGGGGTAACTCAATCGAGATTTCGCTATATTTATTTATTGGCGAGCGAGCGTAGCGAGCGAGACACTTACAGGGGTAACACAATCGAAAATCGGGGATGTTTATTTATTTATTTATTTATATATATGTTTGGACGTATGTATGTCATTTTGTACTTTGACCCTCCGTATTTTTGTGTTCGCTCGGCGTTCGACCCCTTCCCAAACTTCACTAAACAGAATCCTCTGGTTTTGCGACCATTACCCGTATCACCTTAGAAATTGAATTGTTTACGGCTTTGAATTGTTTTGCGGGTGCAGTTAAAACTCAAAATCTTATGGGAGCTCCATTTTAGTGGCGGTGGTAAGTTAATGCGCTTTTTGTCACAGTTATAAGCCCTACTCAACAGCATTTACTTGACAATTCATTGTCCACTAGACGAACCACGAAGGTAAGTCTTGCGTAGGTATGTTCAGTTGTGTGAAAGTATTGTGCGTTACAACTACTATTAAGAATATCACAGAGAAAATTTTAAATAATGTGACTTGATTTTGTTGCTTCTTTTTCAATTCAAACAGTTGAGGGGAGTGGTTACTATGTCATTGAATCCGCTTTACCGTATATGCGTAATTTAACAACTCAACTTTATTTTAGTAGTTTGAATAACAATAGTGTAGTTTAAGGCTCGCTCGCCATTTGTGCTCAAGCACACCACTAGTTTATCTGTTTATGGGGTACGTGAGACCTCTGTTTTCGCCCGCGCTTCTAATTACGTAAGTTAGGTAAAGCGTTCACAGTTCCAGTATTTTTCAATTAACGAGCTCTGAGAATCCTTAGTGGCGGTGGTAAGTCAATGCGCTCTTTGTCATGGTTATAAGCCGTGGCAACAGTATTTACTTGAAAATACATTGTCCACTATACTACTGCGAAGGTAAGTCTGTGTAGTGCATGTCCAGTTGTGTCAAAGCATTGTGTGTTACAACCACTACTTAGCTAAAGAATATCACAAAGAAAACTTTTAAACAACGAGTATTGTTTGGTTGTTGTTGTTTTCCTTCCAAGCAGTTGCAGAGAGTTGTTACTATGGCACTGAAATCCCTTTACCCTGTATGCTAAATTTAAAAACTTGACCTTATTTTCAGTAGCTTCAGTGTTAGAAGTCAAGATCATTCATATAAAAATAGTATAGTCTTTAGGCTCGCTCGCCATTTGTGCTCAAGCACATCACTAGTAGTCATTAGGCTCGCTCGCCATTTGTGCTCAAGCACATCACTAGTTTATTTATTTATTTGTATATATGTATGGACGTACGTAAGGCATTTTTGTACTTTGACCCTCGCGTTTTTGTGTTAGTTAAGTTGTCGACCCTGTCCCAAATTGCACTAAACAGAATCCTCTGGTTTATCGATCAGTACCCGTATCACCCTAGAAATTGAATTGTTTACCGTTTTGAATTCTTTTGCGGGTGCAGTTAAAACTTGAAAACTTAAGGGACTTCCATTTCTATTCGAGTAGTAGTGTAGTGGTGGTGGTAAGTCAATGCGCTCTTTGTCATGGTTATAAGCCGTGCGCAACAGTATTTACTGAAAATACATTGTCCACTAGACTACTGCCCGAAGGTAAGTCTGTTGTAGGTGCATGTCCAGTTGTGTCAAAGCATTGTGTATTACAAACCACTACTTAGCTAAAGAATATCACAAAGAAAACTTTTAAATAACGTGTATTGTTTTGTTGTTGTTGTTTTCCTACCAAGCAGTTGCAGAGAGTTGTTACTATGGCACTGAAATCCCTTTACCCTGTATGCTAAATTAATAAACTGGACCTTATTTTCAGTAGCTTCAGTGTTGAGAAGTCAAAATCATTCATATAAAAATATTATTGGCGAGCGAGCGAAGCGAGCAGACACTATCAGGGGTAACTCAATCGAGATTTCGCTATATTTTATTTATTGGCGAGCGAGCGTAGCGAGCGAGACACTTACAGGGGTAACACAATTGAAAATCGGGGATGTTTATTTGTATATATGTTTGGACGTACGTATGTCATTTTGTACTTTGACCCTCGCGTTTTTGTGTTAGTTATGTGGTCGACCCCGTCCAAAATTGCACTAAACAGAATCCTCTGGTTTATCGATCAGTACCCGTATCACCCTAGAAATTGAATTGTTTACCGTTTTGAATTCTTTTGCGGGTGCAGTTCAAACTTGAAAACTTAAGGGACTTCCATTTCTATTCGAGTTAGTGGCGGTGGTAAGTCAATGCGCTCTTGTCATGGTTATAAGCCGTGCGCACAGTATTTACCTGAAAATACATTGTCCACTAGACTACTGCGAAGGTAAGTCTGTGTAGGTGCATGTCCAGTTGTGTCAAAGCATTGTGTATACAACCACTACTTAGCTAAAGAATATCACAAAGAAAACTTTAATAACGTGTATTGTTTGTTGTTGTTGTTTCCTTCCAAGCAGTTGCAGAGAGTTTTACTATGGCACTGAAATCCCTTTACCCTGTATGCTAAATTAATAAACTGGACCTTATTTTCAGTAGCTTCAGTGTTAGAAGTCAAAATCATTCATATAAAAATAGTATAGTCTTTAGGCTCGCTCGCCATTTGTGCTCAAGCACACCACTAGTTTATCTGTTTATGGGGTACGTGAGACCCCTATTTTCGCCCGCGCTTTTAATTACGTAAGTTAGGTAAAGCGTTCACAGTTCCAGTATTTTTCAATTAACGAGCTCTGAGAATCCTTAGTGGCGGTGGTAAGTCAATGCGCTCTTTGTCATGGCTATAAGCCTTGCGCAACAGTATTTACTTGAAAATACATTGTCCACTAGACTACTGCGAAGGTAAGTCTGTGTAGGTGCATGTCCAGTGGTGTCAAAGCATTGTGTGTTACAACCACTACTTAGCTAAAGAATATCACAAAGAAAACTTTTAAATAACGTGTATTGTTTTGTTGTTGTTGTTTTCCTTCCAAGCAGTTGCAGAGAGTTGTTACTATGGCACTGAAATCCCTTTACCCTGTATGCTAAATAAAAAAACTGGACCTTATTTTCAGTAGCTTCAGTGTTAGAAGTCAAAATCATTCATATAAAAATAGTATAGTCTTTAGGCTCGCTCGCCATTTGTGCTCAAGCACATCACTAGTTTGTTTGTATATATGTATGGACGTACGTAAGGCATTTTTGTACTTTGACCCTCGCGTTTTTGTGTTAGTTATGTGGTCGACCCCGTCCCAAATTGCACTAAACAGAATCCTCTGGATTATCGATCAGTGCCCGTATCACCCTAGAAATTGAATTGTTTACCGTTTTGAATTCTTTTGCGGGTGCAGTTAAAACTTGAAAACTTAATGGGGACTTCCATTTCTATTCGAGTTAGTGGCGGTGGTAAGTCAATGCGCTCTTTGTCATGGTTATAAGCCGTGCACAACAATATTTACTTGAAAATACATTGTCCACTAGACTACTGCGAAGGTAAGTCTGTGTAGGTGCATGTCCAGTTGTGTCAAAGCATTGTGTATTACAACCACTACTTAGCTAAAGAATATCACAAAGAAAACTTTTAAATAACGTGTATTGTTTTGTTGTTGTTTTTTTCCTTCAATTCAAGCAGTTGCAGAGAGTTGTTACTATGGCACTGAAATCCCTTTACCGTGTATGCGAAATTTAAAAACTGGACCTTATTTTCAGTAGCTTCAGTGTCAGAAGTCAAAATAATTCATATAAAAATAGTATAGTCTTTAGCTCGCTCGCCATTTGTGCTCAAGCACATCACTAGTTAATTAAGTTAAGGATAGTTTTTTATCAGCCCACAAAAAGGTTAACTACATTATACCAAGCCGGAAGCTCTAGTAGCAGCATTTATATTCTTAGGCCATGATATTGAAGCACCGAATGTGCGAACCCTCAGCGCTGCAATAACAGTCTGGCGTAGCCGACCTTCTTTCTAACTTCCTTTATTTTATTTTATGAGGGCGGGGGTGGAGAGGAGGAAAGGTGTGGGAAAGCTCCACGAAGGATTGGTACCGGAGTTACCGTAGGGAGTGGTAAGGCGAGAACGAGGCAGAGAGGTCCGGCATTCAGTGAGAGTGGTCCGTGGAGTAAAGGCGGCACCATGCGCAGGAGGAAAATCTAGGCTAGAAGAAATTACAGCCAGGCAGATTCCAGTGGCGCAACATGGCTAAGGACAGCCCCACCCACACACACACACCAACCCTGAAGGGAGGGGAGAGCATATAGAAAGAGCTAGGGATTGGGTCAGGGTGGGCACCAGTTAGGACTCCACTGAGGGCCAGATATATGGCAGGGCAGGAAATGTTTGGGCCTCTGGTGTGACAAGGCAGGGAGAAATAGAAATAGGTCAGAAGGTAGGGCATGGCAAAGTCCAAACAGTGAGACTAGGAACCAGAAGGACAGCAGGGGGCAGTGTAAAGCGGAAACAGCCACAAAGACTGCCGAGGAAGTGGCAGATCAGTCCTGCCCACATGTCAGGGGAAGGTGATTACAAGTGTAAGTGGATCGGCAATACTAAGGGTGGATTCATTGTAATATCCCGTTTATCATAGAAGGAAAATTCGCAACAGCCCTGAGCAGGTGGGCAATACTGATAACTCACATACAAGGAAAGGGAAAGGAAGTAGAGCATTAGTTGGTGGAGATTGAAAATATTCATGAGTTTTACCTGAACGTGTCCCACCTTGATCACTCACCAATTATGTATAATAATGCATCTACAATTGGCTCAAAATTGTAAGTGTCTCCCTTGATTCCCTGCAAATTATATTACTGTATGTTTGCGTGCTAAAAAAAGCCATCCTATTTTTTTTTTAGGCACTTCACACAAACTGATGCAGTCCGAGTGTTAGGTCCTATAATGTTTATATATAATAAATAACCAAAGCTATGTTTTGATATTGACCTGAGAGAATCTCGCTCACTCTATGTCTCGCCAATGATATAATTCAAGTTTTAAATACATGGTGTGCAAACTTCACTAAATATAAATTTTTACCAAACATAAATACATATCACTCATCAGTCTTATCTCCATTATTTTCATGAGTAGTGTCATTGAGTTTCTTACAGAAGTATGGAGGATTATTAAATGAGCAGCAAGGGTTGGCAGGATCTCATTCTTCATCATCTCATAAAGTGTCAAACATTTTCTAATATTTCTCTTTTATCCTGTAATCATTTAATCGCAATGTCACAGAGGTAGTTGCAGCCCACAAAGATGGTACCCATGACCAACTAAATTTGGTACAGGGACAGATGTAGGATGTGCCTTTATAAGCACTAGCAGTGAATGTCCAAATGTATTACCTGTTGCCAGGCAGTCCATGTGTAAGAGATATACCACCTACATAGAACTTATTAATTGTTACTGTAAGTAGAGTAGATAATGAATTCCCATATCGATGTCCAAGTATTCTGCTACTGACTGTAGAAATAATTGATTCCATTTCTAAGTATGTGGACTGACTCATTCCTTCCTTAAATTAAGAGTTGATTTAATTGTGCATTGTCGTTTAAAGATGAACATTAGTACTCTGAATAGCCTGTTGGTTTTTGTACTGTTCAATTTCAACTTATTGTTAGGTTTCAAGTACTTGACTTGTGCAATAACTAATTATAACTTTCACGGTGGAGCTCATAATATATCACTTTCGATTTATCCTCAGCTCCAAGTTGAGGAGGCCTAGATAATGGCATTTGTTTTGCTAGAGCTCTATCACCAATAGCTACCATCCAGGCTATTGCACTGCATAGTGATATTGTATTTAAAAATTTATGAGTGTTGCAATGATTTTGCAGTCTATGGATTTGACGATCACATATCAAGCACTACTATAAAGCTGTGTTGATTTATACATTTTACACAGAAAAGATTTTTATACAGGAATTAATAATGCAAAGGGTGTCAGTGAATTTCTATAGGAAAAGATGTTGTCAGTAAATATGATTAGCTAAACAGTGGGTTTACATGGGTGTAGACAAAAAAATTTTTTTGGGGGTGCTCAAATCTTATACACTTCAGAAGCTATCTGTTGTTGACTGTGACTCAAATGAGCAAGTTATTGACTAAATTGGTGTATCGACTATTATTATATGTCCCTTTTACTTAACCATTTCTACGTATTCTTAAATATTATTGCATGCTCTAATAGTATAAATAAGTTGCAGATATTATGAAAGACTCACCTGTGCACAATGGTTGTGTGGCAATCACTTTAGCTCTCATCCATTGTTCGGCTATATGCAATTGTATAGACTAGTCATTGAGTTTAATAAAGACTCATTCTTGAGTCTTGTTCATGAATAAGGACCCACTGTTGGGTCCTATTCAAGAATCACCCATTCTTGTTTGAATAAGGGCCCAATCTTGGGTCCAATTCAAGAATAATTCCTGGGTCCCTATTGAAGAACGTGTACCCGTAATAGGGTCCCAACTATAAACAAAAGATCCATTCTTGGGTCCATATTCAAGAATAAGGACCCATTGTGGGGTCCTTTTTAAGAATAAGGGCCCTTTCTTGGCACTTATTCCAAAAACTTTGGGTCCGAATACGAAACCATGATAGGGTCCCAAATAAAAAAAAATTAGGACCGATTATTGGGTCCTATTAAAAAAATGGGGACCAATTCTTGGGACCTACAGTGTATTCAAGATAAGGACCCATCCTTGGGTCCATATTCAAGAATATGAAACTATAATTGAGTCCCTAATAAAAGAGTAAGGACCCATTCTTGGGTCCTCTTAAAAAATAAGGACCCATTCTTGGGTCCTATTTTAAAATTAGGACCCATGCTTTGGATCAACATAACAATAACGTTTTCACTATTTGTATATCAGCGATTGATTTCAGAAGGACGGTATTATTTAATGCTTATTTCTGGACCCAATTTAAGTGAAGCTTTTCAGCTGTCCTGAGTTTACTAACCCCTTTACCAAGCAACGTAATAAAAGTATGGTAACACGAACCCATTCTATAAAGTATGCAATCTGAAGCATAGCCCACAAACAAGTTAAAATCATTATTTTAAGATTTTTGGGAAATTTTCCTTAAAAATTTAAGTTTTCTTCAAAAAAAATAGTTAAGAATTATTCAATAATTATTGTTGAGAATGTGTTATAGCCAAATATTGGCATTTTTCTTTGGATGGCAATGGTACAGTCAAAAGAAACAACAGCATCCTTCCCTTGCACATAATGTATCCAAGGATACCGGCTATACCAACCATGAAACAGAGAAACTTCGCTGCTGTTTGCCAAAAGTTTGCTTGGTGAAGTTTAATATAGGTTGATGTGGTCCAGCAGCAAGTGAACAGTTCAACTCAATCTCACTATCCTGACTAGTTGATGCCATACCTGACAGCTCACTTATTTTTTAGGTGAATCTTCAGGCCACATGGACTTCCACAATCTAAATAACTCACTTCCTGATGTTTAACATCTCACCTCTCTTAATTAACACTCCATTGGTAAAAATATTTGGGGGTGCTTGAGCACCCCCAAGCACCCCCTTGTCTACACCCATGGTTTAAATGTGAGGTATTTGGGCTATATTTGCAATGAGTAAAGTGTGACTAAACTTTAATGGGCTTAATTTCATATTTTTGTACCGTTATTTAAATTCTGAACTATTTCTTAACAATCATCTAGTTACATAAATATCAGAGAGTGCTGCATTCTCTATTATTAGAGTTGGCTCCCCTATTTGACATTTGGTAAAAAACCAAAGTAACTTTATCTTTTAAAAATGCTTGCTCTCATATCTTTGAGTGCTATTTTAGTGAATATGGAAAAGGTCAACTAAGAACAACAATTGATATATTATTATATATATTGCTGAATAGCACCCACTTCAATGAATGAGTGAAATGAAAATTACTTGAAGCTGTCCAGGAAGTCCAACATGACAACCGGAGCAAGTGGTGCTGGATAAGTTGTGAACAGGTGAGGAGTGTGTACAAAATCATAAAGTGTAGTATGAATATATGCTTGTTTGAGACAATCAATGCAAACAGTGTCATTAAGAGAATGACAAATTTTTACAAGATTATATCAGCTGTTCCCTCTAGATGGGGCTCAACATCATGTCGCAAGAACCTAGCAGGCAGAGCAGGGGGAAGTTACTATGGCCATCATGGTGGAGGCTCTAACTATCTGTGTATGCCAAATGAACCACAATGGCTGAGTTACAGACCAGGTATTCAGGGACACAGTCCCATATATGGAGTAGAATATGAAGGGAACATAAAGCGCAACTCTTTCAACCACAATGCTCCATGTGCTGTATGCTATGTACCAGACAAGACCACTTCTATAATGATACCTGCAAGGACCAGCTGTCCCAGTGGCTGGACAAGAGAATATTATGGTTATCTCATGTCAGCTCATCGTGATTCAGCTCATTATCGCACTGAGTTTGTTTGCGTTGATTTAAATATGGATAGAGTTTCAGGGACAAGTGCTAATACACATGGTGCTGTCTTCTACCACTCTGAAGCTTCTTGTAATGGAATGCCATGTGGCCCATACTATCCTGATAGAGAACTTACTTGTGCAGTTTGTACTAAATAGTGAAGATATTTACTTTATTATATTATTATAGAGTATCTATCATTATTTGGTATTTGTCACAATTCTATAGATTCCCAAAATTTGGTTAAAGACTGTATGTTTATATATTTTTTGTATTATTGGTATGATTATTTAAATTGGAATAGTAAGCATAGACTATAAAAAATTTAAGTTTAGTAAAAAATATATGTAGCTATTAATAAGTTTGTTTTAAACATGAACAGAATTGTCAATTGTGTTATTTGAATCCTCACATGCATGGCTTTAAAAGATCAAACAAGAAGTCTATAAGAATGACACAATTCAGCAAAAACATTGTAAATCATTTAGCACTACAACCTAAAAATTTGGGAATAGTCCTCTCAAACTAATTTTATTTTCCTTTTTTCATTAACTATTTAATTAATGATCTTCATAATATGAAACCTTCTAATTCAAGACAGCACTGACAGTTATATGGTTGTCTAGATAATTGTATTGTTCATTAATTGGAAAAGAAGCAATCAGGCATTAGTGAACAACTAACTTATTTAAGTTCAAAGTCTGATTATTACTGTTGTCTTGTATGTTACAATCGCTGGGAATGTTTTTGTAGAGTTGCAGTAGGTGTAAATTTAACAAGCAGTTCCCAGACTGCTACTTCAGAACTAAATAAAATTTTTTTTACCTCAATGCCCCAGCAGCAGCAACACAAATTTAATGAATGTGGCAATTACAACATGTAAGACCACAAACAGAACACAATTATGAGGAATTAGAATACACATACACACACACACACAGCAAGGTTAGAGCAGTAATATACAATTATACCGACATAACAGGAGGTATGAACAAATGAGGGAGTGCAAATTAGTTTTGTTAGGGAAAAGGAATACATTGTGTGGTTAAGCCAATATAGTGAGGTTAGAGGGTGGGGCAGGTTGTATTGACATGTATTTTAAGGGTGTTTGCAGTACTAGATATTTACAGTTCTTCTGTTCTTCTTTGAACTACTCTTGATAAGATTTGACAAGCTAGCATTATAACTTATTCAAGAGTGATTCAGACTTTTTATCAGGTTATTAGGAGGCACAATTTTTTCTAATAATAAAAAATATGCTATATGCTATATATGAATTTTAAGTCACCTGGTAAAGAGTATGAGCTTCAAGTGGCATCAATGATGAACATTTACACTGCACTATCCGATAAATTTGGTATTTCTTCATATAATGTGCCTGTGGTAAAAAATCGCTAGTATGAAAAAGACAAGCAAGTTCTTTGATGTGGATTTTCATGTTCTTTATATAGTTATTTGTGAATATTAATAGTACTCACTACGTTTTGGAGTATGTGACGTGAGTACTACTGTTTGCTAAATATAGGGCATTTTTGGTAGTTCAAAAGCAACACAAATTAATTGACTTAAAAAGTGATTTTATATGTATTTGTGTACCATTACATCTGATTCTAATTCATCACTTATTAGTACTGTATAACATTCTCTGCTCACTCACAAGTTGTTTCCTATTTTTTTGTCATTGTTATTCGTCCATCAAATATACTGACATCCTATTCCATGAAATGGTACTGCATAGTGATCCTTTAACAATATTTACTATACAATCTTGAATTTCATAATCTATATGCATGTTTTTGTTCACAATCAAATTCTAACAACATAAATATAGCTATAATAATATAGAATTCAAACAAGCAATAAACATTTTAATCATAAAATTTCTCTTCTTTACTCTGCTTGCAAGAACGATTTTCTCATTGCTGTATGTTGTTCTCCATGTGCCCTGATGCAAGAAGTTCAGGTGAGACAGGAGATGTATAATAGATACAGTATAATTATGTTGATGTGTTCTGGTATAGAATGTTTTGCCAGTATGAAGAAACATGACATCAGAAATATGCCAGCAACTGTATAATTTTCAGATCTTAATTATGTCTTTTGAACCTACTACTACTTTTATTAATGAAACAATCTCTTTGAGTTTTATAAAAGCAGAGTAACTGAAATTAATTAAATCGCTTGGGCAAGCAAACAAAATTTTCTCATTTATTTATCTTATACCCTATCATTTGTAGGTATGTCACACATTTCATTGAACCATTTACCACATGGCAGATAATACATGTATAGTCTATGTGTTAGTAGAAGATAGCAGCTCTGACATCTATGGCAATGAGCAGAGAGTAAATTTATGGACTTGTACATCAGTCATCATGTCCTTCTAATTCATGAAATACTCATTATAGTATACCACTGTATTTTCTGTAATTCTTGAACAATATAGCTATACTACAAAAATAAATTTAAAATCTACAAAAGTTTTGTCCACAATGATATAAAATACATAGCTGTATAAATATAATTTACACAAGCAACAAAAATTTTAAAGTCATAATGTTTCTCTTCTTGAGAGTTGGAGTAATATTCCTCTGCATAGCGATATACATCACAGATGTCGTCTCTTTCTCGATATCGATATTTTCGAGCAAAGTAGCTGAATATTGCTAATGTAACAAAAGCTAGTGCTATGTTTATTCCATAGTACAGCAAGTCATAGCCTTGAAATTGATGCAGGTAAAGTGGAATTGCAAAAGTAGCTCCAAGAGCTTGAAAAACTCCCTTGACAGAAAAGGACAGTCCAATGAGTAGTCCCTTCATAGAGGAAGGACTCTGGGCACATATAAATTCATACAGAGCTGTGTATAGCAACATATTAGATACTCCATATAAACATCGTGGGAGGATTGGCAGAAGATACATTATCACAGGAGATCTAGTATGAGCAGTAGAATTGTCATTGTTATCATAATTAAAATGTAAAGCAGTGCAGTCAGGTTTCTCAAACGAAAGTAGAGGTGAAATTAAAGCAGCTATGGATACTAAAGCCATAATTAGGAATATAATTCCTAAACCAATTCTTTTCAGCATATTAAGGTAGTAAGGACAATTATACTTGTTCTTTATAGCCAAATATAAAGGAATTAAAATGACGACTATGGCTGACGACAAAGTATTGTCATCAAAAAAATAATGATAGCTATTACCTTCAAAAATATCATTATGACTATTACCCCAATGAAATGATTGTATATAACAGAACATTGCTGGATCTACTGCATAAGTGAAGAAAAACACCGGACCTAAAGCCACTATGATTTTCAGGATACCGTAGAATGCCTTGACATTCTCTACTTCTTCTGTAGTAAATGGACCACCATATTTATTTTTGGCAAGATCTAATCCAGTAGGTATCTCATCTTCGCAGTACGTGAATGCACTGCGACGAATTGGAACTTTATGATGCCTAGCAAATTGAGTGACTTTATAAACTAATTTGTAAGGACTAACTTCAGATGGAATTATAAGGAACCACTCCTTACTTTTAAGAGCCAAACACAAAGATACTGCTATTATAACAATAGATGCTAATAGAAGTAATGATCCACATAACGGAATGGCTACAAATGAGTAATTCGTAAACAACATATTCGTAGGCTGTACAATTATCAGTTGCACTAGATAATATACCCACACATACCAGTAGATGAACAGACTTTGATGGTGAACTGGAGAGTCATGGAGCTGCTCCATACCAAACTGAATCACATTGGCATTGAACCCTATAAAACTAATATTCATGGCAAAATAAAACGAGATAGGTACTACTGTTATTCCAATTAATCCGACTATTTCAATAAATCCTGAGAATAAATGTCCAGTAAAATATAATGCCATAAAGATTGCAGTTGTTACAATGGAAACCAGGAGAGCAATAAGTAACAGCTTTAAGCTTTCAATAATCATTTTGTATTTGCCAACAACATTGTCAGCTAAATATCCAGCCAAGGGATAAAAGCATAGAAAAATGCTATTAAAAACATATAGTGCTACAATAAAAACACCTATAAATTGAAAGACACCATTGCTGGGGTTGCTAGCAAGTCCATATATTATGCCAATACAGCAACACCAGATCAAGGTAAGCCAAGCTGCCTTAGATCCAATACAAACACCACCCCTTTTGATTCTTCCAGCTCCCTTTATCCATTGTTTGCGTTCTTTATTTCCCCGCAACAGATGTGCAGTTTCATTTTTACGTCCAAACGATTCTTCACCTGCTTCCATTAGCTCGCCTCTTAGTCTCGCCTCTTAGTCTCGCACGCCAAACCTTTGCCGCGCCAGACTACTCGCCTCTCAGGCAATTATAATGCCACACCCATAATTTGTAATTCTCAAGTTTCCTGCCCACAATTGAAATACCTAACCGCGTGGCTCCGCCCCGTACTGCTGCTTGCTTTTTGTTTCTCAGTAGTAGCTCTGTTGAATCAGTACTTTGTTCTTCTTGTATATACCACTAGATCTGTGACTAGCAGTGCCCCATGGTATCTCCAACAGGTAAATAAATGACTGCATATTTCAATATTTTTTATTCTTGTAGAAAATATTTATGTCAGAAGTACCAACTTCATAGAATACAACAGATAATAACTGATTATGTGATTGATTTATATGATTATAATGACTATTGTGATATCGCTAAATACTAAATAATGTATAAACTTAGGAAAAAAATGAAGATATTGAGTATGCAGACATCCAATGAACTAAGTAGTGCATTCTAAATAAATGATGCACTAAGTGTATAAGCTTATTCAAACAATGACTGTTGGCAATAAGCTGTTTACCCTTGGATGCCAAACTATTTACAATCACTAAAACAAAGTTGGCTACGAAATGACATTATACATGGTGTCTGGTTCGTTATAGCTATCTCCATTAATCACATTAATGGATGACCAAGTGGCTACTATACGTTCTTTTGGAACTTCAACAGTGTATGTAAGTGATGTGATGATGACCAGAGACAAACAAATGATCAGAGAAGGAAAGTTCCAAGTGATACTGATGAGTCCAGAGGCACTGGTACAACCTGGAAGCACATTGTATCTACCAATGTCTTTAGGAAAACTTGGTTGGAACGATTGTGAATGAGGCACATTGCGTGAAGAAATGGTAAGATGTCTATAATCATCGTAGACTTTTATGATTCTTTTGTTTGACATATTAGGGGTGATACTTTCAGGAAGGATTTCTCACATTTGAGTGAAGTTCAGAGCATAGTGCCTGATACAGTACATCTTATGGCACTCACTCCCACAGCACCCTTTGCACTCGGAAGTATATTATTAATAGTTTGTGCATGCAGAGGCCTCGTATAGTGTATGTTCCCCCGTTCAAACAACATTATATATTGTGTAGGCGACGAGCCTTCTAATGGTATTGCTTCTTCATTTAAGGCTATCTGTGAGTTAGTGAAAAACAAGAAAATGGATAGAACACTCATTTTTTGCCGCAGCTATAGAGATGTAATAAATATACATCAATTTTTTAAAATAACCCTTGGAGATCATTGGCTAGAACAGATTCACCAGATTATGTGAAGTATCGAGTTGTGGACATGTTCACTCTGTACACACTCATCAGTGAATAAGAAGATTATAGAACAATTTTCAAGCTAATCTCCATTAAGGGTGTTAATTGCTACTGGGGCATTTGGTTTGGGTGTGAACTGCCCAGATATTCACCAAGTTATTCACTGGGGTCTTCCACAGGATGCTGAACTATGTACAAGAAAGTGGCAGGGCTGGAAGGGATGGAAAACAAGCTATATTATTTATCATCAAACAACCACGTGACTTAGACAGGCAATTCACTTCAGAACAATATGATAGAGTACTGTCAGAACAAGTCAGTTTGCAGACACTCTATTTTATATCGTGACTTTCCACCTAGTGAGACTGTGGGGCCTCCCTCCAGAGTGAGGAAGAAGTAAAGAAGATCAGGAAGAAAGAAGATTATTACTTTTGTGTCATGTCATTTGTTGAGTTTTGTGTCATTGTATATTCACGCTATGGTAAAGGGTCGATTGCAGTTGGGCCTGTCTGCTCATGCGCGGTGGACTCAATGTTGAACATTATTATGTGCGTGTGTCTCGTGTTTGCTCAGTCTGTCTTTTATTTTATTTTGTGCTAGCTGTGTCCCTGACCAGTGCATAAACTTTTGATTAAACTAACTTAAAAGTGCAATTGAGAGCCTACGCGTACCTGCGGGATATCAGCCACGCTACGGACTCTGGTGGCGACTACCGACGGGATTCGATCGACTAAGACTTCGTTTACGTTGATTGCAGTTCCGTCCCCCACAGAGACCTCTTTACTTCCTACTGAGTTTACAGCATGTATTTGTTGTGAAGTCTGTAGGTCAACATGTAAATGTGGAAATTGTCACTATATTCAATGTCCGTTTATGCTGTGAGAATAAACTATACCAATATCAATTTGATTAATATTTTCAAATTAAAGACATAAAGTTACAGTAAGTAATTATTAATTATAATTAAATTAATTTAGATTTGGCCATTAAATTTGGTGGGGTGAATTTATAAAACAACAGAAAACAACAACAGTAACAATAGCAACAACACTGTTAAAATGGGGTGCTTAAATAGTACCTCCCGAGGTATTTGCCAGGAGGCGCTGCCTGGACACCCCGCTTTGAGCCCCTATAACTTCCACAACATCATACATACTTTACCAAATCAGCATATGATATAATAGCTTATATCCTTTTTAGTTTACCAATTTCAAATATTTTTTAGTTGTGACTAACTATGGAAACACTTTAAACTGGGATGTCCAGGCTGTGCCTCCTACTAAACACCTAACACACCCAATTTTTAACAGTGAAGTGTGTGATATACTATAATTCTAAAAGTGCAGTTTGAAGTCTTTCTATAATCCACTCTTTCGCTTTCTTTTCGCTCAGCTTTTTAATAATATTTTTCCTTACACTGGTGAATGACTTGTGCTGGCAGGTCGTGTCCTTATTAAAAATTTGTCCATCTTGAAGCAGAAAGTTCTTCAACGATCTTGACCAAGTCTCTGTCTCTGGACTTCTCCGAGTGTTTTCCACTGGGTTTACATACTCCAATTTCCTTGTCAAAAGAATTCATGAAGCCAAGAGATCCAACAGCTCTACCTGCCATGACTATTGCTTTCTTCGATTTATTTGCCCCTAAACCCTCAATTGCGGTCATCACAATACGATTTAAATGTTCCATATGAAGGTCACAGCTAATGTTATGACCAGGCTTCCTGTGAACATTGATAAATCGGGACCACTTGAGCTGTGCAGCCAAATTCTTCAGCAATAGTAGGTGGTATTGGGTCAGCATAGTGAAGGCTTCAATGGAGTAGTTTTTGTGTCTGGTGGCCTTCCATAAAGCATAAGATATTTCCACACACATAAAACACTGTCCCCGTCACCTTCTCTGATGGCATCTTTGAATCCAAGAAACAAAAGCCCAGGACTAATAACTTCGCACGTATAGTCATATGAAGTGCCAGGTTCAGTAACTTCATCCAATTCCTTAAACACAGTTTCCAGATCTGCATAGCTGTCTACAACACATTTGGAGACCTTCTCTATAGTTGCTGCACGAATCGAGTCCTCTCCATCCAGGTGTTGGGCGGTACAATATCTTTATCAGGGAAGTCATCTAGTGATTTCATGTTCAGGTATTCCATCACTGCAGCAACTATATAACCCTCCACTATAGTTTCTAGAAAGTGTTCAGCAGCATTAACGTCAAGACTTGACCTTAGTCATCACATTTCTGCAGTCAATCAAGTTCCACAATTGGTACAGAGTACCTCTTTGCATAGACGATCTTGTCTTGAACATAAGATTCCAAATAGCCTGTGCAAATAAAAAACAGCAACAAAAAAAAAAAAAAAAAAAAAAAAAAAAAACAATACAGTTAGTTATATGGGATGAAATGGCAAACACAACACAAATACAAAAAGTAAATATAATCATAAAAAGAATTAAAAATAGAATATTATGTGAGTTATGTATTAGTCCTTACAAGATGTTATACACACAGATCATGTAAATGTTGTCACTTCTTAGAACTATGGAACACCTGGTTGTTTTGGCATTGAATTTAGCACATCTTTGAATTCACAACACATTGATTATGTAATGATAGTTACCTCCATGAAGCAAACTTTTCCATGCCAATCCTTGTAAACTGGTAAGATCCCCTACAACCGATCTTCTTCTAATTCACTTCCGCCTCTAGTGTACAAAGCACCCCTTGCTCTCACAGTAGATAGAAGATACAGTATACAGTGTAATACAGAGGTGAAAGTATTAAAATTGGATGCATTGATGCTGTTATTGTCAGTGCTGGAGTTTTAATCGGATATACTGGAGATTAAACTGGATGGAGCTAGATTTTATCTTGTGACGTAAAGTGAGTTTACTAAAAGTTGGTGATATCCGGCTGTGCTTTTAAAAGAGACATGGTATATGCACAATTGTTAACACTGATGTGAGCTTATATTTTTGTGCAATTTACAAATGAGCTAGAATTATCCTCAGATCCCTCTTCAGCTTATATTCAATGTGAAGAATTTACGCTGAACATCATCAATGAGTCAGGCAGTAAGATAAGCAAAGAGCTGCTCCCAATGAATCCTTAAGCAGTTGAGCTGTGAGTGCTCACTTACCTATTGACATAAAAGCACTCACTAGAATGCAAACTTGACATTCCTACCCCTTACTTTTTTTAGACAATACATAATTTTAAAATGTTTGATTGTCGCTAAGTGATCCAGACACCCGGTTCAGGCACTTTTCCGTTCAAATGAAAATGAATTTTGGTGTGACTATTGTTGTAAGTGATTCACACTTAGTTTGGTATGAACTACACACCTTTGGGTTTACAGTGCAGGTGTGGTTTATAAATAGTTACTGCCATACAAAAAATTATTCTTAAAACTATTCTTAGCCCATATAAAAGGCTATCATTATTATCACTCAGTTGAGAAACCTAGACTTAGCAGCTGCATTTAGCCTACAAAGGGAAATATTTGCTATAATATGAAGAGTGGTATTGTGGTACTAGTGATCATGTCAGTGATTACTCTGACATTAGGTAGGATGATATTAAATATGTTTTAGCATATTATACTCAAGTTAGTAATTGTTATAGTGGTGTCATTGCTATTGCGTGTATGTGTGAAGGATAAGACATTTCAAATACTACCTGTTCTCAGTTAAGAGGGCTCCCAGGATTTCAGCATATAATTAAGGTAGTAAGGACAATTATACTTGTTCTTTATAGCCAAACATAAAGGAATTAAAATAACAACTATGGCTGAAGACAAAGTATTGTCACCAAAAAAATAATCATAGCTATTTTCTTCAAAAGGAGGATCATCATTACTATAGTCCCACTGAAATGATACTATATAGCAGAATATTGCGGGATCTACTGCATAAGTGAAGAAAAACACCGGACCTAAAGCCACTATGATTTTCAGGATACCGTAGAATGCCTTCACATTTTCTACTTCTTCTGTAGTAAATGAACCACCATATTTATTTTTGGCAAGATCTAATCCAGTAGGTATCTCATCTTCACAGTACGTGAATGCACTGCGACGAATTGGAACTTTATGATGCCTAGCAAATTGAGTGACTTTATAAACTAATTTGTAAGGACTAACTTCAGATGGAATTATAAGGAACCACTCTTTCCTTTTAAGAGCCACACACAAAGCTACTGCAATTATAGGAAAAGATACTATTAAAAGCAATGATATGCAAATCGTAGTGGGTACAAAAAAAACATATGTATACAACATATTCCAAGGCTGTACAATTATCAGTTGCACTAGATAATATACCCACACATACCAGTAGATGAACAGACTTTGATGGTGAACTGGAGAGTCATGGAGCTGTTCCATACCAAACTGAATCACATTGGCATTGAACCCTATAAAACTAATATTCATGACAAAATAAAATAATAACGAAACTACTATTAATCCAATGAATCCTGCTATTCCAATAGATCCTGCGATTTCATCAATAGATCCTGGGATCTTTCCAGTTAAATATAATGCCATAAGGATTGCAGTAGTTACAATTGAAACCAGGAGAGCTATAAGTTGCAGCTTTAAGCTTCGAATAATCATTTTGTATTTTCCAACAACATTGTCAGCTAAATATCCAGCCAAGGGATAAAAGCACAGAAAAATACTATTAACAACATATACGACTACAATATAAACACCTGCAAGTTGAAAGACGACATTGCTGGGATTACTAGCGAGTCCATATGTAATACCAATACAGCAACGCCAGATCAAAGTAAGCCAAGCTGCCTTAGAGCCAATACAAACACCACCCCTTCTGATTTTTAGAGCTCCCTTAATCCACCATTTGCGTTCTTTATTTCCCCGCAACAGATGTGCAGTTTCATTTTTACGTCCAAGCGTTTCTCCACCTGCTTCCATTAGCTCACCTCTCAGGCCACTGCCAATGATATTGAAGCCCCGAATGTGCGAAACGCCAGCGCTGAAATAATAGTCTGGAGTAGCGGACCTTCTACCGTCCTGTTTTATGAGGGCGCGGGGGAAGGAAAGGTGTGGAGAAAGCTGTACTGGGGGGTAGGAAGCTATTTTTGATTGGTCAGGCCATACAAGGCGTTTGTTCAAGTATCAGCTTTATTTATGGTCTTGATATTTTACTATTTTTCAATACCATTTAGCTAAATCAGTAATTACAACAACAACAAAAAAAGAATAACTAGCTACTCAGAAAAAACAACAAACAAGTGAAGTTTATTGCTTCAGTGCATCAGCTGGCTACTACTGGAATAATGTCAATTACACCTTGCAGAGCTAATCCCTTCTTGACTATAAAGAGACTCTCAATGTGTCACGCATACACTCAGCCCCATCCATTTATTTGATTTCTATATCACCCACGCATAGTTACTACGTGCTGGAGACCATGCTCCGTGAGGGATAACGTGGGTGAAGTGTTGGAGAGATGATTTGAAATGAATTTGACGAACTGTCTAATAAGTCGTCCTAGCTAACCTCGGTTTTACCTCTTACTACTTGGCGCTCCATTGTGTAGGCTAGTCCTATAACCCCCCACACCACGGGAGGATCCCACTGGTCTTCTTATAAATGGATATAATCTCTACTTTCCTGAGCATGCTAGCATTCTGGAAAAGTAATAGGGCACGTACTTTACTCATGGCTAGTCCTATAACCCCCCACACCAAGGGAGGATCCCACTGGTTTTATAAATGGATGTAATCTCTACTTTCCTGAGCATGCTAGCATTCTGGAAAAGTAATGAGGCACGTACTTTACTCATGCGACGCGCGCGTGTGAACACTAGTCTGGCGTCGCCGACCCTTTTCCTCCCCTATATTGGAAGGAAAGGGTCTGGTAGCTCTAGTATCAAAGACTTACTTGTGCCAGTGTCTCAGGAAATTCGCCCAGATTTTTGCATCCCCGCGTAAAATAACCTTGCACCCCACGTAAAACTTCCTAGTGTATTATGCATCCCCACGTCAATATTCCTAAGGAAATCCTGCATCCCTTTAGGAAATTATGACTCCCGGGTGTTCTCAACTCTGTACTGATTCCTGGCGTTTGTTGAGAAGTTGGCATAGAAGTTGGCATAGAAGTTGGCATGGAGTAAGATTCAGAGAGTGATCAAATGTTTGAGGAAGTTAGAAAGTATCTCAGTGATGGAACGTACTATGAAGATCCAGACAAAGCCCATAAAGCAATAGTTAGAAGATCAAAGAAGTTTGAACTTCAGGATGGAACTTTAATGTACATTGATAGCAAAGATGGCAACAATTTTCTCAGACAAGTAAATCAATAATCTTTAAACTAGCTACTTTGTAAACCGTAGGTATTCCCACTTGCAGGTTGTAACTGCTAAAAAAAAAAATTCAAATTCTTCAAGCATGTTACGACAATCATGTAGGTGGGGTGTCACTTTGGAAGAGACAAAACATTGTCAAAGATTACCAGAAGATACTATTGGAAGGGAATTTGCAATGATATAGATAATTGGGTAAGTATAAACATGAATTTAAGAGTATAAGTCTGACATTGTTAACTTGTATAT